>ERZ1034920.1715-NODE-1715-length-13551-cov-8.488737_pt1 | contig 13551 bp, 11 predicted proteins | sample MGYA00520688_ERZ1034920 | MGnify/ENA primary metagenome ERZ1034920 (study PRJEB33766, sample SAMN09781785) | gut metagenome | biome: gut microbiome | host: Homo sapiens | place: Madagascar | study: EMG produced TPA metagenomics assembly of the PRJNA485056 data...
ATATTATTATGAAAAAGGTATTTAAGCTTGAGGATCTTGACTGCGCAAACTGCGCTAAGAAAATGGAAAACGCTATCAACGAGATAGACGGCGTTGAGTCCGCAACCGTAAGCTTTATTTCTCAGAAGCTCACCATCACTGCAGATGACGCACGCTTCAACGATATCATGAAGGAAGCTGCCGCACGCTGCAAGAAGATCGAGCCTGACTGCACTATCGTAATGTAAGGGTGTGAGGTCATGACCAAAAAGCAGAAGAAAATGCTTGTAAGGATAATAATCAGCTTTATTATCCTTGCAGGCGAAATGATATTCTTCCATGTTTCGGGTGTGGACATCGGCATATGGGAGCTTGTGGCATATCTTGTGCCCTATCTCATCATCGGATATGACATTCTGCGCAAGGCGATACTGGGCATAATCCATTTGCAGGTGTTCGATGAATGTTTTCTTATGACCATAGCCACTATCGGCGCATTTGCTACAGGCGAATATTCCGAGGGAACTGCGGTAATGCTTTTCTATCAGGTAGGCGAGCTGTTCCAGTCCTATGCGGTCAATAAATCAAGAAAATCCATTACCGAGCTTATGGATATCCGCCCCGATTATGCCAATATCGAAAACGAGAACGGCGAGCTTGAAAAGGTTGATCCCGAGGAAGTTCAGTGCGGCAGTGTTATCGTAATAAAACCCGGCGAGAAGGTTCCTTTGGACGGCGTTGTTGTATCGGGCACTTCAACTGTTGATACCTCGGCGCTCACAGGCGAATCTATCCCCAGAAACGTAAACGAGGGCAACGAGATAATAAGCGGCTCCGTGAACCTTTCGGGCATTATCCGTGTAAAGGTAACAAAGGCGTTCGGCGAATCCACAGTTTCAAAGATTCTGGAGCTGGTGGAAAACTCCCAGGAAAAGAAGTCCAAGAGCGAGAACTTCATAACAAAGTTCTCCAGATATTATACCCCTGCCGTTGTGATCGGCGCACTGCTTCTGGCGGTCATTCCCTCAATAATCACAGGCGACCCCAGAACATGGATATACCGTGCAATGACATTTCTTGTAATCTCATGCCCCTGTGCGCTGGTAATTTCCATACCCCTCAGCTTTTTCAGCGGTATCGGCGGAGCTTCCAAGGCAGGCGTGCTCATCAAGGGCGGCAACTATCTTGAAGCACTTGCAAGCGCAGGTATCGCAGTTTTCGATAAGACAGGAACCCTTACAAAAGGCTCCTTTGAGGTAACAGCAGTTCACCCCGACAGCATCGACGAAACAGCTCTGCTGGAGATCGCCTGTCTGGCTGAGTGCTATTCCGACCACCCAATTTCCCTTTCACTTAAACGTGCATGGGGCAAGGAATGTGATACATCACGCATAAGCGGCGTTACCGAAGTGGCAGGTCAGGGCGTTAAGGCTGTTATCGACGGCAAAAATGTTGCAGTCGGAAACCTGAAGCTCATGAATGCCGTAAATGCCGAGGGCGCACATGACTGCCACAAGACAGGTACAGCAGTGCACGTTGCCGTTGACGGCGTTTACAAGGGACACATCATTATCTCCGACTCCCTTAAGGACGGCGCAGCGGAGGCTATCAGAGACCTTAAACAGCTTGGAATCAGAAAGACTGTCATGCTCACAGGCGATGACCGCAGGGTCGGCGCTGATTGTGCAAAAACTCTGGGCATCGACGAATATCATGCAGAGCTTCTCCCCGCAGACAAGGTTGACTGCGTTGAAAAGCTCCTCAGCGAGAAGCAGGAAAAGGAAACTCTCGTATTCGTGGGCGACGGAATAAACGACGCTCCCGTTCTCACAAGAGCGGACATCGGCATAGCAATGGGCGCTATGGGCTCGGACGCTGCCATTGAGGCTGCGGACATAGTTCTCATGGACGATAACCCCCATAAGATAGCCACAGCCATGAAGATAGCCCGCAAGACCATTTCCATAGTTCACCAGAACATAGTATTTGCGCTTGGCGTAAAGGCACTGATACTTATTCTCGGCGCACTGGGACTGGCAGATATGTGGGGAGCTGTTTTTGCAGACGTTGGTGTATCCATTATAGCGATTCTCAACGCCATGAGAGCTATGAGAGTTGCCAAGGAAGCAAAGTGATTTTAAGGAATTTGAAGTGGCTGTTGCAATAAAATGCAGCAGCTACTTTTTTATTTACCGATAAAGGAATTTATAAAAATCAGTACAAATGAGCGCAAGGTAAAGGGTTTAGGAAGTCCACTGCGGCAAGGACGACAAGGTGACTCCGTCCCCTTGACCCCTGCCACCTTTGAAAAGGTGGACTAAACTTTTTACCTTTGTGCTTATTTGTACGAATTTTTTTAGTTTGCTTCTCTTCAAAAAAGGTCAGATTTGGGTCTGACCTTTTTATTATTATTTATTCTTATTATCCGCAATTATCTCCAGCAGACAATTCACTATATCCTTAGACTGCTCTTCCGTAAGGGCAGTGTATTCAAGGGACGTATCCGCCGTATCAGTATCGTCCTGCTCATCTGCATCGCTGAGAGTTATCTTGCTTCCGTTATCCGATACCTGCCAGCTGTAGGTAAGCTTCAGCGCATAGTTATCGTCGTAAAGATAAAGATTATCCTTATCAATGCTCCAGATATAATCGGCAGTATCGGCGGAGCCGTCCGATTTTACGGTTATAAGCTCCAGTGAGACATCTGAAATATGTACCGCTTTTGCCGAGCTGTCATTATAAGCTGACCAATATGAATCCTGAAGCAGCTTTGCGGTCTCACATGCCTCCGATGTCTGCTTAAAAGCTTCCTGCACCTGATCGGGAGCAATATCCGTCTGAGTCATTACAGCGAAATCGTTGAGGATAAGCACATTTTTCTGGACATCGTATGACAATGGTATCTCCAGGAGCTTTTCGGTATTGGCTTCATCACGGTATATGCGCAGGGTATCGTCATTTACCGCCCAATATCCCTCCGTAACAGAGGTATCGTTATCGGCAAAATAAGCACGATTGCCGTTAAATCCCACAGCATAACGGTTTGCTCTGTAGTCAGTTCCCGCCCATAGGGTGCCGTCAAGAGCCGCCGAAAGGCTCTTTGGGGCAGTGCCCGTATCGGAAGATGCCGCAGAAGTTTTTTCGGTCTCGGAAACGGTCGTGTCCTGAGCAGATGTATCTGATGCAGTATCAGCTGAGCTGTCGCTGCTATCGTTGCTGCCGCAGGCAGTAAACAGCATCATCACTGAAATAACTGCAAGAAATGTTATAAAGGCTTTTTTCATTGTAATATCTCCCTAACAGAGGTTTGATACTAATCTTTGATCGTTCTATAGGCAAAACCGAGGATTTGTCTGTAGGCTGATTGAAGATCAGAGTATTATGTCACTATACATTATACTTGATTTTTCCGCAAATTCAATCGATTTATAGGAAAAATTACGTCCTCTTAACAAAAATCCCAGTTTGTGCCAAAAATAAGCCATGGCTGACGAAAATATTATTTATTTTGAACAAACCGCCAAAAGGCTGTTGAATGATTTTTTTATTTTTCCTCTTGACAAACGCAGAAAAGTGTGTTATAACTGTATTAAGATAAATAATACAGTTGATACAGGATAAAGAAAGCGAAAGGAGCATTACAATGACATACGCATTTTATATCACAGGCGAAGCAGTGGGCTGGATATTTGCACTTGCTCTTCTGACAGCAACGCTCGTAATGCTGGCGGTCAGCGGCATTCATGAAAGCCTGAAACTGGAAAGGAGCACCGAGAATGTTCGATATAGACCTTCAAAGCAGAACTCCGATCTATGAGCAGCTCTACCGACGGGTCACAGAGCTGGTGGTAAAGCGTCAGCTGATGCCGGGAGATAAGCTGCCCTCAGTAAGAGAGCTGGCAAAATCACTGGGCGTTAACCCCAATACCGTCTCCAAAGCGTTCCAGAATCTTGAGCGGGACGGCGTTATATACTCCCTTCCCGGACGGGGCAGCTTCATATCCGAAAAAAAGTCGGATACCATTCGTGAGAACGCCATGGCGGATTTCAGAAAGGCTGCCACCGAAGCTGTGCTTTCGGGGCTGGAGGAGGACGTTATGATTTCGGCAGTAAAAGAGATATACAAGAAAGAAAGGGGCGGCAGCAATGATTAAGCTTGCAGGCGTAACAAAAAAATTCGGCGATTTCACCGCTCTCGACAACGTTGACCTTATGATTCCCACAGGAACGTCATTCGGACTTCTCGGCTCCAACGGTGCGGGAAAATCCACTATCCTGCGACTGCTTACGGGAATATACAAGGCAGAGTCGGGAAATGTTACCGTTGACGGTGACGAGGTGTTTGACAATACCGACATAAAGAGCCGTGTGTTTTTCATCAACGATGAAACAGTCCAGTTCGGTACATATACCGTCAAGGAGCTGAAAAACTATTACAAGGGCTTTTATCCCAAATTCTCCGAGGAGGTATATCAGGAGCTGCTGAAAACCGTAAAGCTCCCCGAGGATAAGCGCATTGACCGCTTTTCAAAGGGTATGAAGCGCCAGGCGATAGTTATAATCGGCCTTGCCTGCTGCACGGATTATCTTCTCCTTGATGAGGCGTTTGACGGCCTTGACCCCACCATGCGAATAATCGTAAAGCGTATGCTGGTTGACGCAATGCTTGACCGCAAGCTTACCACCGTCATTTCCTCCCACAACCTTAAAGAGATAAACGAGGTCTGCGACAGCGTGGCGCTGCTACATCAGGGCAAGATACTTTTCAACCGTGATCTTGATACCATCAAGGGCAATATCCACAAGGTGCAGGCTGTGTTCAACGAGGAATATTCCCGTGAGGACTTTGAAAAGTACGGTATTCTCCACTATGACCGTTCCCAGAGCGTGCATTACATCATAATGAAAGGCTCGGAAAAGGAGATAAGGGAAAAGTTTGCGGAGAAATCTCCCGTGGTGCTTGACCTTATTCCCCTGACGCTGGAGGAAATATTTATTTACGAAATGGAGGGCTTGGGTTATGACGCAGGACAGCTCGGTTAAGACTGCCGATATCAGCAAGAACACCGCAAAGAAGCCTTTTTTCAGCAAGGCAATGCTTCACAACGGCAGGCAGAACATCATCGCAAACTTCAAGCTGATGGTGGTAATTTTCATTCTTCACATAATGGCAGCGCCCATGCTGATCACGGCTGCAATGATACAGATAAACGAAACAGGACAGCTGGCGGATCTTGATACATACGCAGTTATCGCTGTTTTCACAACAGGATTGGGAGCTGCTGCGGGACTTATCTGCGCCCTCAGTGTGTTCAGCTACCTTTACAAAAAGACGGACGTGGATATGCGTATGGGTCTGCCAATGAGCACCCCTCAGCGCTTTGTGTCCGACTTTGTTTCGGGACTGTTCATTTACATAGTTCCCTTTATCGCAGCCCAGATACTTACATGGATACTTTTGCTTATAGGACACCTTGGCTTTGACGGAAAGACCTTTTACATCTATTCCAGCGATGACCCCATTGAGGTAACATCTTCATGGACCTGCGACGTTTTCAGCACCGCAGCCCCATTCCTCTGGAGAATAATCATCGGCGGCATACTGCTTATGGTAATGTTCTACACCGTGACCGTGTTTGTGGCTTCGCTGTGCGGAAATATTTTTGAGAGCATAGGCTACAACATTCTCCTGAATGTATTGGTACCCCTTGTTGCATATATGTTAATAAGCGCCGTAATGGACAACGCACCGGGAGTAAGCATTGACAGATATGCTTATAAGACAATCTCCCTCTGCGGTCCCTTCGGCGGCGTAGCCGGACTGGTAATGTCCCTGAACGCTATTTTTTATGAAGATGACATAACCGTCTATTCGGCATATTATACCTATCCTCAGTGGTGCTTGCTTTTCCTGCTCATAATCGTGCTTCTCGTAATAGCTACATACCTTATCTACCGCAAGCGCAAAGCAGAGGATACAGGAAAGCCCGTGGTTTTCGGAGCATTCTATCACGTTATCCTTACCCTGTCAATGTTCTGCATCTGCTACGCATTCCTCGTAGATGACGGCTCAGAGATAGTTCCCATGCTCATAATCACAGCCGTGGTTTACCTTGTGTTCCATGTGGTGCGCAACAGAGGCTTCGGACATATCCTGAAGGGCATCGCAGCATATGTTATCACCATTTTCGTGGCAGCAGGTTCGTTCCTGCTTATAGAGAAAACCGAGGGCTTCGGCATCGGCACATATGTTCCCGACCCCGCATCGGTAAAATGCGTGTATATCCCTTACACAGGCTTTAACGAACAGAGCCAGGGCGAGCTTGCATATTTTGATATTTACAGCAAGACACCCACAAAGCTTACCCAGTCCGAAAATATTCAGACTGTTACCGATATGCACAAGCGTTATATCGAGCTTATGAAAAACGATCAGCTTAATTATGATTTCTCCCAGCAGATAGAAGTTATCTACAAGCTCAAAACAGGCAAAACAGTTTTCAGATTTATCACCCTTGACGAAGAGAGCATAAAAAAGCTTATGGCAATGGATACCACCGATGACCTGCGCACAGCAAGGGCAGACGATATCGAAAACAGACTTGATGGGTTCGCAAAAACCGCCGATAATTTCAGACTCGACAAGGATAAGAACAATGTTGAGGTTTATGAGAGCTTTAGCGTTGTGCTTTCACCTCAGTGGAAGTATAACGAAAACGGACAGTCGGCAGACGGTTCGATTTCCGTTTTGTACAGCAGTCTCCCCGCTGACTTTACGGATAATCTTGCAAAGGCTCTCAGAAACGACATCATGAATGAAACGGAAGAAAATTACTACAAGTGCGATCTGCCCGGCTATCAGCTTTCGGTAGGCTATGTGAATATCGACATCATGGGCGATTACACCGCTGCGATCGAATATCTCCGCTCCTGCGGACTTGACGCTTCCAAGCTCAGCACCGTTACCGAGCGTGTGGCAAAGGGCTATGTCAACAGCAATATGATGAGCGGTATGTCCGACCTGGGACTGGCAAGCTACGCAAACGGAACAGAGTTTAGGGGCAATACCTATTACCTTGGCTCCGGCTTCTGCTTCAGCGACTATGTGTCTTATGGCGATAATGTTGCTTACGAGATCCACTATTTTTCATCGCTCAATGAATATTACGATGATATCGCAAAGCTTCTTGAAGTAAGCCGCAAAAGGTATAAATCCGACGATGTTAGATATAATATCATCGTGGACGGAACTGAAGCCGCAATTCCGGCGGAGTATAACGAGCTTGCCGAAAGAGTATTCATTCGCTCAGCAGCCGATTGTTTTATCGAATACAGCAGGGCGCATGACGATATGACTTCCATGTCAAATCCGGTAGTATATTCACATTTCCTTACAGAATTTACCGAATATTACGGCAGAGATAATATAGTTTCTGCTCTGGAGTATTACTTCGGCAAGGACGCAGCTTCCGATATCTACAGCGCAATGAACGACTTTATCACAGCAGTTCAGAACGACGTACCCGATGAGCTTTATGAGGATTATCACGAATACGGCGATTATGAAGTCAGCATAGCATATGATTATGCTTATTGATGAAGCAGTTGATCGCATGATGAACGAAAATGCGGCTTAAAAAAGGGTTTGCGCAGTTCTGTCCACGCTTTTTGCAAAAAGCCAACGGATAAGAAAGGAACAGACCATATGAAGATTAAAAAGCTTGCTGCTCCTATTGCTCTTTGCTGTGCAGCGGTAATGCTTACCGCCTGCGGAGCAAACAACAATAACGGCAGCACCAATGGAACAACAAACGGCACAACAAACGGAACAACACAGAACGGCGTAATGGGCGACTCAGGAAACAACGATCCTCAGAACGGCAACGGAAGTGCTATCGGAGAAAACGGTGCCCGCAACGGGGCAGAAAATGCCCGTAACGGTGCCCGCACCGGGGCAGAAAATGCCCGTAACGGAGCCCGCACCGGAGACATTGACGGCGACGGCTTTATCGAGGACGTAGTTACAGGAGCAGAGGACATCGTTGGTGACGCAGTAACAGGCGCAGAAGATATCCTTGATGATATTCTTCCCGGCGAGCATGACAATAATACCATGACCACCACTCAGACAAGATAACAGTGCATAAAAAAGGGCTGTTGCACGGTGCAGTTGCAAGTGCAGCAGCCTTTTTGCGTACAAAAGGATTCGTGCAAATAACAAAAAATGCTGCCGCATATCTGCAACAGCATTTGCTATTATTCATCAACAACACAGGTTCCCTTGTTGTCTATGTGCATTTCCTTGACTTCCCAGTTCTCAAGACCCATGTTATCCAGCGCAAAACGCATCTTTCCGCCAAAGAACTTGTTCTCCGCATCAACTATGGTCATAAGAGTGGGGCCTGCGCCGCTTATGTAGGAAGCATATGCACCGTTGGTGTAGGCAATGTCAAAAACGTCCCTTGCGTGAGGGATAAGCTCCATTCTGTATGGCTGGTGAAGCCTGTCGTGAACGGCAGTTCTCAGGTTCTCATACTTTCCTGTCAGCAGGGAAGCGGAGAAAAGCGCCGCTCTGGAAAGGTTATACACTGCGTCCGAATGAGCCACCTCTTTTGGCAGGCAGGCTCTTGCCTTTTCCGTTTTAAGCTCAAAGTCGGGTATCACTGCAATGAATTTCAGCGTGGTGAATACCTCCTGCTTTACCCAGTGAACACACTTTCCGTCAAACACTGCGGTAACTATGCCGCCCAGCAGTGCGGGAGCGGTGTTGTCGGGGTGACCTTCTATCTGAGCGGAGAGATTTACCATCTCATCAAGTGAAAGAGGATTGCCCATAAGGTGGTTTGCACCCACAAGACCTGCGATAATGCAGGCGCTGGAGCTTCCCAGACCTCTTGCCATGGGGATATGGTTGGTCTGCTCGATGGTAAGTCCCTTGAAGTCCTTGCCGCATATCTCATAAACAGTCTTTGCGGTGTGATAGATAAGGTTGGTTTCGTCGGTGGGGACTTCCGTGTCGTCCAGCGACCTTATGTGGCAGCCGTCGGCTTCTTCCATATTCACATAGTTATAGTAGCTGAGAGCAAGTCCCAGCGCATCGAAGCCTGCGCCCAGGTTTGCACTGGTGGCAGGTATTTTTATTTTTATCATATTATCACTTCTTTTCAAATAGTTTTCCTCTAAAGCAAACGGACGGAATTATTCCGTCCGTGATCTTTTTACATATCAAGAAGTCTGATCTTTCCGAGAACGTTAAGCTTTTCTAACTTCTCGGTGATGTTCTTCTCCTTATCCTGTGCAGTGATGAATGCCAGCTCGTCATCAGGCTGACCTTCTCTTGAAAGATATTCCACATCGCCGAACAGAGCAGCCACAGCCGCCTTGTCTGCGCCCTTTACACGAACATACATACGTACCTCAGCTTCCTTGTAGTCCTCGATGAAGCTGTTGTCGGTGCTGTCCTCCCACATCTGGGAAAGAATGGTGGTGTTGTGCTTTGCGCAGTCGATAACGTCGCCCAGCACTGCGCTTGCTGTAGGAAGCTTACCTGCGCCTCTGCCGTAGAACATTACCTTGTCAAAGCCGTCGCCGCATACCATGATGCCGTTGAATACGTCGTCAATGCTTGAAAGCAGGCAGTCGCCGCAAACAAATCTGGGAGCCACCATGGGGAGTATCCTGCCGTCGTCAAGCTTCTTTACGGAGCCGATGAGCTTTACAGCGCCGCCCCAGCTCTGAGCATATGCAACGTCCTCGAGAGTAAGATCTGTGATGCCCTCGCAGTGTACCCAGTCGGGGTAAACGTGCTTGCCGAAAGCTAGAGAGGAGAGAATGCAGATCTTTCTGCAGGCGTCAGCGCCCTCAACATCGGCAGCGGGGTTCTTCTCGGCGTAGCCCAGTCTCTGAGCCATTGCCAGAGCATCCTCAAAGGACATCTTCTCGGTTATCATCTTTGTAAGGATAAAGTTTGTGGTGCCGTTGAGGATACCTGCTATCTCGGTTATCTCATTTGCCGCAAGGCAGCTTCTGAGAGGTCTGATGATAGGAATAGCGCCGCCTGTGGAAGCCTCGAACATAAAGTTGCAGTTGTGATCCTTTGCAGCCTTCAGCAGCTCAGCGCCCTTCTTTGCCACCAGCTCCTTGTTGGAGGTGCACACGCTCTTGCCCTTGTTGAGGCAGGCGAGAACAAAGTCATAAGCAGGGTGAACGCCGCCCATTACCTCTGCAACAACGGTAACTTCGTCATCGTTCAGGATATCGTTGATATCCTTGGTGAACTTGTCGGAATAGGGAAGTCCGGGGAAATCCCTGATATCAAGAATATACTTGAGGTCAAGATCAATGTTGGATTTCTTGTTGATCTGCTCCTTGTTTTTCAGGAAAAGCTCAACTGTGCCCGAGCCAACAACGCCGTGTCCGAGAACTGCAAATTTAGCCATAATATAAACTCCTTAAAAATATTGTACTGTAGTCATGATGGAAGAAATTACTCTTTACGAAAGAATTTTATTCTTCACGGAAGAGCTTACTCTTCACGGAAGAATTATTCTTCCGATATGAGCCTTGCCTCCACAACGCCCTCAACGCCCAGAACAGCTCTGCGCAGCGAGGGACCGTCCATAGGGCCGCCCGAAAGCTTGACTGTTACCGTGACCGCAGCCGCACCGTCAATAGGCACGCTCTGGTTCAGCGTCAGCACATTAGCGCTGCACTTGTGAAGACAGGCAAGCACCGATGAAAGCACTCCGGGCATATCACGCAGCACTGCGTAAAGGGAGATTATCCTGCCCGTCAGCTTTTCCTCATAGGTGTAAACGCTGTCACGGTATTTATAAAAAGCGCTTCTGGAAATATCAGCCCTTTTGCAGGCGGAAGCGGAGCTTTTCTCCTCCCCGCAGGCAAGCAGGCGCTTGACTTCCATTACTTTAAGAAACACTTCGGGAAGCACGTCGCAGCTGACAACTGCATATTTAGCATCGCTCCCCGCAGCGGGAAGTGTCGATCCGGTTGATTTTTCAACTGTCATACCAATCAGCTCCATATATATTATATGATGTACATAGCAAAGTCCGTGTTAGAAATACAAATGTACTCGACGTAACTACAATGATAACATTTTTTCCTTCCTTTGTCAAGTAAAATTTTAACCATTATTCCCGACGTATCCATACGCATATTTTGGACGTATTGCCCACGCATGGGGGCTTTCCGCCGCATATTTTTACATTTTACGCAGAGTATAAGCACTTTTCAACAGCTTTCAACACTATTTTTATATAAAAGACTGCTGATAACAGGACTTTTCAACGGAGTTTTCAACAATACTTTGAAAACTCCGTTGAAATTGACCTTATCTGCCATTACGTTCTGTATATTCTCCCCGCATCGGAACATAATAACATTATAATACGTAAATTTAATACTAATCTTCAATCGTTCTATAGGCAAAGCCGACAGATGAAATAAGACCAGTCTAGGAAAGTGACCGCAGGCGGGCTTGCCGCCCGGCAAGGGAGCTTGACGAAGAATGGGCTTATTTCAGCCGAGGATTTGTCTGTAGGTTGATTGAAGATTAGTATAAGGAGCAGTAAATATGATAAAGGGCGTAAACAAGCGGATACTTGAAGTAAATTTCCCCGAAAGCAAGTATTTTGAAAAAGCCGTGGTCTTTCTGCGCACGGACAAGCTCCCAAGCGGCGTCGGCATGGAAGCGGAAATGAAAATTGCAGAGCTGGAGCGTGAGATATCCGACCCCGCATTTATGTACAGCACCAACAAGCCCGCAAAAAAAGCGGCGCATATCATCGGTCTGCTGTTCAGACTTTCGGTGATAATATGCGCCGCCGCAGTTATTGTAATGTGTTTGTATCAATAATATTCCACAACGTCGGAAATTTCCTCTCCCTTGTAGATAACACGGGGGATACGCTTGGAAATGCCGCAGATGACCTCGTATCCGATAGTGCCGTAGATTCCCGCCAGATCGTCCGCCGTGATGGTCTCGTCACCGTCAGTGCCTATGAGAGTAACGGTCGTGCCTTCCTTTACATCGGGAATGCCCGTAACGTCAGCCATCAGCTGATCCATGCACACACGTCCGATAATGGGAGCCTTTCTGCCGTTGATGATAACGTGCGCCTTGCCCGAAAGGCTGCGTGCATAGCCGTCCGCATAGCCTATGGGAATGGTAGCGGCGGTGATGTCATGGTCGGCACGGAATATTCTGCCGTAGCTTACATAGCTGCCCGCTTTGAGCTGCTTTACATATGATACAGCCGCCTTTAAGTCCATAACGGGCTTCAGCTCGCAGGGCATATCAAGGCTTACGTCAGGCTTTAATCCATAGAGCATGATGCCGTAGCGCACAAGAGTGCTGCGGCTGTCGTAATGGAAAGCGCCGCCTGCACTGTTGAGACAGTGGGTGTGACGGAGGTTCACGCCCTTTTCCTTTATGTATCCGCAGGTCTTGAAGAATAGCTCTGTCTGCATCTCGGTGTATTTTTCATCATCTTCAGCATAGCTGTCAGCGGAAGCGTAGTGGGTGAATACGCCGTCAAGGATAACGCCCTCCAGGCGGCTCACACGCTCAGCCTGCTCGGCAGCCCTGCGGCAGGAATCATCGTCATAAACACATACGCCTATTCTGCCCATGCCTGTGTCAAGGGCAAGGTGTATTTTTACCTTAACGCCGCATTTAACAGCCTCTTCCGAAAGCTCACGGGCGTATTCCTCAGAAACAGCTGCCTGAATAATGTCATTTTCAGCCAGCTCGGCAGCATATTCCGCAGGAGTGTGACCGAGAATGAGAATTTCGCTTCCGCTTCCGCAGCGGCGGACTTTTTCAGCCTCCTTGATGTTGGAGACAAGGAAAAATTTTGCACCCAGTCCCTCCAGAAAAGGCACGATGTTTTCGTCGTCATGACCGTAAGCGTTAGCCTTTACAACACAAGCGACCTGAGTGTGGGTCTCATCGGTGAGCTTTTTCAGCTCGGTGAAATTATCCTTCAGCCTGTCGAGATGTATCTCAGCCCAGGCTCTTTTCAGAAAAGTTTTCATTATATGTTATCTCCTTTAAAGATGAGAATATTTTTATAGTATTCGTTGGAAACGGCATAAATGCGGTATTCGTGGAAAAGCCCACATAGTGAGCAAATACGTGCTTGTAAACCCAAAGGTAAAGGGTTTCGCTCAAGCCTTTTTCCTGGAAAGGCTTGCAGGGGTCAAGGGGGCGGCGCCACCTTGTCGCCCTCCGCAGAGGGCGAAATCCGTTCGCTGACGGCTAAAGCAGCTAAAACTAAAGCCGACAAATAAGCAAATCCTATAAGCCGCCTGCACCGAAAATTCAAAATCAAGCAGAGTAAAAGTTTCATCTCAAATAAACCTGAAACTATTTCATGCAGGCGGCTTGAAACTGAGAGCAATTTCGTAGAAATTGCGTTTCAGTTTCCGCCGTAAGGCGCAGGTACGGACAAATTCACTTTTCATTTTTATAAAGTCCGTACCATGCAAAGGAGACACCACCAGGTGGGAAGTATTTACAAAAAACGAATTAAACTAAAACTAGGGGGGAAA
>ERZ1034920.1717-NODE-1717-length-13549-cov-23.788869_pt1 | contig 13549 bp, 8 predicted proteins | sample MGYA00520688_ERZ1034920 | MGnify/ENA primary metagenome ERZ1034920 (study PRJEB33766, sample SAMN09781785) | gut metagenome | biome: gut microbiome | host: Homo sapiens | place: Madagascar | study: EMG produced TPA metagenomics assembly of the PRJNA485056 data...
GCAAAGGTACGAATAAACGAGAATGCTACAATGGTATAAATGCGGAGCCGCTTACTAAGATTTCATATCAGATACTTTTTGGATTTACCGTTGAGTATGTGTTCGTACGAAAAAAGTTTTTTATGAAAAAAGTGTCAAAGTATCATTCTTTGGCAGAACGTAGAGGTAAATAACTGATATATAATAAGATAGAAGAATGATACATTTCGGATTATCTTACAAGAAGTATCATAGAAGTATCATCAATCTGATAGAAGTATCATAAAAAAACGTCATCTAAGTATCACAAAATCGTCATGAGGCATTATGCATAAAAGCAAAGCCGCCAATCCGTAAGGAGTGCCCAAGAATCGCCCGACTTTTGGGCACTCTGTGAACACCCCACGGGCAATCAATGCCCATCGCTTGTTCTGTTTATGCCCGTCGCTTGTTCAGTCGATGCCCGTCGCTTGTTCACTGAGTGCCCACTTGACGGGCATGATAGACCACCTGATGGTCTCTTACAGAACGGCTTATGTGATTTTATTCCTAATCCAGCTTGTCAATCTTTCTTCTTATTCATAGTTTGTATTGGCATTCTTTACATACAGGAAGAGTAGGTGCTAAAGTTTTTCGAACTGTATGGTTGGAATTACCCAATACGCCCTGAACCAACGGCACCGGCCGAAGGGAATTGAAAATCGCTGGTCGAAGGGTAAGGCAAAGGTAAAGGGCAGAAACTCATAGAAGTAGCACGCCCTTTACCTTTCCGCTACGCGCCGGTGACCGTTGGTTCAGGGCGTGTGGGCTCAAAACTGGAATAGAAGACACTTCTTTTTTAGTCTTTTAAATCGACTCAAAGCCGAATTTAATGATGTTTCTTGTGATTTGTGATACTTCTATGATACTTCCTGTAAAATAAACGAAAAAGTGTCATTCTTGTATTGTGCAGTGTATCAGATGTTTATAAGGATATCATACTAAATAATGATACTATGATACATTTTTCCGTAAAAAACACTTATGCGCAAGCAATTATTTTCAATTCATCTTTTCATGTTAAACAGAATTGTTCCACCCCCTCATCTATCCCTTGAAATCCCCTGTGTTTATCGGCGGTTCAGAGGATGAATGGCTCAAATCCACCCTCCATCATCCTTCAATTATGCAAGGTATAAACGCGGAGCCGCTTACAAATCGGGTAAGCGGAACTCTGTATGGCTCTCATGTTAGAGCGAATCATTTTGTTTTTGATGAGATTAGGAGAAACTGTTTTTGCGTAATTTGCAGATAACTTGAAGGTTTCTTGCTGTTTTTTTTGTGTTTTCAAGAAAATAGCTTATTTTTGCATCACAATTCAGTTATACGTTTTAAAAGGAGATGGATATGAAACGGATAGAGGAACGATATATTAGCTTGCTTACCGATTTCGGTTTTAAGCGTATTTTTGGAACAAAGCCTAACAAGGATTTGCTCATCAATTTCTTGAATTCTCTGTTTGATGGTTTTCAGGTCATCAAGGATGTGAAGTACTTGAATAGTGAGCACGTTGGTGATGTCTTTGCCGAGCGCAAGGCCATCTTTGATGTTTATTGCGAAAATGAGCATGGTGAAAAGTTCATCGTTGAAATGCAGAATGCTTATCAGAAGTACTTCAAGGATCGTTCTTTGTTCTATTCTACTTTTCCTATCCGTGAGCAGGCTCCAAAAGGGGCAGAATGGAACTTCAAACTTGAACATGTATATACAGTTGCTCTGCTGAACTTCGACTTGGAAGAAGAGGCATTTGACAAGAATGATATCAACCATGATGTAGGCTTGCTTGATAAGAAGACTTTTAAGGTTTTTAATGACAAACTTTCTTTCAAGTATGTTGAGATAGCAAAGTTCAATAAGACAGAGGAGGAGCTTGACACGCTTTATGATAAGTGGTTGTATGTATTGAAAAACCTTTCCCGATTGGATAAGCGTCCTGCTGCCTTGAAAGAGAAAGTGTTTACTAAACTCTTTGAGGAGGCCGAGATTGCGAAGTTCACCCCAACAGAGTTGAAAGAATATGAGGATAGTTTGAAGGCTTATCGTGATGTCAAGAACTCTATAGATACGGCTTTGGAAAAGGGACGTGAGGAAGGTATGGCTAAAGGTATGGCTAAAGGTATGGAAAAAGGTATGGCTAAAGGCTTGGCTAAAGGCTTGGAAAAGGGGCGTGAGGAAGGTATGGAAAAAGAAAAGATATCTACAGCTCGCCGCCTTCTGTCAATGGGTCTTTCTGAAGAGCAAGTATCAACTGCCACTGAACTTCCGCTGGAGGAAATCCAGAAATTGAGGAAATAAGCCTGAATCAGGCTGAACTTTTGGAAAACAATATAAAAATGAGGAATTCAAGTTTCTCAAGTAAGCCCCACACGCCCTGAACCAACGGTCACCGGCGCGTAGCGGAATTGAAAATCGCTGGCCGAAGGGTAAAGCAAAGGTAAAGGGAAGAAGCTCTTAGAAGCAGCGCGCCCTGAAGGGGCAGAAGCTCTTAGCCCAGGGCGTGTGGGGCAAAACTTACGAAATTTTGGTGGCGCAAAGTTACGTATTACAGAAACTTCAGTCAAGAGCCCACTTGAAAAAGACGAAAATCGTATTTTTTGTCTTTGCAACTTATTGATAATCAAGCCTTGAAATTCAAATTGAATCCCAAGGCTTTTTGTTTCTTATTCTCTGGCAGGGCTGTTGATGGGCATCAAACAGTCCTGTCTGTATTATTATTTGATAACCACCTTCTTGTTGTTGATGATGTAGATGCCATTGCTCAGGTGCAGTTCGCTCATTGAAGAGGCGGTTGCAATCTGGTTGCCTTGCAGGCTGTAAACCTTCACACCCTTGTTGCCGAATGATGTTGTGATGCTCTCAATACCAGCTAACTCACCATCGGTGTAGCCTAAAGAGAGAGTCTTTGCTTCGTAACCTTCTGGCAACTCCAAGTAGGCACCGAAAGCATCGGTAGTAGCTTCTGCATCGCCTTTCTTGAAGGTACAGTCGGCAGCAAGGTTATATTTACCTTCTACGTTGCCTGGGGTATAGGTTCCTACGAATGTTGTGCCAAGGCCATTGTTTGTGTTGACTACACCCTTGTCGGTGAAGGTGAACTCGGTGACAGCCTCGTTGTAGTTGGCGACGAATGGAACGTTGGCATCAACATGATCTGCTTTCTCGAAAGTAACGACCGAGTTATTGTCTTCTTTGTCTACGATTTCCTTATAGGTTGCGATGCTTGCAGCGTTCATGTCATCCTTGCTTACCCAGAAAGGCAGGCACATAGTGTTGTAGCCAGCGTTTACAGATCGTTTCAGGGTTACATTTGCTGCCTGGAAATCTTCATTGACCATGAAAGCCTTGGTGTCGTCGAGTACGAGATTGGCGCATGTTCCGTCTTTCACCACGTTGTCAGCCTCGTAAGCTTCATCAGCATATACGAGAATATTGCTGTTGTCGCCTCGCATAGCATTGATATCAGCATCCTTTACGATGCAGCCTTGCATGATAATATTGGCAGGCTTGCCGGAAAGTTTTGTTGCCAATGTGACAAAGTCGTTGTATTCAACCCTTTGCCATTCGCCTTCAGTATTCTGACATTCTCCCTTCATCCAGGCACCCTCCAGCTTGATAACTCCCTCAAGCGAGTTGGGTTCTATCTTTGAGAGCAGCTGCCCATTCACCGTAGTAGCTGGCTCTATCTGGATATTGTCGATATAAACTTCCTGTTCTCCTACTACATCACCAGTCTGGGCAGTGATGGTCATGATGCCTGGATTGTCGAAGCTGCCGTTGTTGGTATAATCGAATATTACTTTCTGCCATTTTCCTGCCTCACTGTAATAAGATGCTACTTTCTTCCAGTAACCCTCTGAGCCATCAGTAGGATCGGAGAGTTCTATCTGTATGTTTTCAGCCTGCGACTTCTTGATCATCAGAGAAACGCGGGTGCTGCCCTGTAAAGAGGGAGTCATCCACTCGCGGAAAGGCAGTTTCACAACCTTCTTGTCTTGGGTCATCACAAACTTCAGACATTTCTCAGAAGTGTTGATGCCGTCCGTCTCTGGGTTAGCAACCACTTCGGGATCACCATCGGCCCAGAAGCCAATAGCCTCTTTACCCAATTCCTTGTCCTCACCATTCCAAAGAGTGGTTTGTGCGAATGTTGCTGCTGATGCCATGATGGCAACACATAGAGTAAATACTTTTTTCATTTTTGAATCTTTTAGTTTAACAATGTTCAGGTTTATTATAAGAGAAGAGGAATATTGGTTCTTTGCTTTCCTCTAACTCTCAGCTTTTAGTTTTTTTACGATAATGCAAATGTACGATATTAATGAAAAATTCAACACCAAAAATCGTTCTCTCTTTGAAAGATATGTTTCTTGCAATCATTTCATCCTATTTTGAAATGATATTTACTTAACTTTCTTGCTAATCGTATCTGCCCATGGCTTTGGGCATCTTTGCCCATAACAATGGACAAAGATGTTCATCGTTATGGGTAAACTTGCCCATCGTAGTGGGCAAGTTGTATAGTTGTACGTCATCACTCATCATCATCGTCATCTTTCTCGCGTGTACCTTATTATATATTTACTCAACTGAGTCCACTTGAAAAAGTCGAAAATCGTATTTTTTGTCTTTGCAACTTATTGATAATCAAGAGTAGGTTTTCGTAAAATTGACTTTTTTAAGTGGGCTCATCCTTAAAAAAAAGTTCCAAAGATGAGAAAAATGTTTCTTGTAACATATTTAATACGTAATGAACGATTTTTGCGTTTCCTTTTGAATATGTATTTATACTTTTGCGGCATCATTTTGGTGAAAATCATCGAAAATTAACCTAAAAATATTAATTATGAACCAAATCTCTACTTTTTTAACTCTGTTTCTTTTGTGTTTAACAAGCAATTCCTTTGTCAATGCACAAACTGTCGGTTTCTATGCTCCTTACGAGGATATGGAAAACGAATGTAAAAATTCTAACCTTTATGGTTCCTATGCATGGTTTGTAGATAACTATGTAAAGAATGGTAAAGGTATTGTCGTTACACCAAGTACTCTTGACAAGATAAAAGACTTGAAGACTCTCTGGGTTGCATACGATGAGGATAATTTACAGAAGGGTTGGAAATATCTTCCAACTTCTATGACCAATGCTGATGCCTTGACTGCTATTAAGCAACATGTAAAAGATGGTGGAAGCTTGTTTCTTTCATCTTTGGCTACTCAGCTTCTTGTAGGTCTGGATCGTATTGATGCAACCTTGACTCCCAACATTTTCAATACAAGTGTAGGTAAGAAAAACTTTGATTTGTGGGGAGTCAACCCAATCATGGGAAAGGCAGTAGGTGATGTTTACGACCATAGCGATCATGCTATCTACAAAGGATTATTTACAAGTGAATATAAATATCCTGACAATACTGACTGGAACCATATATTTTATCCGCTGATTAATGCTGCTGATAAAGCAGACCATAACTGCATCTGGGATTTAAATGGTTTGAGCGACCTCAGCGACAATCCCAACAAGTTTGTTGATTTTCAGACAAAGACCAATTCTGTTATCTTAGGTACTTGGCAGCATGTTGTCGACTATGCCGTAGCAGGAGTGGTGGAATTCCAACCAACGGCAGACTTCAAGGGTACCATACTTACTAATGGTATGGCTGCCTACGATATGTCGCTTTATCCTGACGGCGCACAGAATAATGATTATATGGTCAACCTTTATAAGATTACAGAGAATACTCTCGAATATCTTAATTCTAAAGCCGATGAGGTTTCTACAGAAATCAAGGATATAACTTTTGTGGGTGTCAACAAGTCTGATGATGCCTATTACACCCTGCAAGGTGTTAAGGTGGCTTCTCCCTTAACAGCAGGTATCTATGTCCATAACCACAAGAAAGTAGTAGTTAGATAAACCGTTTTATTTAGCTATAATATCAGTAGTATTTGTTTTTAGGTAGTTAGATTTTTGGATAGGGTGGGTAGGTATACCCACCCCAACCAAAAATAAACAATCCCAAAAATGAATACGATTTACTATCCCTAAACGACATTAACTTATAACTATTATATCCTAATGAAGAAAACATTACTCTTGATTCTTTTCTTCGTGTGCACAGCATTGTGTTCTGCAGTCCAGGCAAGGGTTGGTATGTTCATCGGTTATGACCGTGTTGCCGACATTGTGGATGATGACGAGCGTGCCGCTGCACAGTGGTTTCAGAATCATTATTCGGATGGTATCATCTTTACCCCTGCAAACATCTCTGATATCAATCCCAAGGAGGTTACAGCCCTTTGGATAACCATTGACCGTGTCGGCATTGCCCACGGATGGGACAAGCTGCCTGCACCTTTCTGCAGCACGGCAGCCCTTGCTGTGCTGCGCGATTACTTGAAGCAGGGAGGAAATCTGTTTCTTAGCAATCAAGCCACACAGTTGCTTGTTCCATTGGGACGTATTGACGCAGCTTATGCGCCGGGAATCTTCGGCAGTGGCGAAGGCGGAGAAAATTCTGACAACTGGGGAGTAAACGGATGGCTCGGTATGGCAATGAGTCCTTCTTACGACCGTCGTGGTCATCAGGTCTTCTCAGGTCTGAGTGTAGATGTTATCAATGGACATGAGTTTTTTCCATTCATAGGCGCAGGAAGAAAAGAGGACCACAACTGTATGTGGGACTTCAATGCCATAGCCGGCTTGCAAGATATTCCCAACAAGTTGGCTGACTTTGAGTTGAAGACAGGTTCCGTTGTTCTTGGAACATGGCAGCATGTTGTGGATTGTGCTTGTGCTGGCTTGATAGAGTTCTTGCCTACAGCTGAGTTCAAGGGACGTGTCATCGCCAATGGTATAGCTGCCTATGAATGGAACCAGAACAACGGCACGAATGTTTTCCAAAACAACATAGAGCGATTCACCGCCAATACGTTGGAATATCTACAGAGTGCCCCTACAGGTCTTGGTGCAGCTTTGCCTTTAGAGAAAGTGGCAAGTCTCGACATGAGTATATTCAAGAAGCGCGGCTACTTCTATGTCAAGGACGTTGCTGCACAACAGAATGTGTTTCTTTCGCAGATAACGACACCAGCCAACTTGCCTGGGCCTAAGGGCGATGCCCTGCGCTTCGACGGTTATTCAACCACTTTAGTACCTAAAGTAGACTTGGCAAGCAAGAATCGCAATTCCTTTACCTTCTCCATGTGGGTGGCTCCTGAGGCTTATCCTGCCATGAACATCGACAGAGACGAGAATCGTTTCACGACGATGGCTGGCAACCTGAACCATGAGGAAAAGGCTGGATGGGCTTTCGAACTGAGCAACCGTGGCAACTATCGTTTCAGTTGCTATACTGGCGGCTACCTGACTGTTATCGACGGAAACGGCATGTTGCCGCGTTATGAGTGGAGCCACTTGGTGGCAACGGTGGATGCCGACAACTGTAAGGTGACTTTCTATCGCAACGGTCAGGTGTTGGGTGCTGCCGTTTGTTTGCCTACCTTCAATACTGGCGCTGCTGCCGTCAACATCGGACGCTCCAGCGAGAAGGTCAAGGAATATGGTTATGACCTGAATGTCTTTGACGGACTGATCGACGATATTGAAGTCTATGCAGGAGTTCTTTCATACGAAGACATCAAGGAAACGACTGACCTCGTGCCCGATATGAACTATCCCGCAAGCCATTATGCCGAGGACATCTATCGTCCTGCTTTTCATGGTATGCCTACTGCCAACTGGACCAACGAGACCAATGGTGCGATTTATTACAATGGCAAGTTCCATGTCTTTTTCCAGAAATGTCCTACGGGCAACTATCTTGCCCACATGAACATAGGACACATATACAGCGATGACCTCATCAACTGGCGTGAAGACCGCACAGCCTTTGCACCTACATCCTGGTACGACCTCAAGGGATGCTGGTCGGGATCCGTGTTCCAGAACCCAGACTTCAACGACGGAAAGCCCACCTTTGTCTATACAGGAGTCAATTTCGAAAGGGCTTGCATCGCAATAGGTTCTTCTCTTGATGACAACCTGACTAATTGGGTAAAGCAAGGACCAGTCATCGACCATCGCCCGGATGGTTTGAGCGATGACTTCCGTGATCCTTATTTCTTTAGTCATCATGGTAATAACTACTTGATCGTTGGTGGACGAAAGGGAGATGCAGGTGTAGCCACACTCCATCGTTTCGACAAGAACTCCCGTACATGGAGCAACGATGGAACACTTTTCTTCGAAGGTGCAGTAGGACAGTTGAATGGTGTGTACTGGGAGATGCCTAACGTAACACCTCTTGGTGACAAGTGGCTGTTTACTACCACCCCGATGCAGTCTACCCGTGGTGTGAGAACCATCTACTGGTTGGGCGACATTGCTGACGACGGCAAGTTTGTTCCTACTTCGGGCACAGTGGAAGAACCACAGACCATAGAGCTCTCTGGTGTTGCCAAGGACGGTTACGGACTTCTCTCGCCCAGCATCTTCAAGTACAACGACAAGACGCTTCTCTTGGGCATCGTTCCCGACAAGGGAGGCATCGACAACTATATGCAGGGATGGGCACATACCTATTCTTTGCCTCGTGAGATTTGTCTTTCGAGTGACGGCAAGCGTATTGAGCAGCGTCCTTATTCTGGTTTGGAAGCCATGCGCACAGCGACCAAGTTCTCGCAAACCAACTTCGATTTGGACGGTTCTCTTTCTTTGGCTCCTGTTGCCGGCAGAAAGGTGGAAATCTTTGGCAGTTTCAAAGTGGGGAAGGATGAGTTTGGCTTGAAGTTCTTTGGTGATGGCGAGAAAGCTGCCAAGTTGTATTTCACTCCCAAATATAATGCTGTGACGCTCGATATATCCGAAATAGACCGTCTGGTCAACGATGACAGTAGCTTCGGCGGAAAGTACAACAGCCAGTTGCCTGAGAAGATCAATGAGGGTGATGTTGTTACCTTACATATATATATAGACAACTCCATTGCCGACATCTTTATCAACGACAAGTGGGCTTTCTCGGTCCGTATCTATGCCACCAATACTGCTGCCGATAAGGTTGAGGCTTATGCCTTGGGTTCTACACATGTCAACAGCATGAGAGCCTGGGTGCTCGATCCTCAATCCGATGGTATTTCTACAGGCATTGACCATGCGATGGTTTCATGCAATAAGGATGCTGAGGCTCCGGCTTACAATATGGCAGGTCAGCGTGTGAGCAACAGCTTCCGGGGCTTTGTCATCCAAGGTGGAAAGAAATATTTGAAGAAATAAAAAATATATATATACAAGTCAACAGTTCCCTTCTTGCTGCTGACGAAAAGATGGGACAAACTAAAAAGTTTTAGAAAATGAAAAAGTTTAAGTTTTTATTCTTGTTGATTTCTCTGCTTGTTTGCAGTGGTCAACTGGCAAAAGCCCAAACAAAGGTGGGAATCTTTATTGAGAAAACTACAGGCCTGGACGATGACGAACAAGCCGCTTATAAATGGTTTGTCAGTGATGAGTATAACCCAGGTCATGGGTTGGAAAAGGTAGTGTTTACACCAGACAATATCAACTCTCTGAGTGTCAGTGATGTTAAGGTGCTGTGGATTCCGATTAACCGTCAGGGAAATAATATAGAAGATGTACAGCCTTCGGCAATCTATAACCATGTGGAGACTTTGAAGAAATATGTCCAGGATGGTGGTAATCTCTATCTCACCAATCATGCCACCTTGTTGGTTTCTGAAATTGGTCGTATTGCCGAGCAGTATAAACCTAATACCGTGACTTATGCAGCTGCGGTAGAAAACAGTGATGCTTGGGGTGTCAATCCTCGTTTTGCAGATATGGATTATCGTGGACATGTGCTTTATAGTGGCTTTGTAGCAGGCTCTAAAAATAATTTGTGGGATGACAACTACTTTCTGAATTCAGGCACTTCAAAGGAAGACCACAACTGTTTGTGGACAGGTGTTTCTTATACAGATTTTATCAAAGCTACGAATTCGCATATTCTTGGTAAATGGTCGCAGAATGGCGATACAAACAACTTCGGTGTGGTTGAGTTTATGCCAAGTGGTGATTATAAAGGAACTATACTTTGCAACGGTTTGGCTGCTTATGAGTGGGACTGTGAAGGCAATGAATTCGTAAACAATATTAAGAAATTCACCGAGAATAGCATCAGCTATCTGGCAAACATCGACAAGAAAATCGGTTTCTTGGTTCCTGGAAGTGACTATAGTCAGAAATATAAAGACTGGGGAGCAGACGATGATGCTAAGGCTCTGGAGTGGTTCCAGACTTTTTATGGTGCAAAGGCAAAGTTGGTAACTCCAAATGATCTGGCTTCGTTGAACCCTGCTGAGGTTCCTGTATTATGGGTGCCCATAAACCATGATGGAGTCAGTGCTTACGAAAATATCAACGATGTTTACCGTAACTCTGTAGATGCTCTTAAGTCTTATGCTCAGAAGGGTGGAAACCTTTACTTGACTAACTATGCCGCTTTGTTTGTCGAAAAGATGGGGCGCACGAACGGCAATGACCTTGGCGACGGACTCAAGGCAAATGAGTATGAAATAAAGAATTATTATTTCACAGAAGAGGAATACAAAAATACCAACAGCGATGGAAGAAAAGATAATGGTATCCGTTATATTATAAAAACAAATGAGGTTACAGGCTTCGATAAGTCAGGCTACTTCCCTTATGCAGGTTTAGCTGATGCCACAGGAATACTTAAGACATCACAGTTTGGCTTGAAGGAGCATCATGGAATCATGTGGATGTTGGAAAGCGATATTGTTAATTCTAACCCAGAGAAGTTTAAAAAGTTTGAGGAAGGAACCCATTCTATTATTTGGGGCTTGCCAGACATCATTGGAGATTATGCCCGTGCCAGTGTGATAGAGTTCCAGCCTTACAACGAGTATTTGGGAACCATTTTTGCCAATGGTGACTTCTCTTACGAGTGGGATGAGACGGCTCGCGATGGTGATGGTAATCCTCAAGGTGGTACAGGCAAGAATATCTACCAGTACAATATAGAACGTTATACCAGCAATATCCTCAATTACTTGTTGGAAACAGCTCCTGCGACTTACACTACCACAAAGGCTCCTATCAATGTGGATGGTAAGGGTATTACTTATTGGAGTACTTTCTATGCCAGCAACAACCGACTCTTGCCAGAGGGTGTTACTGCTTATGCCGTGAAATCAAACAACGATGGCAGGGCGCAGTTGGTAAAGGTTGCCGATGGCGGACAGGTTATCCCTGGCGGTCAGGGCTACTTGCTCAGTACTGCAAAAGAAAATGGTTTCTACCTGACTCCATCTGCCGGCGAAGCCGTTGCTGCACCTGCAGAAAACCTCTTGACGGGTTCTGACGAGGCACGGACTTTTAATAAGGCAGGCTATAAGTATTATATATTGGGTAGGTCGGGCGAAGATTTCGGCTTCTATTGGCAAAAAGGCACAAATGGAAACAGTGTCAATAATGCAGCTCATAAGGCCTTCTTGCGAGTTTCTTCTTTAAGCAGTGCCAAGTTCCTCAGCTTTACCTTTGGTGAAGAAACTACAGGTATCAATGGCATTACTGCCAGCGATGCAGAGCAAAACGGCACAGCACTTTACAATCTCGCAGGTCAGCGAGTAGCTAAGGGCTATAAGGGTCTTGTCATCAAGAACGGCAAGAAGTATCTTGTGAAGTAATAAACAAAATTAAGAATCCGTAAACATAGATTTAATATGAAAAAGTCATATATTCAACCATCCATCGTCACCATCCTTGCCGTGGGGGGGCAAATACTTTCTGGTAGTATTAATGTGAAAAATCAAGAATCCGATAATACAGAACAGTATTCCAAGAAACACGATCAGTTCTCCTTCGTGGATGATGAATCTGAGAACGGTTGGCCTAAAGCCACTTCCGTTTGGGATAAGTAAATAAACAAAAGGTAGCAATTCTCTCTCTCTGTATAATTGCTACCTTTTTTTTGAAATCTCGCAGGTAGACATAAGATATTACATGCCAGGAGTCATCCTTTTTGCGATATTTTAAGAAAATACGTTCATATAGGTGCAATTTTGCTACAATGCAACAATTTTATGGCTCTATGAACGAATATTTATATCCAGTTTATTTGATTTCTGTTAATTTTGCTTTCGATTTCAAAACCCATTTAATCTACAAAAACTCTTAAACCGTAAACAGTTTATTAGTATGGAAAAAATTAAAGTAATTATGATGAGCATTCTGATGATGCTCGTTAGTTCGGTAGCTTTTGCCCAGGACAATTCTGTCAGAGGTACAGTTACTGACAATAGTGGAGAACCTATTATAGGTGCCACTATCAAAGTTAAAGGTGGTGCTGCCACTCTGGGTACCATTACTGATATTGATGGTAACTTCAATTTAAAGGTAGCACCTGGTTCTACACTCGTTATTTCTTATATTGGTTGCGAGACAAAAGAAGTAAAAGCTGGCGCCAATATGAAAGTTGTGTTGAATGACAACGCAAAAGAACTGAGCGAGGTTGTCGTTACTGGTTACACCACTCAGCGTAAGGCCGATTTGACTGGTGCAGTTTCTGTGATGAATATGAAGGAGCCTGTCAGTGCTTCAGATCCTAACATGCTGAACTCTATGCAGGGTAAATTGGCTGGTGTACAGGTTGTGACAGATGCTGCACCTGGTGGTGGCGATTCTTCTATCCGTGTGCGTGGTATGAGTACTATCAACGGCAGTAGCCCTCTCTTGATTATTGATGGTATTGCTTCTAACGAGAACATGAATGCCATCAATTCTGCTGACATCGAGTCTATCCAGGTTTTGAAGGATGCCTCTTCTGCATCTATCTATGGTAGCCGTGCTGCCAATGGTGTCATCATCATCACAACCAAGCAGGGTAAAGGCGACAAGTTGACTGTCAATGTCAACTATGCTGCCAGTTTGCAGACGGTAGCCAAGAAGTACGACATGCTTAATGCAGAAGAGTGGGGAAAGGTTTACTGGCAGGCTTGCAAAAATGCCAACATCCAGCCATCTCATGATCTTTATGGTAATGGTGACACACCTCAATTGATAGAAGGTGCTGCCAATACTGATTGGCAAGATGAGGTTTATCATTCTGCATGGACCAATAATCTTTCAGCCAGTGTGTCTAATAGTGGCAAGAAAGGCAGCATGATGTTCTCTGCCAACTACATCAATCAGAATGGTTTGATCGATCAGACTTTCTATCGTCGCTATTCAGCACGTTTGAACTCCAATTACAACATTTCTAAGTATGTGACTGTAGGTGAGAACCTGATGGTTGCCAAGTGGTTTGACCGTGGTTGTGCTGCCGGAAACGACCGTGGTATTCCTTTCCTTGCTGCCAGCCAGCATCCTGGTCTTGCAGTACGTAATTCTGATGGTAGCTTCATGAGTCCTATGACAGCTATTAAGTCTGACTTTGCCAACCCTGTTCAGCAGATTTATAATGAAACTAAAGTTTCGCAAGTGAAAATTCACAAGCGTGATTTAACGTAATTTTGGAAT
>ERZ1034920.1719-NODE-1719-length-13528-cov-13.363542_pt1 | contig 13528 bp, 7 predicted proteins | sample MGYA00520688_ERZ1034920 | MGnify/ENA primary metagenome ERZ1034920 (study PRJEB33766, sample SAMN09781785) | gut metagenome | biome: gut microbiome | host: Homo sapiens | place: Madagascar | study: EMG produced TPA metagenomics assembly of the PRJNA485056 data...
TACATGTATATACGATGAATATAAGAAGATATTAAGAAAGGAGGCTCCTATGTCATCAGTTCATGGTTCATCAAGAGCATCTGGTTATACAGCAACAGAATCAACGTGGTCACCTTCAGGTGGAAAAACAGCAAAAGCATCCAATCATCATTCAACATCACTTTATGCACAAGATGATTTGCGTCATATTGATAAAGATAAACTAAAAGCATCTAATGTCTGGAGTTTTTCTGCTCAACAAGCCGGTGCTTATCAGTCATAGTTTTTGGTGAGAAAAAAAGAGATTATCCTAAAAGGTTAATTGTATATTGATAATATCAATATTGACAATTAACCTTTTGTTGTATATTTTTTAGTTATGAGAGAATTTGATAAAATGATTAATGGCTTGGATTATTATCCAATGCAAGATGAAGAACTAATCAATCTAAGAGAGCACTCACAGAGAAAAGCAAAAGAATTTAATGCCGAACCTGATGCACAAAAGCGTGTAGAAATCTTAAAATCTTTTTTAGGTAAAATGGGCGAAGGTTGTTATATTACTCCGAATATTTTCTTTGATTACGGATGTAATACAGAATTAGGCAATGGTGTTTATTTTAATGCTAATTGTACAGTCTTGGATTGTGCAAAAGTTAAAATTGGTGATAACACACTTGTTGGACCTAATACGCAGTTTTATACACCGATTCATCCGCTTGACTATGCAACACGAAATAAATTTGTAGAAACAGCAAAGCCGATTACAATAGGTAAAAATTGTTGGATTGGCGGAGGAGTTGTATTTCTCCCTGGGGTTACTGTTGGTAATGGCTGCGTAATTGGTGCCGGCTCTGTAGTAACAAAAGATATTCCTGAAAATTCTTTGGCAGTAGGCAATCCAGCAAGAGTAATCAGAAAAATTGAACAAAAATAGATAATGATAAAAAAAAGAATACCGGCATGCCAGTGTTCTTTTTTTTATTTAATATTTAATCATTAACTTTTTGTTTAAAAGCATGTTCTTTTCTATCTTCTTCAATATTAGGAGTATCAATTTCAAAAACATAAGCGTCACATGGTGCAAGGTTTACTCTAAGTTCATCTTCATCAACTTGGAATTCGCTTGTATCACCATATTCAGGAACCATATTTTTAAGTTTTTGTGTTTCCTTTAATCCAGGAATTTCAACAATACCTGTTACATTTCTATTTGGATTTTTATTAGCCACAACAAGTATTGTTCTGCCATTTTTGCTGTTGTGTCTTGCATATGCAATAATTTGGTCGTTTCTGTCTTCACGTTTGTCTAATTCGATAAAGCTACTATTTTTGTCAGCAAGAACATCAAGGTTTTCACTTCTCATTTTCAAAGTACCACGCATAACTCTTTCGATATCAGGACAATCACCACCCGGTTTTCTTGATAAATTGAACAATGCTAAACGATATCTGTGTTCGTTCATCAATGTATTGCCGTTGTAAGATTCAATGTTTTCTGTATTACGGTATTTGTAATCGTAATAATCGCCGGTTTGGAATCCATCAATAAAGTATGGATTGCACATTGGGATTGTTGATTGCAAAACTGTTGTTAATTTGCAGAAATTTTCTCCGCCATGTATCATTGAAGAGCTGTCATCGTGTGTTAGAAATGAACCGATAACACTTTTACCTGCAGGCAATTTGTGTGACAAATCAAGATTGAATTTTACATAATCGTCAAATTCTGAAGCATTTCTCCAATCGTGGAAAATGTGATATTGTCCGTAATACTCATCAAAGCCTGCTTTTAGCAAATCTTCCGGTCTATCATACGGCATATTTACCATCGGAGAAGCACATTCATAAGTATAGCTTTCTGCTAACCAAGCAAATTGCGGATCTTTTTCATGCGAATATCTGATTAACTCATCCCAAAATTCAGGAGGTTTCGCTCTGGCAACATCCGCTCTGATTCCATCCAAACCTAAGTCAATACAAGCATCTACATATTGTTTATGCATTTCTAATAACTTAGGATTCAAAGTTCTTTGAGCTTCATCTGCCCAAGGTTCGAACATTCTGATATCAGCCCAGCCTTGTGGAGTTTTATCTTCACCGTTTCTGCCGTATGCCATAAGCTCAGGTTCTGCTTCAAACATATCTACGGAAGCACAACTTGGTAAATCTAGCATAACTTTTATGTTACGTTTGTGGCATTCGTCAATAAATGCTTTGAATTGTTCATCAGGAGTTCTTGGGTCGTTTTGGTCAATAATCATCGGGTCAATTGCCAAATGACCATCTTCAGTTACATATTTAGCAGGAGAATATAAAGAACCCGCTGTACCCATTGCATTTTTCTTTCCGGTAGGATGGATTGGTAAAATGTGTATTGTGTTAATGCCATCGTTCTTAAGTTCGTCAAGTCTTGATATAGCGCTCAATAGAGTGCCGTTCTTTTCTCCTGTGGATAATGTAACTTTGTCATCTCCGTTTAAATCTTCTGCAGTGAAAGTTCTCGGTACAATAGCCATCATAACAGATTCGTTGTTTTGAATCATACTTCTGAGGTTGTTTTGATAAGGTTCTGTTTTAGTTGCCTTCAAATCAACTTTTTTTACAGAAGCAGCGTTCATCAAGGCAAGATTCTGTAAATATTTAGCGGAAATTTCACTATCAATATTCTTTGTTTCTTGTCCTTTAGCAGTTTCAACTTGTTGTTGTGGGGCTACTGCTCTGAAATTAATAGGCATAATCTTAGATATTTGCATCATCACTCACCTGCTTCTCTATATTATGAGGGTTTCTTATTTTTCCGAATCCAAATTGTGCAAGTATTGTTGCACCAACTACAGTTCCGCCGATAGCGGAAGCTATTCTTAACCATTTTTGGTTACCATATCTTCTTTCTGCTGCATTCTTAACCAAGTCTACAGAATTTTGTGCAACAAGGTTAAATTTAGACATTCTTGTTATTTCTGATTTAGTATATTGTTTTGGCGCATTGCCATCAATAATGTGGTATGGCTTTGTAAAATCAATGTTGTTATTGCCGATTACATCTTGGAAACGTTTCAAGTATTTAGCAAATCTGCCTGAAACATCACCTGTTGATAAATCGCTAGATAGTTTCATAGCTTCTTTAGTGCTTTCCTGAATATTGTTTGAATCCCAAACTGTGCGCATAATGTCTTTGTAATATTCAGGATTGTTAACAGTATTTAATTTCATTGTATGATCAGAAGATGTAGCACGCAATATAGCTTCTTTACCTTTTGCTAATACTGATTTTGCATATTCTCCATCAGCTTCCGGACGTTTGTATGTATCAAGCATATGCAACACTCTGTTGAAAGAATTTTTAGCACCTTGATAACGTTCAATAATTCTGGAAATTTCAAGATTTTTAGAAGAACCAACGCCTTTAGCGTTATCTTTTGCATATTGAACTTGTTCTGCGTCACTTAGACCCCAATAATTTACACCGGCATATTTGCTCTTTTTCACACCATCCAATATATCAAATAACTCTTGTCTATTAGTAACAGAGTTAGACAATGTTGAAACATCTTCTTTTACAAGTTTATCGATAGTGTTTTTGAATTCGCCAATATTGTTCAAACGTTTAGCTGTGTTGTTATAATTATTTTCAATACCTGTAATCAAGTCTTTTAAGTGAGAATCAGCTTCACTTTTTCCATTAAGCTTAATTTCCATATCACTCATAACTTTAGTAAGTTTTTCCACTGCTTTTTGGTACTTAGTTTCGTCTTTTACTAATTCTTGTAACTTTTTATCAAGAATTTCTTGAGCATATTTATCAGATTGACGCATTTGTTTCAAATCTTTGAATTTGATACCCAAAACGTCAAGTAATGTGCTTTCAAATTTGCCGTAAGATTTTGCTAAAATAGTTTCCGGTGCATATTCAACTTTGAAAGATTTGCATTTATCAAGAACTTTTTGATTGTCTTTGAATTCACCGATAACCTTGGCAAAATCAACAACGCTCTTGATTTTTGCTTCATCAACCGCTTGAGCCGGATGTCTTTGTAATTTGCTTGAAATCTTTTCTAAAACTTCATTCTGATATGCTTTTAAAGCTTCTTGTGATACACCTTTTTCAGCAGCCATTTTGCTTTCAAACAATTGTCTGAATTCGCCTTTGATGTTCATTAATTGTTCTGCTGTAACTTCTTTGCCGTATTTGTTAAGAATAGAAGCGGCTTCTTCTTTTGTCGGAACGAATACTTTTTCTAAAACAGCTTTGTTTCTGGAAGGAATATTCTTTTTGATAGAATTTATTACCTTATCAGAAGCATTTTCTTGTAAAGAATAAGAATTGCCAGTTCTGAAAAGTTTTGCTAAATCATCTTTAATACCTTCAGATGCGTTTGCGTCCATTTCTGTAGTGAATATTTTTACTAAATTATTGAATTCAGCTTCAGGTAATTCTTTGCCTTTATAATTTTCAACAATTTTTTGAACTTCTTTGCTCAATTTGTTTGCAGAAATTGAAGCCACATCTTCTGACATATTTTCAGTTTTTGTTAAAGCGTTTTTGATTTGAGAATTGTATTTTACATTTCTAGCGCTTTCTAAAGCCGGAGAAATTACTTTTTCTAATCCACAACACATCAGAGCAGCAATTACAGGTGTTGCAACACCGGCAGTCATCATCCATAATGTGTTATTTTGGATAGCGATTTTTCTCATTTGTTCTTTGATTAAGTCGTTACGGTTTTTAATTCCTCTTGGAATACCCATTCTGTCACCAATAACGTCTAAATCTTCTCCAGGGTAATCTCCTTGGTACATATCAAACGGTACGTAGTTAGGGTCTTGTAAAACTGTCTTCTTTCGTCCTTGGTCGTCAATATATTCTTTACCGATATCAAAACCTTGTACAATTCTTGATGGTGCGTTAATTGCAACTTTTGGATACAATGACATAGATGCTAGGAATGCGCCCAAGCCGGTGTATTCCATTATTCTAAGCATAGGATTTTTGGTTCTTGCTGCTAACATCGTTGCAATTCCGATACCGCCAAGTTTTAAGCCAACATCATTGAGTCTGCCTAATTGGTGGTCATTTGCGTTACCTTGAAAACCATCTTTTACAGCTTTCATATCATAAGCGATATCCTTGATGAAATATTTTGGAACTGTTACTAAAGAATCATGAACCAAGTGACCTTGCGCCGGAAGCGGTTTAACGTCATTGTCAGTTCTAATAGTACCTGTCGCTTCACGATAAGGTTTGTGAGATTTAGTATTATCAATGTTATTTGGAATAATAGGATTTATAGCCATACTAAATCACCGTACTTTCTTTAGATTTGTCCATAATATCTTTATTTGCCAATTTGCCCATATGTTTAGCCTTATGTATAACGTTTGCAGTACTACCGATAGTTAAAGCTGCCGTGAATAATAACCAAGCTTTGCCGGCATGTTTCATAAATCCGCTCTTACCTGCTTCTCCTGTCCAAAGTGTTTTACAAGCTTGAGCAAAAGATTTGCCGAATGTTTTTGAAATGTTAACAAAGTTTTCACCGGCATTTTTCATACGACTGCCAAATTTAGTTGCTAAACCTTCATTAGGTTTTGCAACATGACGTTTTCTGTTCGCAATTGCATCAAAGAAATTGCTCCAGCTGTTTTGTACTGCTAAACCAACTCCGACACCTGCCCAAGCATAAGAAGAAAGGCTCTTAGCTGTTTTTGTAGTAGAAACAACGCTTTGAATAATTGGAGTTGTTTCTGTTACAGAATCGTTTAAATCTTCGCCTAAGCCAATTTTTTTGGCGATTTTGTTATAATAATCAATTCCATAATCTTTTTGGATTAGGTCTTTTCTGAAAAATTCTCTACTGTCGTAAACTTTTCTTTGTTGAATTTGAGGGATTATATTAGCTGCTTCGCCGGCTTCTTTAGGAAGCGGATAGTAAACATGCTCAATCGGAAGTTCTATATCAATTCCGGTTCCCCAGTAAACAGGTCTTGTTACCAAATCGTTTGAAAGTGTTTTCATAAGACCGTATAAAACAACTCCCAAAGCCATTTTGTTACCATTCAAACTAGCGATTTTTTGAGATTTTGGGTTTAAGTCTTTAAGCATGTTAAATAGTCCCATGAACATGCCGCTACCAATCAAATAAGGAACGATTCCCATTGATAGAAATTCATAAAAATCTGAGTTTACATCTCCTCTTAATCCTTTAACCGGATATTGTAAAATAGCGTTGCTTGTCTTTTGAAATTTTTGCTCAACCCTTGTTTTAAGAGTGTTTGGAAGAATGCGTGATTCAGCCTCACCGCTTTCTTTCTTCTCCGGTTTCGCCCCAAATCTAAGATTATTTTCTGCTAGTTTAATCGGTCTAATCATACGAACCCCATCTGGTAACTATATATTTAAAGTTCCTAAAAAATTATTTTTTGCTATTTTTAAGGCATGAACTTTACATTTATTTACAATGAATACACACTGCTCAATACACTCTTATAATTTAACAAAAAGATGTTCGATTTACAAGGGTAGTTAGTTCTTTTTAGTGTTATTGGAAGTCTTAGACATTGTGAGATTTATTGGGACGTTGGTGAGGTAATACTTCTGTACTTTTCTACCTCACCCTAGCCCTCTCCTGCTAGGAGAGGGAACATGCACTTTGTTAACATATTCTGATATAAAGAATTAAAATATTTTTATTTTTTGTAAACAAGAAAACAAGTGGTGGTTATTCCCTCTCCTAGCAGGAGAGGGCTAGGGTGAGGTAGAGGTTTAGCATAAAGAACGTACATTTATCAACTCTTTGTAACAATTTCTTAATAAACTGTCAAATTTGAAATCTAAAAATTTTTTATATAAACATCTGATAAACACAAGAGGACTATTACTGCAATACAGCCGTGTATTGTAAATTTTTGTAACAATACTTTTAAAAATCCTAAAGTTTTTGAAAAAAATGCCGTTATACATACCAAAGTAGGATTGTATTGTTATAAGAATTAAAGAAAGGAGTTACAACTACTATGGGAACAGACTTTAGCAAAATTAATGCTGACAAAGCTCAACAAATTATTAATGCTTTGAAGGATGGTAAAATTAATTCTAACGAAGCAAAGAATTTGAAATTAACACCGGAAGAAGCAGCAGCTTTGAATGAGGCATTTTCATCAGGTGAAGCTAGAATTGGTGACTTTGTTCTTGTAAACAAAGGTAAAAGCAAAGACGGCAAAAAACAGTATTCACAAACAAAGAAAGCAGAACCACAAATTCCGCAAGAAGAACCAGGATTCTTTGAAAAAGCATTTAACAAAGTAAAAAAAGATGTTTCTAAGTACGCTAAAACATTTACAAATGCTTGGAATAATAGTAGTGGTTTTGTAGAAACAACCGGAGCAATGATTGGTGCTACTACAAAAACAGTAACAGATGTTGCAAAGGATTATGCTCACAATGTTGAGAAAGGTGTTGCAGAAGCAACCGGTTCTGAAACATTAGGAAAAGTTGCAAAATATACAGCAGGTATCGGTATTGTTGCAGACGCTGCAGAAGCAGTTGATGAAGTTGGTGATTGGTCTGCAGGCAAAATTAGAGATGCTGCTAAAAACTATACTGGTACAGAAAGACAATTACTTGAATCTTTTGCAGAGTTTGTTGACAATATGAATGCTGCTGATATTGCATTGATGTTTGTCGGTGGTGCTGGTGCCGCAAAAGGCTTTAAAGAGCTTCCAAAAGTCTTGCAATTGTTGAAAGGTATTTCCTTTGGTAAAGTTGCAGTTCCGGCAATGGGTGTTGCAGCTGCAGCGTCTATGACAAGTTGCTCTCCGGAAGAAATTAATGTAAAACAAGAAGTTGGTATTAAGGTTCAACTTTCTCAACAAGATCAATCAGCATTGATTGCTGCTTTCGAAAAAGGTATTGATGAATTGAAAAAAGAAATTCAAAAATTGGGTATTGATGTGAAGACATATGGTGATCAGATTATTGACTTGTTGACTTCAAATAATTCATATTTGAAAAATATTGCAAATGATATGAAGCAAAATAATCAAGATAATGCTAAGATTATTGAAATCTTGACAAATATTAATTCAACAGTAGATACATTAACATCTTTGGTTGAAGCTACTAACGAAAATATTACAGTCAATGGTCAAAGCATTAAAGCTCAATTGAACGCAATTTTGAACGCTATCAAGAATGGTGGAGCAGGCAGTGAATCTCAACTTACAGCTTACTTGGATGATTTGAAAAACTTGTTGCAAACCGTTATTAAACAACAAGGTGATCAAATCGAAATCGATAAGGATAGCAATACAACATTGAAGAATATCTTGGCTAAGTTAGACAAGATGGACGGTACAACTCAAGAAAAATTGGCTGCAATCTTAGCAGTATTGGGTGATATTAAATCAATCGGTAATGAAATCAACGGTAAGCTTGATAAGATTATCAACAAATTTGAAAATGCATTCCCTGATAACAAAGATATCAAGGCTGCTTTGGAAAAAATTGAAAAATATCTTGAACAAAATAATGCTAAGACCGATGTTACTAATAAATTGTTAGAAAAATTGTTGAACAAATCTCAAACCGGCGGTTTGTCTCAAGAAGATTTACAAAAAATCTTGGATGCTATCGCTAAGAACGGTGACAAGATTGACACAACTAACAAGTTGTTAGAAAAATACGGTACAGAAACTACTGTTAAGATGACAGAAATCTTAGATGCTATCAAGAATATTAAAGGTGGTAACGGAACCGGTGCTGACCTTGAAGCATTACTTGATAAAGTACTTGCTAAGATGGATGCAAACACAGCCAAAATTATTGATGCAATCGGCAATATCAAGGTAACTGGCGGAAAAGTTGATCTTGGTTCTGTTGAAGCTATGTTGAAGGAATTGATTGAATTGACTAAGAAAAATGGAAACACTTTGGATAACATTGACGCTAAGATGGATGTTGTCAATGTAACAACTAAAGCTATCCTTGATAAGTTGGGCCATGTTGATCAAAACGTTCAAAATATCCTTGACTTTATTAAGAAAAATGCCGGCAGCTATGATGATTCAAAATTGTTAGAAAAATTAGATAAGATTATGGACAAATTGGATGACATCCTAGCAGCAATTAAGGACCACAAGGTTACAGTTGATGTAACAGGTAAAGTAACTTGTGAATGTAAGTGCGGTCAAAACCACGAAGGTATCCTCGGTGACTTGAATGATATCTTAGGCTAGTAGATTTCTTATTTAGTGTAACAACGGGTGGCTTTCAGCCACCCGTTGTTTTTTTTATAATGCATATCAATCAATATTAGTGCGTCATTGCGAGAAAATTTGGACTTTGGTTCTATAGTCTTACATAAAACTTTGAAAATTTTCGCGGCAATCCAAAATTTTAAAATAGACTTACAAGCTGGATGACTGGATTGCTTCGCTTCCGCTCGCAATGACGCACTAATATTGATTGATGTGTTTTATTATTAAAATTGGATAGTAGTGCTTTTGGGATGGAGTTTTTTGCTAGTTAGTAAGTGTGATTCTATCTCATTCTCTTTTCAGACTTAGGATCAAGAATATCTCTCACCGCATCGCCTAGAACGTTGAAAGCCAATACAGCAATAAAAATAAGCACCCCAGGAGATAATAACCAAGGACGGTATAATATATTAGTAAATTCTTGAGCTTCTTTCAGCATATTCCCCCAGCTTGCATCAGGCTGCTGAATACCTAATCCAAGAAAACTTAAACCTGATTCTGCCAAAATATAAGACGGTATGCTTAATGTCATTGCAATGATTACGTAACTGGTTGTTTGCGGAAGTATGTGCTTAAGAATAATTCTCCAATTTGAAGCTCCAAGAGTTTTTTCTGCTAGAACAAAATCTTCGTTTTTGATAGATAAAACCATCCCTCTTACGACTCTGGCGAATCCAGCCCAGCCTATCAGAGCCAAAATTATAACGATTAAAGCAAATCTCTGAATACTAGTCATGCCGGAAGGTAAAATGGCTGCAAGTATTATTAAAAGGTAAAAACTTGGTATTGCCATAATAGCTTCTGCAAATCGCATCATTAGCGTATCAACGAGTCCGCCAAAGTATCCTGAAATTCCGCCATAAATTAAACCTATCGGAAATACTACTAGCAGTGATAAGAATCCTACGGTCATAGAAATTCTGCCACCGAATAGAAGTCTGGAAAATACATCTCTGCCGTTAATGTCTGTTCCCAGTAAGTATAATTGCCCACCTTTTTCTGTTCCGAACAAGTGTCTGTGAGTGGGAATTAGCCCTAAAAACTTGTATTCTTCTGCTTTGGGTAAAAGTTTTATATAATACTTATGGCTTCTATCTTGTTTGAACACTGTTTGCATTAATGCAGGTTCGTATTCTCTAATGTAATTGTATGTATAAGGTCTGGAGAGTTTCCCTTCTGTAGTAATAGTGTAAATTTTTGAAGGTGGAGCGTAAGACATATCTCTGTTTGAGTATGTGCTTGAATACGGAGCAATAAAATCAGCAAAAAGAATTACAAGATACAAGACTGCAAGTACAATAAATGCTGCTTTTGCAAATCTATCCTGAAATATTTTTTTTAAAAATTCTTTCATTTTCCCACTGCTCCATCTTTTACACTTTTTAATCTCGGATCTGTAATCATAAGTAAAATATCAGCGAATAAATTACCTAAAATTAACATTATTGTACCCATCATAAGCGATGCCATAACAAGATTTATATCAGATTTCATAACAGCTTCCAGTATTAATCTGCCAAGTCCCGGATATTGGAAAACATATTCCGTTAGAGCGGCTCCGCTCAAAAGTCCTGCAAATTCAAACCCCAGTAGAGTTATCATAGGGTTTATTGCGTTTCTTAGAGCATGCTTAAACAAAACTTGCCATTCGCTTAAACCTTTTGCTCTTGCGAATTTAATATAATCACTATCGAGCACTTCTAACATATTGGCACGCATTTGTCGCTGCAAACCGGAAAGAGAAATTGTGAACAAAACGATTGATGGCAATACTAAATGTTTTGATATATCAAGGAATTTCCCTCCAAAGCTCATTTCGTTGAAGTTGTAGCTGGTTAATCCTCCAACCGGAAACCAACCTGTTTTTACTGCGAAAATCAACATAAGTATCGCAAAGAAGAATGATGGGATTGCCATTCCGACACTGGATAAAATAGTAAGTCCCCTATCAAGTGCGCTTTCTTTTTTTACCGCTGCTAATATCCCGAGTGGAATTCCGGCTGCCCAAGTCATAAAAATTACAACAAGAGTGAGTAAAAGTGTATTTGGAATACGTTCTTTTAGCTTTACCGAAACCTTTTCTCCTGAGGAAGTATAGCCTAAATCACCTTTAACAAATGATTTTGCCCAAGAAAAATACTGGATATAAATCGGCTTATCAAGGTTAAGTCTTTTTATCTCTTTATTTAGTGTTTCTTGCGAGATAGATGGGTTTAATCTGAGCTCAGCAAGAGGATCTACCGGTGACAATCTGATAATGAAAAAGCTGATTAATGAAACTATAATCAGAAGCGGTATAACTTGCAATATTCTTTTAGATATGTATTTGAAAAATTCCACGTTCGTAAATCCTCATCAGCTTTAATCTACATATATTTCATCAAGATTATAAATTAATCCGCTCAAACCGGTTGGGAAAATATTCTTGAATTTTTTGCGAATAGCAGTAATTCTTATTGGCGAATACAAATATATAATCGGCTTTTGATTATATACAATTGCTTGATATCTGTCATACAAAGGTTTTCTTTCTGCAAACGTGAGTTTTAAAGCGCCATCTCTGAATATTTCATCAAGCTCTTTTTCCCAGTCAAACCTGTCATCTATTGCATAGTCTTGAGGTCTTTGATTAAACATATGCAAGCTGCCTTTAGATGTCCACACATTTTTACCATCATGTGGTTCTAAGGGCGAACCTGTTAAACCCATTATTGCCATGTCCCAATCATGAGTGTTGGTAAGTTTATTAACAAGAGAATTGAATTCCAATGGCTTGAAATTTACTTTCATCCCCAAGTCTTCTAAATCTTGCTTAATCATAACACCCAATGCTTCGCGCTCAAGATTGCCGGCATTTGTGTACAAGTCGAATTCAACTCTATTGCCTTTAGAATCATAAAGAATGCCGTTTTTATTAACAAATCCTGCCTTTTCTAAGCTTTTTTGAGCAACATTGATATCACAAGGGTGTCCCTTAATATATTTATTTAAGTAAATAGAGTTTAAACTTTCTGCCGTAAATAAAGGTTCGGCAACGCCGGAAGCGATATTCTGAACCATATTTTTTCTATCAATAGCCCAATCTATAGCCGCTCTGAAATCTCGATTTGCAAACCAACTGTGTTTTATTGGATTGACGTAAGGCTTGCCATTCTTGTCTTTTCTGCCATTCAAATTGATAGTGATAAACAATGTCCCTGTATCAGCACCTAAATTGTAAATAACATAATCAGAGCTAGGCTCTTTTATTTTATAACGCGCAACATTAGAACCTCTTAGTCCTAATACATCAATTTCTTTGGCTTCGAATTTTAATATCTCATTATTTGTATCACCAACGATTAAATAAACTAATTTATCTAAGTACGGCAGTTTCTGATTTTTAAGATTTATTTTGTAATAATTAGGATTTCTCACAAAAACTACACGCTGTGCAGCTACATATTCTTTTAAAATAAAAGCACCACTAGTAACTTGAGGTTTTGTATTTGAGCTTAAAAACGCATTAAATACAGATTCGCCTTGGTCAGAATACGGTTTGAAATAATGTTTTGGTACTATCGGATAAGATAATTGTCTTAAAAATGGTGCAAATGGTCTGGGAGTTGTAAATTTTACTGTATAATTATCTAACTTTTCCAGCTTTGGTAATTTACCATCAACAACCATTGCATCCATTGTTGAAGGATTACCCAATCCCTTAAAAACAATTTCGTTATAAGTATACATAACGTCATCTGCCGTAATCGGCTTACCATCAGACCAAGTTATACCACGTCTTAAATGAATAATATAATCATTGCCATTAACGTCAAAAGTTTTTGCAAGTAATGGCTCAACTTCTCCGCTTCTCGGATTTGTTGTAACAAGTCCGTCATACATTAAGCCTGCCATAGTAGAGGATGTTGCATCTTTTGTATTACAAGGGTTAAATGTCTTAGGACCTTCGCCAATAGTAGAAAGTATAAGCTCTCCTCCAAACTTACCAATCGGTGCCTGTGATTGCAAATAATCAATTCCATCAATTGTTACATTCTTTTCGTTAGGTGGATAATTTATCGTTTGCAAGCTATGTTGTTCTATTCGTTCCGGCATGCTAAAAGGCACATCTTTTCTGATGCAAAGTTTTAACAATATCCCCAAAAATATTAGCAACAAAATTGCTATAGAAATTCTCTTCATATTTAAAAGAATATCATATAGAAAAATTTTTTTCTTAGTCCATTGGGTTAAAACAATATTACGAAATGTAACAATTTTATCAAAAAGCTCCCAAAAGGCTAAAGTTTTT
>ERZ1034920.1721-NODE-1721-length-13517-cov-11.719655_pt1 | contig 13517 bp, 16 predicted proteins | sample MGYA00520688_ERZ1034920 | MGnify/ENA primary metagenome ERZ1034920 (study PRJEB33766, sample SAMN09781785) | gut metagenome | biome: gut microbiome | host: Homo sapiens | place: Madagascar | study: EMG produced TPA metagenomics assembly of the PRJNA485056 data...
TTTTTTCTTCTTTTTTTAATTTGTCCCAAGCGTCAAGAATCTCTTGTGTAGAATGAACTTTTTGATTACCGAAAACGTGCGGATGACGATGTATAAGTTTGTCACTCAATTCTTTAGCCACATCTTCTATATCAAATTCGCCATTATCTTTAGCAATTTGAGAGTGCAAAACTACCTGTAAAAGAACATCGCCAAGTTCTTCTCTTAAATTATTAATATCGTTGTCATCAATCGCATCAACAGCTTCGTAAGCTTCTTCCAGCATATTCGGACGCAAAGATTTATGAGTTTGTTCTCTATCCCACTCACAACCGTTTTCACTTCTTAGAATTGCGATAATATCAACCAGTTTTTCTAAATTCGGATACTTCATAAGTTGATTATAATATAAAAATAAAGAGTAGGGATATTTTTAATGTATAATAAAAATAACAATTTCTTATTAACAAGTATTTATTATGAAAAAATCCGAATTAGACTTAACTCATGCCGGCGATATACTTGCATTAATTCCAAATTTTATCAAAGATGTAGATTTTTTATACGAAAAACTTCAAGGAGTTTTGGTTGATGATTAAAGGCGTAACTTCTAACGAAGAAAAAATCATAAAAAATATTTTATCAAAATACCCATATAATTTTTTTTATTACGGTTCACGAGTAAAAGGTGATTTTACAAAATCATCAGACTTAGGTATTTTATTAATGTCAGATAAAAACATTCCTGAAAACATTCTGAGTGAGTTAAAACTTGATTTTAATAAAAGCCTTATTCCATATATAGTCAACATTTCAGTCTACAATAATTTGGATAAGTCTGTTTATGAATTAATCAAACCAAGTCTTGTTAGCGTGTTTTAAGCTTTGACAAACAAAACAAATACGAACTTCACGACTTAACACCTTCACGACTTAAAGACTTAGTTATACCTAGAAGCAACAAGCATTTTGTAACCAACGGTCAATGCGCCCATTATTCCTGCAGTTACACCGCCATATTTAAGAGCTTTTTTCCACTGATTTGAGCTCTTAGTACTTTTAATTATGTTGAACAGTTTGCCGTCTTTAAATTCAGGAGTCTTAATAAATTTTTTAGACTCACTGTTCCACCCTAGCCTAATAGCATTTTTTGTTTTTACGAGTTCAAAATTCATAATCGCCTCCAAAGATTCTTTTAACGATGTCTTGCTTGATTGTAAGTTTGTAGAATTTACACCATCCAGAAGTGTGCCGGTAGAAATACCTTTACACTGGTCATCTATGATATCTTTATTTTCTTTGATTAATTTCTTGAAATCTTCTGGTGACTTAACTTTGTCAATCTTTTTAAGTACAGTTTTTAATTGCTTAAAATAATTTTGCGCTTCAGAAGATGTATTTTTCTTTAAATTTTTATCAAAAACTTCTCTTGTAAAACTATCCGAAACCTGACCATCACTGCCAATCGGATAACGATTTTTTAAATAACCGACACTACCGCCGGCAACTCCGCCAACAGCCATCATACCGACAGTGGACACACCGCCCCCATTGCCTTGTACTTGAGAGTTATACGCTTGCTGAGGATACACTTGTCCCTGATAACTATTCATATAATAAGGATTTGTCATACAACACTCCTTGAAAACACTACACTACTTATATAAAGTCATTTTATGTGTAAAAATTGACTTTTGGTAACAAAGTGTTACAAAAGTTGTTAAGTCGTTAGGTTGTTAAGTTCATTTAAGGATTTTAATATTAACAAGACTTGTTTTTTATAAAAATTTATGAGCGAAAGCGAATTAAACGAACTTAACCTCATAACGACCTAACGACTTAACGACTCCCTTACTCAAACCTCCATTACCCATTCTTTTAAGAGTCTAACCCCAAAAACTAAACTAACAGGTAATTTATGTTCATAAATAAACCTTTACAATTTCAATATGGAGATATGTTGATATGGAAAAATTACAGAATAAATACTTAGAAATAAAAAACATTAGCAAAGATTTCGTCAATTGGGTCGAAGATGTTGCAGAAGAAAATAACTGCAAAATTGAGAGAAAAGAATGGAAAAGCAAATACAATAGCTATGTTGTTTATGACTACGAGCCTTTTTGTTCAGAAGGGTTCGAGATAAATATTCTGTTAAGCTCTTTTGATACATCCTATCTTAATTTTATCAAGTATCTTTACAATGAAAAATTGAGCACAATTGAATATTTGGACAATTGTATAAAAATTCCTGCAATAAAAAACTATTCACATTAATAATATTGGTATATAATATTCCTAAGTTAGTTATAGAGGAATATTATTATGCAAGAATTTTTTAACGATTACGTACAGTCACTTGAAACTTACATTATGTTCAGAATCAAGGAAACCGTTGCAAAAATTACGCCGGAGCTTGTTGCAAAAAATCGCAAACCGATTATGTTATCTATGGGTGCTCCGACCGCTAATCCTCCTCAAAAACTTATTGATGATTTAAAAACAGCTCTTGATGAAAAAGGAGTACATTTATACTCTTCACCAAAGGGTGAGAAATTCTACCGTGAAGCTATCGCAAAAAGAATGAAAAACAGATTTGGAGTAGAACTTAATCCTGATACAGAAATCTTTTCTCTGATCGGTTCAAAAGAAGGACTCGCAAACTTTATCAGAGTACTTATTAATCCGACAACTGTAGATGAAGACAAAGAAATTATTCTTGTTCCAGACCCAGGGTATGCTTCTTATAAAGAAATGGTAAAAGTATCCGGAGGAAAAGCATTCTCTATCCCATTAACACCGGAAAATAATTTCATGCCGGATATGGAAGAAGTTTGGGCAGATTTCCTTGCAAAAGGGAATAATCCAGACAAAGTAAAAGCATTGTTGATAAATTATCCAAACAATCCGCTTGGTGCGACTGCTACAAAAGAATATTTAGAAAGCCTTGTTGCTTTCTGTAAAAAACATCACATTTTGTTGATTTCAGATGCCGCTTATGTAGAAATGTATTTCAAACCAGAACTCAAACCAATGAGCATATTAGAAATTGAAGGCGCAAAAGACATTGCAGTAGAATTCTTTAGTTTCTCAAAACCTTATGCTATAACCGGTTGGAGATTAGGTTGGATTTGTGGTAACGCAGAAGCCGTAAAAATCTTTGGAAAACTAAAATCAACACTTGATTCAGGCTTATTTAAAGCTTTGCAAAAGTCTTGTGCTGAAATTCTTAATTCTGAAGAAGGCGATAAATATATTGAAGAAGCCAATAAACGTTTCAAACATAACCAAAAAGTATTTGTAAAAGGTTTGAAAGAAGAATTAGGCTGGGGTGATTTTAATATTCCTGACGCAACATTCTACTTGTGGCTTCCAATTCCGCCTAGATACAAAAACTCTGTAGAATTCACAGACGACTTGATGTATAAATCAGGTATCATTGCCGTTCCTGGCGACGCATTTGGCGATTACGGCAAAGGATTCTTTAGAGTTTCAATCGTTTGTACAGAAGAAGAACTCAAAGAAGCTATCAGAAGAATGAAAGAAGACGGATTTAGTTTTGAATAATAAAAAAGTGCTCGATTAATCGAGCACTTTTTATAGCAAAAAATATTTTCACAGGTTTTATTTAAGTATGAAAATTCAACCTAATAATTATACATATCAAAACACTACAAATTTTAAATCGGCATATCCCGTTGTGCACTGGATTTGTGAGGCGAATGGAAGTTATGCGCCAATTGCAAATCTTGATTTAGCAAAGAAGCTTCAAGGCAAAATTGTAAGAATTTTAAATAAACCGCTCAATGATACTAAGAAAAATATTAAACCGGAAGAACAAAAATTGCGCGCCTATATCGGCAGCAGTGATATCGACTACAGAAATGTTTCTGTTGTACGTTCTTTTTATAATCGCATAAAAGGCAGTATTAATAAGTACACACCTGTTTCGTATCTAATATCAGGTGATGACGTAAATGTGTTTAACGAATATTTAACTAAAAATATTGGACGCGCAAAGGAAGGCAAGAATGATTTAATTAGCAAACCTTATTCTCCGGAACTTGCAGAAGCAATTAGACACTACAATGTTGATGGGTTAAAGTTTGTACAAGATAAAGATAAACAAATTACAGACGAAGCCGGTATTACATATATTTTACATACAAAATTTGAGATTATAAGAAATAAATTGGGACAAATAAAAGATTACAAATTCCAAGATGCTCGTTTTCTACCATCAGAAGGGACTAAAAACCCACTGGAGCGAATTTAGTTATTTTTTTCTGAAAGAAAACGCTTGACTTTAATTTATGAGCATGTATGATAATAACATACCGAGCGGGGGTAATTCAGTGGTAGAATGCCTCCTTGCCAAGGAGGATGTCGCGAGTTCGAGCCTCGTCTCCCGCTCCATTTTAATAAAAGAAGTTAGAAGTCCTTAAGAAGGGACTTTTTTTATTGAAAAATTTATGATATTTATTAGTAATATGTGGATAATTTATACAATTGGCAGCGCATTGTTTGCAGCACTTACGGCGATAACTTTTAATCATTATGGTCAAGAACATAATAGCACTACAGATTATTTGATAGGTATAAGTGGATCATATACAAAAGAGAATACGGAATCCACTATTGTATAAATCTAAAAACATTGAATCAGCTTCTTTTTTAGTAGTGAATCTTTTACGGTAATTCAATAATGCTTTTACAATATCTAATCTTGCAAGTGAAGTTAGTCTTGCACTTTCTGATACAAAAGTTGTTGGTTGGTAATTTAGAGGTACGAGTGCTGTGGATTTAGTATTACCTTCACGAAGTTTTTCGTCTTGGATTATTCGGGGTGTCGGCGGAGTAACATCCGACCGACACCTTACGGGTTCGCTCGCTTCACTCGACTCCACCCTACCGAAAATCCGCTGTATCTCTGGTTCTAAAGAGGAGTAAAGAATCTCGTAAGATGTTCCACCATTGACTTTTACTTCACGAGCAACATATTTGCTTTCCGGTTTATTGATTTCTAAACGTAAAGAACGATTCGATTTCAAACCTTTTGCTTCTGCTACCTTATTTATAGGGACGAACGAGTTAAGAGCGATGCTTGCATCAGCTTTTTCAACGAGTGAGGAACTAAAAGCTTTGCTTATATTTATATATTCATTTTCATTGTCTTGGATTATTGACGGTTCAAAATCTTTGCACTCCATTACGTTTTTCCTTTCGTAAAAACTACATTCCGTCAGATTTTTCACAGGGACAGCGTTCGCTTTGCTCAGCCTTGTCAAAATCCGCCATTGTACTGACACATTACATTGCAATCAGAAAAATTGGAACATCAATTCCGACCTTTGTGTCTGTTTTGAATCAATTAAAATTTTTCATGTCACAGGAATTTTGAAAAAAATTTTTTCCTAATTTTTCGGAATTCTTTCGGAGCAAAATTTCAAAATGGACTGTCCGAAATAATCAAACCATTCGTAACGAGTCCTAAATATGCCCTTAAATAAGTAATCACACGGATTTGAAACTCAAACCACTCAATAAATTACACTTATGCAGATTATACAATAAAAATTTATTTTCTGATATTTTTGCTTGAAGTGATTTTTAATTATTTATATTATTTAATACCGTTTTCTGCATATAAATTCTCGTATGCCGTAACTATTGAATATGAATATTTAGTATTAGGATTTAGATTACTTGTTGTTTTAACTGGAGTTAATCTATCTTTTAAACTTTGCAAATATTTATGTTCTACTTCTCGAACTTCATTTAATTCTTTTTCAATTGCTCTAGCATGTTTTGAATTAGGTGCGAAGTTTTCTAATAATCTATTGAGGAATATGAACTTGTTTATATTTCCTGTAAATTGACTTTGTTCATTTATTTCATCTTGTATAATAGATTCTTCTACGTGTTTTTCAGCAAATTCTTTAATATTTTTTTTGTCAATGTTATCTATTCTATTTAATTCTTCAACAGGAAGTGGCTCCCATTTTGCAATGTTATTCCAAGCATGTGTCTCAGCTAGTTTACATAAATCATTATTTAATTCATGATTTCCTTCTTTTCTTGCAAATAATTTTTCTGGAAAGAAGCCCAGATTTGGAAGCATTTCTAGCAATTTATTTTGAAGTTTATGTATTACATCTTCTTTTGTAGGAAGTGGAGTTAAAGGAGTTGTTTTTAATTTTGAAGGGAAGTTCGTACGTCCTTTAAAACTATCTAAATACAAAGCCATTGTATCAGCACCAATACTTTGTGGTGCTGATGGCTTTTCTAACAGTATTCGTTCTTCTAATGAAACATCTCCCTGTGCATTTAGCCAAGGTGCATTTAATTTATAGTTAGTGGAGATGATTTTAGGACAAGCCGGTACGCCAAAACCAATACAGTCTCTTCCAACATAATTAACAAATCCATATTCTTTAGATGGGTAATTTAGAGCTTTATCCATACCTTTGCAAAATTTATCAACAACCAAAAAATCTTCTTTGCTATTGCGATATAATAATTGATTAGCATACTCAAAAGCTTTGCGTGTTGCGTCTGTTGCAAGAATTCTTGCTCCAAATCCAACATTGTTTTTATGACTATTATACTCTGTATTGATTCTCATACACATCTCCTGTTTATTAGTTATGTTATATTAAAACACATAAAATTTTTTTTTGCGACGTTAAATAATTGTTAAAAATTGGATAGTAAAAATGATTTTTTTTATAATAGAAAGTTTAGGTCGCTCTCAAAATGGCAGGTTCGAACTCACTAAAAATCAATTAGGCACTAAAAAAGAGCCTCTTAATAAGGCTCTTAATTTAAATGGCGGGAACGACGAGGCTCGAACTCGCGACCTCATGCGTGACAGGCATGCGCTCTAACCAGACTGAGCTACGCTCCCATATCCAATTGTCATTTGTCCTACAGATTCCGGTTACCCTCTCGGTTTCCTGAACCGCTTCGACATAAATTAATATAACCTGCTGAAAAAAAAAATGCAAGAGGAAATTTTAAAAAAGTTTCTATTCTTCTAAATCTAAAGAAAAATCTATTATCTTCAAACAATCATTTATGTTAAAATAACAACATTGAACTTTTATTTTTAAAAATCGTTCAATAATAAAGGAGATATGAATTTATGAAAAAAAGCTTTGTTTTTACGCTATTAACTTTCTTACTAGCAACAATTACGCAAGTTTATGCAATTGGTATTGCATATCGTATTCACAATGACCAAGGTGAAAGAGTTGGAACTTGTAAACGTGGCGAAGCGAACAATGTATATTACCTTTATGATATGAATGGCAGAATTGTTGAAAATCCAGCCAAATTCATGAACCAAGATCCAAGTGAATGTTATTTATTTGACGTTGACGGTCTCGCTATCGGCAAATGCACATCAACCAGAGTTATTATGTGGGGACGCGCAATTCAACCATAATCTTTTTGTTATAATTCTTTCTTCAAATTAATTTTTTGCAAAAATATAATTTGCTAAGCGCTGTATTTATAGTATAATTTAGGCAAAAGAAGAAAGGAAACTTTTTATGACAAATTTATCACCATTACAAATCGAAAGATTAAAATACCAGCCAAAGCTTCCTGCTTCATTGGCAAATGGTATTAATCACCTTATTTCTCAAGAAGGTTCTGCAACAGAATCAGTTGCTAACCAAGAAGAAATCAAGGCTTTATTCAAAAATACTTACGGAAAACCAACTGTAACTTTCCAAACTTCAACTGAATCTAATCACAGCGAAGTTAGAAATGTTGGTGTTATCCTATCAGGCGGTCAAGCTCCTGGTGGACATAACGTTATCGCAGGTCTTTATGACGCTTTAAAACAAGCGAACTCTGCTAACAATCTTTATGGTTTCTTAGGTGGACCAAGCGGTATTATTGAAGGTAAATATGTTGAATTCAACGATGAATTTATCAACGATTACAGAAATACAGGTGGTTTTGACATCATTGGTTCCGGTAGAACTAAATTAGAAACAGAAGAACAATTCCAATCTGCTTGGGAAGTTTGCAAAAAGCTTAACATCTCTGCTGTTGTAATCATTGGTGGTGATGATTCTAATACAAACGCAGCTTTATTAGCTGAATGGTTCGTTGCTCACAATGCAAACATTCAAGTTATTGGTTGCCCTAAAACAATTGATGGCGACTTGAAGAACGAACAAATCGAAATTTCATTCGGTTTTGATACAGCAACAAAAACTTACGGTGAACTTATCGGTAACATCGAAAGAGATGCTAACTCTGCTAAGAAATATTGGCACTTTGTAAAAATCATGGGTAGAAGCGCTTCTCACGTAGCACTAGAAGCTGCTCTTCAAACTCAGCCAAACATTACTTTGATTTCAGAAGAAGTTGAACAAAAGAAAATGTCATTATCTTCAATCATTGATTATATGACTAATATCGTTGTTAAACGTTCTGAAATGGGTAAAAACTTTGGTATTGCAGTAATTCCTGAAGGTTTAATCGAATTCGTTCCAGAATTAAAGACAATGATTGCTAACTTGAACGACATTATGCCAACATTGGAAAAAGATTCTAAATACACATCAGGTTCTGATGCTGAAAAAATCGCTATCATCGAAAACACTCTATCTAGCGAAAATGCTTCTGTATTCAAATCTTTACCAGCATTAATCAAATCTCAATTATTGATGGATAGAGATCCACACGGCAACGTTCAAGTATCAAAAATTGAAACTGAAAAACTTTTAATCTCTATGATTGAAGAAAAATTAGCAGGATTGAAAAAAGAAGGCAAATACTCCGGTAAATTCTCTACTCAATCACACTTCTTCGGTTATGAAGGACGTTGTGCATTCCCTTCTAACTTCGATGCTGATTACTGCTATTCATTAGGTTTCAACGCATTTGCTTTGATTAACTTCGGTTTGACAGGTTACTTATCATCAGTAAGAAATCTTACAGAACCTGCTAACGACTGGATTGCAGGCGGTGTTCCTCTTACTATGATGATGAATATGGAAAGAAGACACGGCGAAATGAAGCCTGTTATCAAGAAGGCATTAGTTGAACTTGATGGACCTGTATTCAAAAAATTGGAAGAAAACAGAGAAGATTGGGCTCTTAATGACAGATACTTGTTCCCAGGAGCAATCCAATACTTTGGACCTTCTTCAGTTTGCGACATTACAACAGTAACATTGCAACTTGAAAGCGAAGCTAAATTAACTAAGGTTTAAGGCTCTGCTTTAGAATTTTAAAAAGAATGCGTCAAATTGGCGCATTCTTTTTTGTTTTTGTCTGGCAATGCCTGACCTGCTATTACAATTATGAGAAATATCTACGCTCGTAACGAATTGTAACATTTTTCTTAAAAAAACTAAAGTTTTTCGAAAAAATGCCGATAAACATGATGTAAGATTTAAAAACCAGTTAAAAGGAGTCAGATTATGGCAATATCAGGAGTTGGAGCAACACCAGAACCACAAGAACCACAAAAAACGGTAACTCAAACGACAAAAGAGGAATATCAATATAGTATTTTTGACAATGCACCTAAAGATGGTACTATTTCAGTAGATGAACAAAGAACAGAATTCACCAAAAGACTCAAAAATGAGAATGGTTTAATAGAATTATGCAAAAAATATAAAGTGAATATCGATGAATTTTTTAACAGTATTGCAGGTTATTTTGACGAGATAAAAACAGACGGCACTCAAAAGATGGCAGAATCAGCAAATCAGGCTGTTGAAGCAAGGCTTTCTGGTTCTATAGAAAAATTAAGAACTGTTATAATTGATAAATTTACTGGTCTTGAAAAACAACCACCATCTATTACAACAGAAGAAGGGCTAACTTCAAAAGAATGCCTTGATTACTTTATAAGTAAAATTGTAAATATGGGACTGGATTTTGATGAAGAAATATTTGCAGATGTATTTGCAAGATATGATTATGATTTAAGTGGTGATGACTCTATTATTTCGCCTAATGAACTATACAATGAATATTATACTTCTAAATATATGAATCACGATTTTGAAGGCAAAATAAAAGATACGCATGCATTAGATTATTTAGTAAATGTTTATGCTAAAACAGTAAAGCAAAAATAAACCGTATGTTAGGCATTGCCTGACAAATACTTTAAAACAACAATGGCGCCGAAATTTTCGGCGCCATTGTTTTGAATATATTAATCAAAATATTAATATCTGTAATGAGCAAATGCTTTGTTAGCTTCTGCCATTCTGTGGGTGTCTTCACGTTTTTTGCATGCTGCACCGTTACCATTAGAAGCATCAATCAATTCGCTTGTTAATTTTTCTACGAATGATTTGCCGCCTCTGTTTTTAGCAGCTGCAATAATCCAAGAAGAAGCAAGTGCAAAACCTCTATCAGGTTTAACGTCGATAGGTACTTGGTAAGTAGAACCACCGATACGTCTTGCTTTAACTTCCAACAATGGAGTTGCGTTTGTTAGAGCTTTTTGGAATACTTCCAAGCCCTTTTCATTTGTTCTTTCTTCTACCTTAGAAATTGTAGAGTAGAATATTTTTTCAGCAAGTGATTTTTTACCACGTCTCATAACTCTGTTGATGAATTTTGAAACATCTACGCTGTTATAAATAGGGTCAGCTGAAGGAACTCTTCTTTCTGGTTTAGATCTTCTAGACATTATTTCTTACCTCCTTTAGCTCTCTTAGCACCATATTTAGAACGGCTTTGTGTTCTGTTAGCAACACCTGCTGTATCTAAAGTACCACGTACAATGTGATATCTTACACCAGGAAGGTCTTTAACTCTTCCGCCTCTAATAAGAACAACACTGTGTTCTTGTAGGTTGTGTCCGATACCTGGAATATAAGAAGTTACTTCAAATCCGTTAGTAAGTCTTACTCTGGCAACTTTTCTCAAAGCTGAGTTTGGTTTTTTAGGGGTTGTTGTGTAAACCCTTGTACAAACACCGCGTCTTTGTGGACATTCCATAAGAGCCGGTGATTTGGTTTTGTCTTTTAGCTTTTTACGTTCTGAACGCACAAGCTGGTTCATAGTAGGCATAACTTTTCTCCTTTTACCTTTAATTTTCACTTTTCAATTGAAAGAAAATTCCTAAGAACTCCAACCTTTCAATTTAACTCCGAGCCGTCAAATCCGGCAGAAATTTCGACTAGAGTACCCTAATTTTAGGACGAACATGAGTAGGTGTCAATGTTTGAATGAAGAAGTGTTAAGGAGAGTAAGCTTATATTTCTTTGGTCTTGAATGAAGAGTGGAAAGTTTGCAAATCCATCTTTTTATTATACAATTTACACTTAGAGAGGCGGAAGTGTGCCTAAACAATGAGGAAAAAGATTTTGAAGCAATCAAAGTTAACAATAGCAATATTCATAGCACTTGTATTAGGTATACTTGTTGGTTGGGCATTCCCAACTTTTGCAATCAAAACTCACGTGCTTGCTGAAATCTTTTTAAGAATGATTAAGATGATTATCGCCCCTCTTTTATTCGCAACACTTGTTGTCGGAATTGCAGGACACGGCGACGTCAAAAGTCTTGGACGATTAGGCATCAAAACACTTGCATATTTTGAAATCGTTACAACGATTGCGCTGTTTATAGGTTTAGGTTTTGCAAACCTATTCAAACCTGGAATCGGAATGGGGAATATCGCCTCCGACCAAACAGGTTTAACAAGAATTGTGCAAATGGCATCTACAACGCATCATAATTCTTTTGGTGACTTGCTTTTAAGCCTTTGTCCTACAAGTATTTTCCAAGCTATGGCAGAAGGAAATTTACTTCAAATTGTGGTATTCTGCATATTTTTTGCATTGGCAATTTGCGCCGTAGGAAAAAAAGCACAGCCTATCGTTGACATTCTCAATTCCGTAGCATCTATAATGTTTAAATTTACTGAATACGTTATGTTCTTTGCTCCTATCGGTATTTTTGGCGCAATTGCTTACACTGTTGGTTCTAACGGCATTTCTATTTTATTCAACTACGGGAAAATAATTATATCTTTATATACGGCATTAATCGTATTTGTGGCACTTGTATTAATAATTGCTTGCAAACTAGTAGGAGTTTCAGCTCGTGCCGTGATTAGAGCGATTCAAGAACCGGCTTTGCTTACATTTACAACTGCAAGTTCCGAAGCCGCGTTACCAAAAGCAATGTCCATTATGGAAAAGTTTGGTGTTCCAAAATCAATTGTAGGTTTTGTAATGCCAACAGGATATACATTTAACCTTGATGGTTCAACATTATATCTTGCAATGGCGGTGCTATTCTCTACGCAATTGGTTGGTATACATTTAACATTTGAACAGCAGCTTGTAATTATGTTTGCTCTAATGCTTACCAGCAAAGGCGTTGCAGGTGTGCCAAGAGCATCAATAATAGTTTTAGCTGGAACTCTAACAAGTTTTAATATTCCAATTGTTGGTGTTGCAGTACTTTTAGGTATTGATCAAATCCTTGATATGGGCAGAACTACTGTTAATTTAATCGGGAACTGCATTGCAACAATTGTAATTGCAAGATGGGAAAATGCTTTTGATTATAATAAAATGGCTGATTTTATTAAACTAAGAAATCTTAAAACCAACACACTAACTAAAATTAACAGCAATGTTAGCTTTCAACACGATTTTAGTGCAGAAAAAGTTGAAGCTTAACTGTATAAATAAAAAACTCTTTATACCAAATTTTGTTTATGATATCTTATTATCAAGCTGAAAAATAGACACACAAGAGGTATAAAAGATGGAATACAAAGAAACGTTGAATTTGCCAAAGACAACTTTGGAAATGAGAGCGAATGCTACAAAAAAAGAACCTGAAACACAAAAATTTTGGGAAGAAAATAAAATTTATGAAAAAAACATTGCGCAAAGAGATAAAGCAAACAAATTTATTTTGCACGATGGGCCTCCATATTTGAGCTCAGAAAAAATTCACGTTGGTACAGCTTTAAACAAAATTCTTAAAGATATTTTGATTAAGTATAAATCAATGTCAGGATATTATGCACCTTATGTTCCAGGGTATGATGGACACGGACTTCCAATTGAAAATAAAGTTGTTAAAAATATTAAAGGCGGAAGAAGTGCGTTAACTCCTGCGGAACTTAGAGAAAAATGCAGAGAATTTGCTTGGAACAGTTTGAAAGGTCAAGAGTCTGAATTTAAACGTTTAGGTGTTTGGGGTGATTGGGAACATCCATATTTGACTATTAATCCGGAATTTGAAGCAGAACAAGTTCGTGTTTTTGGCGAAATGTTCAAAAAAGGTTACATTGAAAAAGGGCTTAAACCTGTTTATTGGTGTGCTTCTTGTGAAACCGCTTTAGCAGAAGCTGAAGTTGAATACGCAGACCACACATCAACTTCTATTTACGTAAGATTTAAGTTTGATAATGAAGCGGTAAATAAAATTAAGCAGTTAGTTGATTTACCGAACGATAATGTTTATGCTGTAATTTGGACAACAACTCCTTGGACAATTCCATCAAACATGGCAATCAGTATGCACCC
>ERZ1034920.1723-NODE-1723-length-13509-cov-5.698380_pt1 | contig 13509 bp, 27 predicted proteins | sample MGYA00520688_ERZ1034920 | MGnify/ENA primary metagenome ERZ1034920 (study PRJEB33766, sample SAMN09781785) | gut metagenome | biome: gut microbiome | host: Homo sapiens | place: Madagascar | study: EMG produced TPA metagenomics assembly of the PRJNA485056 data...
CCTTTTTACAGTTAAAAAAACACCTTTTTACAGTTGTTCCACTTTAAGTATAACAACAAAAAACACATATTTATAGTCTAAAAAACATTAATTTATTGCAAAATGTGTTTTTTATGATACAATCAAAACAAAAAACACTTTAGTTTATATAAATGTGTTTTTTGATAGGAGATGTGAATGGACGATGTACGGAAAATGGATACTCGAGAATGTATCAAAGTAGCAACCAAAAATGTCTTTATCACAGCAAAGGGATTGTCTAAATTACATTTAAAGGCTCGAAAATTATTGTATTTAGCGATTTCACAATGTAAAAAAAATGATGAGGAATTCTATCAATATGAGATCAGCCCGAAAGATTTTGCTAAATTAATGGATATAGATTCAAGTAATGTTTATGATGAAGCCGATAAAATTACTGATGAACTTATGGATACAAGAATTATAGTTAAAAGAGTAGACAAAAAGGGGTTTAAAAAGTATTCACTTATGGCATTATGTGAATATGATGAAGATGAATCTATTTTGAGATTAGAATTAAATCCCAAAATGACAGATCTATTATTGAATCTTAAAGGAGACTTTTCTCAGCCATTACTTGTTGATTTTCTCAAGATGAAGAGTCCATATTCTATGGCAATATGGCACTTGATGCAAAGAGAAATGAAAAGTAAAAAGCCCGGAATCACTCAGGAAATAACATTTTATCTAACATTAGAAGAGCTTAGAGAGGTAACTGGGACACAAGAAAAATTAAAACAAGTAGGGCAATTCAAAGAAAAAGTCTTAGATAAAGCAATCAGAGAGATACGAGAGAATTGTGATACAAAGATCACATACCAGAACATTAAGGCAGGACGTACAGTTGTGGGTTTTCAATTCGAAGCAGTATGTGCAGTATATCGCCTTGATGAATCAAAAATACCTCAAGAAATTAAAGATCGTGTTGAGAAGAAGGTTAAGGAGCTGAACTCCAAGAAGAAAGAAGCCCAGTAAGAATTGGTTATCCTACGGGGCTTCTTGGTTAAAACAGCTTTTCAAATAGTATGTTCTTTATTTTTTCAATGTTGCTTTGCAGATCTTCTTTAAGAATCGGCGATCCAGTTACATAAACATTTGGAAAGTTCTCCGATACTTGCAAAAAATCAAGTATTTTCATGGAAATCCATCTCTTCTTTTTGGTGACGCTGGAAACAGAAATATTTAGTTTTTCCGCAATCTGAATATCGCTGTTTCCAGCACTTGCCATTCTCAGGAGAACAGACTCATCTTTTGAAAAATTACAATTTTCAATAAGAAATTCAACCTCTGGCTTACAAAGTCGTTTGAATTTAGACCTCATAAGCGCTCCTTTGCATCTTATGCTCGTTCCATGCCAAGTTCCTTTAAGCGATCATTGCATCGCTCTGGCATCGGGACTGTTCCTGTAAGTTCTTGAATTGCCAGTAAATTCCCTCGATCTCGAGAAGATGATAAGCGTTCAGCAACTTCAAGTGTTCTCGCTGTGATCTGTGCAGAATATGATTTCTTATCAACCTCGGTAAGCAATGCCTGTGATCGTTCTGGCAACCGAGAGAACTCATCTGATCGGTTCTTCACAATGCGATAACACTTAATGAAATTACTGCTCACAACGTCTTCGCTGAAGCCTTCCTCTGTTGCCCACGCTTTGAGCTGGCTTGGCTGTCCAACAGCTTTTTGAACTAGTGGAGGGAGCTTTTCAAACTCTTCGACATTATGGTAGGCGCTATTGCGAAGCGCTTTGCTTACGAGTGCCCACGCTTCCATCTCGTTCAGTTCCTGTGGCTTCGAGAGGGCAGTTGCTTTCTCACGAATATCTGCAACTGTCGGAGCGAATCTGCTTGAGGCAACATGGTTTTTCAGCGCCATGCTTGCCGAAGCATAGTCCAGATCTTTCAGCATATCAAACCACAGTCCGATTGCTTCCGGAGTCGGCAAGACGTTATCTCTCGGGAAGAATGTCTTAATAGCCGATGCAAGCTGTACGAATTCTTTAGAAGTCATCCTGATCCTCCATTTCTTTCTGCATAGCCCAATTTGCCATCATATCATATGATTCATTGAGCATTTCCGCTGTTTTATTCGCTGATTTACGGTTTGAAACCGTCTGATTGACGTATTTCTCAAACTTTGTGCCAAAGAGTGTGTCTGGTGTGAGGAATCGCTCCATATCAGTGCCAGTCCATTCCTTGTGCTTCTTATCAATGACGCTCTTAAAATCATCGACGGTATAACCCTCTCTGAGCCGAGCATTGATATGCCCCTTTGAGCCTTGCGATCCGGGGCGATACCGTGAATTGCAAACCAGATTCAGATAATCAATGATCTCTTTGCGCTCCTCGGCGTATTTATCTTCTTTTTCTTTCTTTTCCATCGCTTTCGCCGGATCTTCGTCTGAGATCAGAGGTTCGAGCATCTCTCCAACGACATGCCACTCATTCCCATCATCCGGCACTTTTACCTTAACACTCTTAAATATCTGAGCATTTTCAGTTTTTGCCATTAAAACAACCTGTAATTCTTTCATGCTTACTCCTTTATCGCCCCGCAGATCTGCCTACGGGGCAGGCTAAATTTAATCGTCAATCTCCTCAAATGTATTTGTTGCTGGATCGTATCGGTACGGTCTTCCGTTGGGAGCATAATACGGAGACGGCGCTGTTGCGCTAGTATTCCCAGGTTCGATTCTGCCATTCCAAAAATATACAATTCTTGTTGACGAATCATACCAAAGATAGTCTCCGATTTTTCTCAAATTGCTTGCTCCGAATGTATAGTTTGCTAACTCTTCACTGTTCGCAACATTAACTTGCAGAGATTCAGGGGAACATCCGGTGCATTTAACCGCAATCACTGCAATGGCAATTCCGATAGCAAGTTTCCATTTCTTCATTAGCGTTTCATCCTCTCAAGAATATCTTTGATAATGTTTGACTCAGCTTCCCACAAAATCTTCTGCCCACAGTTCGGGCAATAGTTACATTTCTTCTGATCGTGGTGCCATTTGCCATCAGTTACATTATATCGTTCACCGACAGTTCCTCCGCACGAAGGACATGTCCAGACTTGCCACTTTTCTTTTTTAATCACAGGGCTTAGATTCTCTTTTTCAATAAACACCAGGTCATTTTTATTCTTCAGCACCGGCTTCACGGGAGAATTTACGCATCTCCATGTCGGAATAGTTGGTTGCTGTTCTACCATTTCGATGCAACTAGTAATCGCATCATATACAGCCGTGTCGTCACCCTTTTTCCACGGCGACTCGCTAAAAGCATAGTCGCTCATGGCACAGATCAGGCTGTCTGCATCAATATGCCTCATAAGATCACTTCCTTTCGTTTTTGTTTATTTCCCAGATGCTTTTGTGAACAGAGTTCCGCTTTTGTTATACTTATATTCAAGTTCTCCATTCTTACGATTAAGATAATGGCAGAATTCTTGACACTCATCTAATGATGAAAAGAACACTTCCCGCGGACAATTTACTTTAATTTTGTCGAACGGTTTATTGTGATTTATAATTTCATCTGGGTGAATTGATCCACTATCAGCAAACAGTTCTTCTCCATAATCATAAGATCTATTCTTATAGTACACACGAATATTGTTTTTGTTGCTCTCAATGCTATACAACACATTTTCTTTCGGATGATATACTTTTTTCGGATTATTACATTTACAACCATCAGCAACCCGTCGTCCTGATGGTAATGTTATGATAATGTTCCTATCATCGTTACATTTATCACATTTTTCTGGATATAAAATGTCATAATCCAGGGACCATGTTATTAATCGATACTTATCAAGTAGCTCTGAGAGCCTTGCCTCTTTTGCCGTTGCTTCAGCGTTTGCTTTTGCTCTTAAACATTCGTTCTTCTTTACTTCAAAATCTTGTTTGATAGCTTCAAAATTTTCCTCGATCTCCTGAAGCCGTTTGTTTTCTCTGCGCAATTCTTCGAGCTCGTCCTTGATTTCTGCCTTCACGGATTCTCTCAACTCATTCTTGAGTTCTTCTATTTTCTCATCAAACTCGCTTGGCTCAAAGTAATCATCGTACTCTGGGTGCATTTTCGTGTCCTCCTCTCATAAACTTTAAATCAACTGCCCCACGCAGGGGCAGTGTTACTACATCTCTCCACAGATGAGAGATAAGCTGTAAATATCCAATAATAATCTTTTTTTAATTCAATTCTTGAATTACTTAACTCAACTCGTCAAATTTAACTCAACTGAACGAGTTAAAACTCAATTACCACCGTCTTCCTCTCTTTCTTCGATTGTTTCTTTGAGTGCTCTATCACAAGCGTCCAAAATAACTCCCATAATCTGCATATATTCTTTCTTTGTCAGGAAACAGCTTGTCGTAACATCATGGATTACCTTTCTTAAATTTCTGTTTTCTACGATTGTCACTGTCTCTTCCTGCCCGCTCGCCTCAGGCTTCAACATTTCTATATAAATGTTAAGCACATCATCATCATACTCATAACACTCAACTTCTCGCGCCAGATCATCAGCAGCTATCGCTTCGATTGCTTCTTCTACTGTGCCTTCAAACAACAGTGTACTATCACCACTTGTAAAGACCTGCACATCCTGATAGTAAATTGTCTTGTTAATCATATTCCTTAAAGTCATTCCCAATCCTCCCAATAATCCTTATTCATCGGGCACTCCGGACACCTACACACCGGCTCGCCCTCATCGTTTTCGTAGCAATCATCGCCGTAGGCAGCGCACTCGTTACAGTAATCAACGTTCATTCATCAACCTCCACTCTACTGATTTTTTAGCACCTGCAACAGTTCGTTTAATATCAGTTTTTCTGGGAATGTCATGCAAGTAATGATATCCAACAGGCTGTCAAAAGTCATTGCCCATCCAAAAACGAATGTTACCCCAATAGCAATGCAACAGAACATTCCATAGAACTCTTCATCCCACCAGTCCGATTCACCATCTTTAATTTTGCGGTATACTTTAACCAGTTTTGCACATCCAATCAAAAGCAAAACTCCGAACGCTAGTTCCAGACTCCTAGTAGCAAGTATATAATTCGCGTATTTCCGGGTAAGCGTTTGCAGGTATGGAAGCATATTGGAGCTCGTCCAGTCTATTGCGACTCCAAACCTCCGGCTCAAATCATCTAAAACCTTAATAATATCGCTTGACATTATTCCTCCTTATCCCTCGGACACTCTCTACAACAGCAGAACACTCTACCATCTTTTTCGTAAAAGTAGTTGCCATAATTGGGGCACTCATCACAGTAGTCGACTTTGAACTTCAGTCCCTTTTTCGACCTTCTGATTTTCTGAATACAATCCGGACAAAAATCGAAGCCATTCACTCGTGTAGTGCAATCGTCACAAATCGGCTTGTTACAGGTCAACGTAAATGACGCAAAGTCCGAACTTCTAGTGATTTCTCCGAATGGCATATCACACAACCAATTTGATTTCTGATGGCAAAATGCACATCTTTCCGACGCGGGGACAATCTTTTTAATTTCTTGCATCCGTACCCTCCTTATACAACACAATCAGTCTATCTTCTGTTGATTCAACCAAGTCCCGCAAGCCTTGCAATTTTTCCTTGTGATATTGCCTGCACAACTGCCGGGCATATAACATTTTTGTCAAGCTGTTATCACCAACCAGTTCAAGAACTTCACTTGTTTTCATAAAAATGCACCCATGATCTGCAAGTTTCTTTTTCAGGTGTTCCGTGTGCTTGTACCCGGTTATAACTTCCCGCTTGAATTCGTCCCCGTTCTCAACCCATTCAGTCTGAACGTATGATGACCAAAACGCCTTTTTTGTAATATTCCACCCAAGCAACTGAACCTGTGACCACAACCGTTCATACTTTCCGGCTGTTGGTGTTCCTGATAATAAAATCACGCTTTCCTGCTGCATTTTCAGAATGAACTTTGACCGTTTTGCCGTTTCATTGGTTATCAGGGAACTTTCATCAAGCATCAGTGTGAACCCTTTGAATTTCAGCAACCAATCCCGCCTGAAAGCGGTTTCATAATTGATAACACCTATAATCTGAACATCCTTGTTGCTGTATAATTCTTTGGTATCAACAAGTGTCCTAAAATTGATTGCTTCACTTTTCTTGGTCAGATTCATCACACGATCAGTTGGGTAATATTCTTTGAAGTGCTGAACCCAGTCATCTATCTTGGATTTCTGACAGATGACCACATTCACCACATTGTTCAGCAGATACATTTTTTCAGCACCCACAAAGGTTTTACCCAGTCCCATATCAAGATAATAAGCACAACGGTTGAACTGTTCAGTTCTGTTCAGTGCGTCTTCCTGATGGGGCATGAAGTGCAGATTATTCATCTACCCTGATGCCTGTACACTGGAAGAAGATTTCAGCATCGAAGTTTGGTATTGCCTTGATTACTTCTTTTCTGCGCTCTGATAAACCGCCCCACCATAACTGACCGCATTCAGATTCATCAAGAACTTTGAGATAACCGCCCGTTGTCTTGTATGTTGGATATTCTGCCTTCTCCTCATCCGTCATATATTCTTCATATACCCATTCAACAACATTCTTCGGGATCCGATTCAGTAACCATCTTGCATCGCTCTCATACCATTCGCGGTAAGTCATATCTGACGGCTTATTGAACAACATGATCTTCTGTTCTTCTGTATTAAAACAACCAGTATTGAAAGAAGATTTGTTCCAGTCCCCGGTGTTCCAGTCCCCGGTGTTCCTGTGCCCGGTGTTCCTGTGCCCGGTGTTCCAGTCCCCGGTGTTCCAGTCCCCGGTGTTCCTGTGCCCGGTGTTCCTGTGCCCGGTGTTCCAGTCCCCGGTGTTCCAGTCCCCGGTGTTCCAGTCCCCGGTGTTCCAGTCCCCGGTGTTGCAGCGACCCGTGCAATTCTTACCGATATTGACGATTCGCAACACTTCATCCCACGGGATTTCACGCACGATTTCCAGTTTGTCAGTACGTGAATTGTCACCGTCTGTTCTTACCTCACCATAGGCAATGACTTCTGCAACCTTGTTTTCACTGTTGAAACTGTAATAATTGAAGCAGTCGGCAGCAGTCTGACAGAAGTGTATACCGTGACCGCAAACATCAAGTTCCCCTTCTTCCTCAAATTTTCCGGGGCAAGTGTACTGTTTAGTGTTGCCATTAGGTGAACAAGTCCAATCAGGTCTGAACACTTTGAACCCATGCACTACATTCTGAACGGTATTGTTATTTTCCATTTTCTTATTTCTCACTTTCTAACATCCAAGATTTGCCATTATGTCACGAATCATTGCCGTGCCTGAATCCATTGCAACATTTACTACACGCTTACCACCTGAAATAAATGTAACCGTCACGGTTTCAGATTCTTCATCATGTGTCAGACTTAACACATCCTCTGCATTACTGGTTGCCTGTAAAGTAATCAGTAGCAGATCACAAATTTTCTGTTTATTCTCTGTCATACCTGCTCCTTTTCGGATGATTTCTCACTATTCTGTGTATTTCCAACTGCCAGTGCCATACAAACAACAAAACTTACGCCGGCAATAAAACCAACGCTTATTCCTAAGAAAAATTGCAACACGATAATCACCTCCCGCCAAAATGTATATACTAAAGTAATACTAAAGTAGTACATATATTACTATGATATTACTTATCCTGCGCCAAGTAGCACATAATCCCGCATTCTGGGAAAACCTCTGTGTTCATATTTCCGCGATTTGGATCAAGCTCATCCAAATAAATCGGATTCCCTTTAGCATCCTTTAAGATCGAGTGCCCGACCAACCGCTCCAACCGCGCTCTGCCTTCAAAGACATCTGGAAAATCTTTGCGAATCCGGTTCCAATATCCCATACCACCTTTCACACATCCAAGGCAGTTGTTATTAGGATACCCGAAATCGTACATGACTGGTCTTTCAAACGTAAACAGCCGTTCAAACAATCCATGAACTTCTTTTTTTGAGAGATTTTTCTCAACAAGAGGAAATTCATGCTGTGCCTGCGGATTAGCTTCTATGATTCGATCAGCTCGCCGGTATTCAGTCGCATCGAATCCCCAGACATAAGTCAGTTCATCGTTGCTGTGAGCCTCTTCCCACTCCTTTCTCACCCGCTTCTTCAAGTAATTTGTGCATGGTGCAAATCCGTTTGGGGCTCGAAAACCTCCGAAAGCACGCACACACTCTTCAACAGAGGAATATTCCTCAGAACGCAGAATCTTAATTTCCTGTCCAATTACAAATTCGCAATCTTTAATGAATCTCAAGCTGTCTGGATGCTGATCGGAGATGTCAATATAGATCCATTCATCAACATCTCCTGCAAGGAATCCTGCCATAAAGCTACTCACTCCTGCGCTGATCCAGCACACCTTCTTCTTTGCCATAACACCACGCTACAAATACTGCTGTATCGTGGATCACCATTTGCTTGCTCCTATGCGACATACATAGTTTCCAACGTATGCCTTATAGCCACGGTGTTGAAATTTTTCGGTACATCACCACTATTTGCTATGCACCAACCCGGTTTACCGGGTATTCGTTATTCCTTTCCCTTATTTATTGGTGGTTTGGAGATAAGCTCCGACCACAATATTGCTTCTTTTACACCAGATCGCAAAGATACAAGACAAAAATGTTTACTACTTGCATCTGTCACAGTCGCCATTACACACTGACCATTGATCCTATCGTCAGTATTCATCTTTAAGGCATATACATTAATTCGTTGTCCTACTCGGGTTCTTCTCCTCAAGTCTTCTATCTTGTTTCTCGTGATTGCTTTCTCCCACAATTTAATATTGTGAGCGATTTTTGACCGTGAGGTTGAGTATGTGGGACCGGAATTTTTGCCAGCGACGTACATTCGCATGTACACTTGCGCTGTTTGACGCACACAGTGCGTTTCAGCGACGATCTCATCTATGGTTTTGCCCTGCTCAATGAGATCATATATCCTTTCTCCTAATTTACTGCTCATCTTCAGTGCTCCCTTTTGCTTTTGGAAGAGGCATCCATGCAACGACTCTTCCATTTGTCGGTCCGAACTTTACTTTCCCATTCACAGGAAGATATTCGGCACCGTTTCCGTTTATGTCAACAAGGCGAACATAAATATCGCCGTCTCTCTGAACGACCCATATCTTTGGATCACCGTAGTCATAACTTACAGTCGCTATGACGATTTCGCCCTCTGGCGGAAGTTCAGTTTGGACATCAATCCAATCATTCTTCGTGGTCTTCACCTCTTTCGTTTAATAAGTTTCTAAACTTTTCAAATGCTTTTTCAGAAACTTTGTTGCCTTGCTTTTCCGGTTTGATCTGTACCACCAAGTGCTTCTCGATGATATGAGAAAGTTCCCTTGCAAGGCTCTTCCTGCCTTGCGCCAGTCCCTCTCTGTAACCTTTTGCAGGGCGGTACTCAGCAATCTTTGCCTTTCCCTCGCCCTGACTTCCAGAGGTTTTGTTCCTTAACTGATAGCCTGCCAAGGCGTATTGCTTAATGAAGAATTGCTCTTTCTCATCAAGCTCATCTATTGAATAATGCTGGAAATTGATTTTCCAGCCATCTGGATTGTCAGCTGAATACAGCCCGTGTTTCTTCAACGAAAGGTCAATGTGCTGATAACCCGACAAGTGTTGCGCTAACCGGGCAAGCAAGTGCTTTGCCTGCCCGATATAAGCGAACTTGAACCCGTTCTTATCATGCCTGGTCAAGAAATAGATCCCGCTACCGTCGTCCACGTTCGGATTTACCGCCAGAATCCGTTTCTTGTTCTTCCATTCAATCGCCATGACCTGTTTCATATTTTGTCCAGCCATGTGTTCTCCTTAATTGAACGGAAGTCCTTCATCGGCAATGTTGTCCGGGATATTCATAAACCCATCACCAAACGGGCTTGGCGTTCCAGCACCCTGCATTTTATCCGGAAGCAATTCATCGTCCGGAACTTTTGCGTCTTCCAGCGCATCAATGCTGCGGATCTGGAACAGTTCAGTAACAAACCCTGTCTTTCCATTTTGTGTTTCATACTGACGGCGATGGAAGACACCTCCAAATCTCTTTCCTACTAAAGCCTTTTCGTTTCCATCCAAATCCCACGGGAAAGTAAAGTTGTTAGACTTTTCAATCGACTTAATAATTCCTTTGAGCCACGGGATACCTTTTCCTTCCATGTTCTGTCTGAACATACCACGCCATTTTGCATTGACACCGTTCCGAGCTTTATCGCTCTCAAAAGCTCGATTGTAGAATCCTTTGTATTCTCCTTCCACAATGTCAAAGAACAGCACTAACTGCGTATTACCGTTTCTAGTTGTTTCCGTGGTAGCCTGTACGATCGAGCAGATATACTTACCTTTCGGTAAGCTCTGGGTCTCACCAGTATATGCGGTTGCCTCATCGTATCCATATGGTTTCTTAATCATTCTTAGATTCCTCCTGTAAATTATTTCCCCATCCGTAAAACTCTCGGATAGTATCATCAACCAATTTGAGGTTGTTTTCGATTTCTGGTTCTGAAAACATCTCTTCCGGAGTCTTCGTAATATCAGAACCATCAGTAACCGTCCGGAAGAAGTGCTTCCCATTTTCGCTCATGCACCTGATGCAAATTGTAACCATGCCTTCCAAGCATATTTTGCGATCTAGCTGTTTTCCAATAGTTCTGAGCTTTGAAACCCCAAAATCATCGGTATCTTCATGGAGCATGATGTACACGATTTTGTCTGGGTCGGAAACTTCATCTTTGATTCGCTTTACAAGCCAGTACATTGCATCCGCAATATCATCATACATATCAAAAGAAGCATTTCCTTTTTTGTTCCGGTGCTGTGACATAAAGAGATGTGTCATAATATACCCAGCATCATCGATCACATAGACCTTTTCGGGGTTTTTTTTGATCGTAGCAACGATCTGGTTGATGTCATCGCTGGCACCAATCTTCCGAAAACGCTTCCGGAACGGCAGTTCCTTTCGTTCTGTATTGAACAGAACTACATCGTTTTCGTCAAAAAACTTTAAACTCCGGCTTTTTCCGCTACCGGACTTACCATAAATCAGTACTGGTAATCCCATAATATCCTCCTACTTGATTACTAAACTTTCTCCTCTTGGAGCAAGATGCGCCCATTCAACTTCCTGTTCTGCCAAGAGCTTACGAATAGCCGAATTATCTGGAACCGCTGGCTGTGGAATCAGGTACTTTTCAGGAATCTTTTCCGGTTCGTCAATCACAAGCGGTTGAACTCCGCCATTTTTCCGAATATTAAATGAGAATAAATCCGTCTTGAATTTGGTCTTGCCGGTTTCCCGCATGCAAGATTCCAAATTGTTTTTCATTCCATCTTTCCGGTTTTCCAAGGCTTTAACGAGTGCATTCAGCCGTGCAATTTCTTTCTTAGCTCCGGCAATGGTAGAATCCATTTCTACCATGATTTTGGCATAAACATCTGCCTTTTCCTCGATTTCTCCACCTAATCCTTCCAATGTGTCTTTAAATGCCTGCTCATCTACATCTGCATCATAGCACTGACTTTCGATGAACTTATACTGTTCGGTCAACTCATACAGCGTCATGTTTTTCTTCCTCCTTTACATACTTTTCGCCCGTCAGAAGTGAAACAATCACTTCCATCTTCGGGTATTTTTCGCACTGAAGATACATCAGCGCACATTTGTTTCTTTCATCTGCTCGAATCAGATCGATAATATCGTACTCATGATTCTCAAGCATCTGAGACCATGTGTCAGGCATCTGCTCCATGTTTTTATCCTCCTTTATTTCATAATAGTTTTCTTTCTGCCGTCATTTTTATTGACGATCCGAAAGCAATTACCGGAATCAGAGCTTACAATCCACTCTCGTGGATTCAGCCCATGTGTGCTCAGGGCGTTTTTCAATGCCCTGGTCATTCTAGGTTTTGCGTCAGAGCATGCATTTGCATGCCCCTTCCGCTGTATTGACTGCCGGTGGCATCTGGAACAGTAATCTTCTTCCAGATTGCACGCATCACATCTGCTATTCATCACACATCCTCACTCATCTCAAACCAAATATCTGCCCATAACTTAATCTTCTTCCTGAGATTTTCGCTCACATCATCCGGAAGCCCGCAGAATCTGATTCCATCCTTGCAATACTCCGTTCCAACGAACAACACATCTCCGGCAATCGGATTTCCGTGAATATCTGTTCCATAAAGCCAACTTCCAAACTCATTTACAGGAAGGTATTTCATCCGTCCTTCTTTATCGACCAGCATCACCACACCTCTGCCCTGATCATTGCTCATGCCAAAGACGTCATACAATCGTCTCGGACAAACTCTCTCGACCAGTTCGCAAGTCGGACCGATCAGCTCACAGAGAGTATCTGCACAATACTCATGCTCAGTCACTGCTCCAAGTACATCTACTTTAATAATTTTCATTGTTTTTTTCTGATCTTCCCTTATAATAATAGAAGATCATATTAAATCCTTTCTGCCCCGCGTAGCGCCAACTACGTCGGGGCTATTTTTTAATGCATAACCGAGAGTGCCAACCACGCACCCAGCGCCATCAGCGCCGATGCTCCTGCCATGCCAACCAGAAAGTTCTGGAAGACTGCCAGCAGGTCGACACGCTCTCTCGGTGCGCTCTGGACTGCCACATATGACAGTCCCTCTTTCTCCGGTACTTCGACATTTTTCATTTGTGTTCTCATTATTAATTCCCCCACTTGTTTCTCTGTGCGTTTCTCTTGGTGAGGTTGATAATCTCCTCTGCCATAATTACCCCCATAGCTTCAGCAACTCTATCATTGCACTGTTCTGAGAGAATTTCTGCTATTGTGGTTGGGATAGCGTTCATAAGATCTGAAAGACTTCCATTGGCTAGTGTCGTACGCTTCTTGGTGTCGTGTTCAAGAACAATCGCAAACATGGAATCGCCAGTCTCTGTTTTTGTTTCTTTACCGATATTTGCCGTAATTGTTACCATGTTAATCTTCCTCCTTCACTTCAATGATCTCTCCATTTTCAATGCAATACCAAGTGTTCTCTTTGATCTTCTTGCCGTCTACTTGAACCATCTTTGCGCCTTTGAGCGTCCATGCTTCCGGGGTCCGATAGAGATCTTCATCACCTTCCCAATCAGCAAAAACCAAATGAGCACCGATAACGCCCTTGGCTTTCGATTTATATCCCCAGGCAACCGCTACGGCATCCTTATTGTCTGCCGAAGATGCGCCCTTGTATCCGGTTGCCGAAGATGCGCCACAGGCTCCAGTTGCCGAAGATGCGCCATAGTCTCCGGTTGCCGAAGATGCGCCATAGGCTCCGGTTGCCGAAGATGCGCCACAGGCTCCGGTTGCCGAAGATGCGCCCTTGTATCCGGTTGCCGAAGATGCGCCATAGGCTCCGGTTGCCGAAGATGCGCCATAGTCTCCGGTTGCCGAAGATGCGCCATAGGCTCCGG
>ERZ1034920.1725-NODE-1725-length-13494-cov-4.611727_pt1 | contig 13494 bp, 8 predicted proteins | sample MGYA00520688_ERZ1034920 | MGnify/ENA primary metagenome ERZ1034920 (study PRJEB33766, sample SAMN09781785) | gut metagenome | biome: gut microbiome | host: Homo sapiens | place: Madagascar | study: EMG produced TPA metagenomics assembly of the PRJNA485056 data...
ATCGCCAGATGGGCCACCGTTTTCACCGGCTTCGCCTTCGCCTGCCATGCGCAAACGGGTTCCATTATCCACGCCTTCAGGAATGTTGACTTCCAGCGTTTTCGACTCGCGGCGACGTCCTGTGCCACCGCAATCTGGACATTTTTCTTTGATTACTTTACCAGTACCGCCACATTCCGGACAGGTGGTCTGCGATTGCATGCGGCCAAACGGCGTCTGCTGCATGCTCGTCACGCGCCCGGTCCCATGACAGCGGCTGCACGTTTCTGCACTGGTGCCAGGTTTTGCTCCTGAGCCACCACAGGTCGTACAAGTCACCCAACGATCGACGGTAATCGTCTTCTTGCATCCAAAGACTGCTTCTTCAAAAGAAAGGGTGAGGTCATAACGCAAATCATTACCTTGGCGTGGGCCGTTAGCCTGGGCTCCGCCGCCACCGCCGAAGAACATGTTGAAAATATCCCCAAGATCTCCGAAATCTGCGCCACCACTAAAGCCGCCGCTGAATCCACCACCGCCAAAGCCGCCGAAGTTTGGCGCATCGTGACCAAACTGATCGTATTGTTGGCGTTTTTCAGCGTTGGAAAGCACATCGTAAGCTTCGTTTATTTCTTTAAATTTTGCTTCAGCGTCTTTGTCACCTGGGTTGACATCGGGGTGATACTTACGCGCAAGCTTGCGGAACGCTTTTTTAATGTCCGCATCGCTGGCGTTCTTATCAACCCCGAGCACCTCATAATAATCGCGCTTTTCAGCCATTACTTATTGTCGTCCACTTCAGTGAAGTCGGCATCATAGGTTCCGTCGTTATTTTGTCCCTGAGCCTGCTGTCCCTGTTCAGCCTGTTGCTGCTGAGCAGCCTGAGCGTACATCTTTTCGCTGACTTTGTAAATAGCATTGGTCAGAGCTTCGCTCTTTGTTTTGATGTCTTCGGTGTCTTCACTGTCGATAACAGCACGAAGATCAGCCTGAGCCTTTTCGATGGCTTCCTTATCAGCAGCATCAACGGCTTCGCCAGCTTCTTTCATCACTTTTTCACTCTGGAAGAGAAGAGCGTCGGCGTTGTTCTTCACGTCAACTTTTTCCTTCATCTTCTTGTCGGCTTCAGCGTTCATTTCAGCGTCCTTAACCATGCGATCGATTTCTTCATCGGACAGACCACTGTTGGACTGGATGGTGATGCGCTGGCTCTTACCAGTGCCTTTGTCTTTAGCGGATACATTAACGATCCCGTTGGCATCGATGTCGAAAGTAACTTCGATTTGTGGGATGCCACGTGGAGCTGGTGGGATATCCATCAAGCTGAAACGACCCAGTGTCTTGTTATCTTTTGCCATTTCACGTTCACCCTGAAGGACGTGAATGTCGGTAGAAGTCTGGTTATCTGCTGCAGTGGTAAATACTTGGCTGCGGGATACAGGAATGGTGGTGTTGCGTTCAACGATCTTAGTCATAACACCGCCGAGGGTTTCAATACCAAGGGAAAGTGGAGTAACGTCGAGAAGAACAACGTCTTTAACTTCACCAACAAGTACGCCACCCTGGATAGCAGCACCAATAGCAACGCATTCGTCTGGGTTGATGCCCTTGAATGGTTCTTTGCCAGTCAGCTTCTTAACAGCTTCCTGTACAGCAGGGATACGGGTAGAACCACCAACGAGGATGACTTTATCAATTTCATCAGCGGTCAAACCAGCATCAGACAGAGCCTGACGGGATGGGCCCATGGTCTTTTCAACCAAATCAGCAGTCAGTTCATCAAATTTCGCACGGCTCAACGTGAGATCCAAGTGCTGTGGCTGGCCATTGCCGTCCATGGTGATGAATGGCAGGTTGAGGTTGGAAGTGGTAACAGTGGACAATTCCATTTTTGCTTTTTCAGCAGCTTCTTTCAAACGCTGCATAGCGGTCTTGTCGCCACTCAAATCAAGGCCAGTCTGAGATTTGAATTCAGCAACAGCCCAGTCAATGATCTTCTTGTCGAAGTCGTCCCCACCGAGGCGGTTGTTCCCGCTGGTAGCCAATACTTCAAAGATGCCATCGCCAATTTCGAGCAAGGATACGTCGAAAGTACCACCACCAAGGTCAAATACCAGGATCTTCTGGTCGGTGTTGTCTTTGTCTACACCATAAGCCAATGCTGCTGCGGTTGGTTCGTTGATGATACGCATAACATCAAGGCCAGCAATTTTACCAGCATCTTTGGTTGCCTGACGCTGGCTGTCGCTGAAGTATGCAGGAACAGTGATGACAGCCTGTGTAACGGTTTCACCGATGTATGCTTCAGCATCTGCTTTCAGCTTCTGCAGAATCATAGCAGATACTTCTTGTGGAGTATATTGTTTGCCGCCAAGAGTTGCCTTATAGTCAGAGCCCATATGACGTTTAATACTAGACACGGTATTGTCAGGATTGGTGATTGCCTGGCGTTTTGCAACCTGACCAACAAGGCGTTCGCCGCTATTGTTCAAGCCTACAACAGATGGAGTGGTACGATTCCCTTCGCTGTTAGGAATGACGACCGCTTCGCCACCTTCCATAACTGCAACGCAAGAGTTTGTTGTCCCTAAGTCAATACCAATTACTTTTCCCATTATAATTTCCTCCTAAATATCTATAACAAAAAATGAAATAAACTTATTTATTCCCCGTCACACGGCAAACCGTTGGACGGATGACTTTATCTTTAAAAATGTACCCAGCTCTTAATTCATCAAAAACCGTATTTGCCGGCTGAGAATCGTCGTCCACCACCATGATGGCTTCATGATAGTTTGGATCGTATTCCTTGCCGATGGCTTCGATTCTCTCCAGTCCGGCTTTTCCCAAGCAATCAATAAACTGCTTTTGAACCTTCGCAAACCCTTCTTGGTAAGCTGCAAGGGTTTCAGCCGAATCAACTGGCGGATTCTTTAGAGCCAGTTCAAAACTGTCTAAAACAGGCAAAAGATCTTTTACCAGGTTCATAGTGCCATACTTAGCGATGTCTTCTTTTTCGCCAGCTGTCCGACGTTTAAAGTTGTCAAAATCAGCCAACAAACGCAGATAACGTTTGTTCAATTCCTCGTAGGCACTATCTTCAGCAGGGGCTGCCTCTTCCACCTGTTCTTCGTCCGTCACCACATCAACCTCCGGAGCCTCAACTTCTTCGGTTTGTGGTTCTTTGGACTGTTCCTGTTCTGTCATGCACAGCACTCCTTACTAATATTTTCTCTTAAATATTGCCAGTTCCGAACAGTGGGTCCAATTTCCATCATGTGCCACCACCGTCGAAAGCGCATTCTTTCTAGCATCATTTTTTTCAATGCGGGTAAAAAGCTGTTCGAAACCGCTCAACGCAGCTTCAACCATCGCCACACTTTCAAGGTAATTCATACGCTTTGGCCCAATCAACGCCAAATGACCAACGTTTTTGCCAATGCTGTAGTTCCCTACCACCATGCTGCAGCCTTTGATCTCGGGTGAAGTGTTTTCATCCCCAATTCGAATGGTGATGCCTTTTTCCGGCATATTCTTAAAAAATTCCGCAACATGATCGTCACTGCCAAAGGCCATAAGCAACGGACGCAACAGGTCGATGTCTTTAAACTCAGCATGGGACAAAACATTTAATGTTCCCTCCATCATAACCTGTTTTTGCTGGCGTCTGCTTAAAATCTCATTAAGGATATCCAGAAGATCATGAACAAACGTCGACGCCGCTCCCATCTGATCTATTAAAAATTCGATCAATGGGCGGTGCCAATGCGCCACAGAAAGCCCTCTCAGGTAATGATTCAAAACACCGTTGACCATGTTGAGCTCTTTTCGGCCAAACCCTTTCGGCAAATCAAACAAACGCTGTTCAACGCGTTCGTCGTCTGTGACTACCACCATCAACCCACGCCCTGGCATTAAATAGATTAATTCCAACATGCTCAGAAGAGGTTTGGTCACGTCCGCCTCGGGAATCACCAGCATCGCTGTATAGCCAGTGACATCCGCCATGCGCTTCAAAATAGCATGCATGCGTTCATCGTCCATACTTGCTTGCGATCGGATGTAACGATACAGCTTCTGTTCTTCAACGTATGACCGCTGCGTTCGAAACATCAATCGATCAACGTAATAACGATAGCCGATATCCGTTGGCACACGCCCAGCCGATGTATGCGGCTGAACAATGTAGCCCATTTCTTCCAGATCGCTCATCTCATTGCGAATGGTGGCAGAACTAAATCCTATATCGTATTTCTTTGAAATGGTACGGGATCCTACCGGCTCTGCCGTCTCAATAAAATCTGTGACAATCGCAGCTAGAATTTTTTCTTTTCGTTCATCTAACATGCTCTCGCCTCCTTATTAGCACTCTATCATATCGAGTGCTAACTCTTAATAAAAAATACCATTTTATTCTTTAATTGTCAATAGATTGGCGAAAAAAATCCCATTCCAGCGGCGATTTTTAGCCATCAAAAACTTATTCAATAAATAATTCAAACACCCAATTTCCCATTCTTCGGCCTTGATCGCTCAACTTCAAATATCCATCATCGATGATGAGCCAACCATTGTTCCTGCCAGTGCTCAACGCGTCAGCAAACACCACCGCCAATGGTTGATGATACAGATCCTCGAACGTTTTCAATGAAAGCCCGGTATTCATTCGCAGCCCCATAAACACCGTTTCACTCATTTGTTCTTCTTTGGACAACGCCTCCACCTCCTGTGGTGCCTGTCCATTCTCCAACCATCCGGTTACATACGAATGAAAATCGCTCGTATTAACGAGTCGCTTCGGACGTTCCCAGCTCGTTGCCCCAAGCCCCAGGCCCAGATAATCGTTTAGGTGCCAATAGAGTTGATTGTGTTTCGACGCAAAACCAGGACGTGCGTAATTTGAAATTTCATATTGATGGTAATCGACATCACGCAGCCACGCCCTTTGCCAATCAAACCACTCTGCTGCGCCGTCTTCGTCAATCGGTGGCAGCACACCTGCGTCCATTTGTCGCACCAAGTGCGTGCCTTCTTCCGGAATCAGCTGATAGAGCGACAGGTGTTCTGGTGCAAGCTCAAGCGCTCGATCAATGGTTGCTTTCCATTGTGTAAACGTTTGGCCAGGCAATCCATACATCAAATCCAGATTGATGTTTTCAAACCCTGTTTGACGCGCCAGACGCACCGCATCGGCCGCCTCGTCAGCGGTATGAACACGGCCAACCATTTTTAACAGCTGCTCGTCAAAACTTTGCACACCAAACGACAGACGGTTGACACCTCCATGTTTTAAAACAGCCAGTTTTTCCGCATCCACCGTACCTGGATTGGCTTCAACAGTAAACTCTTCCACACGACTGAGATCCACGCAATCCGCCAACACTTTCAGCAACTGTTCCAATTCCGCTGCTGTCAGTGTCGTTGGCGTTCCCCCGCCGATAAAGATGGTGTTTGCCTGCGACCAACGACCACAAACCCGATGTCTTATTTCATGTTCAAGGGCCGCAAGATAACGCCGTTTCTTTTCTTCATGCCTGCCAGGAAACGAAAGGAAATCGCAATATGCACATTTTTGCGCGCAAAATGGGATATGAATGTAAATACCATGCATGTTGTCTCACCTCATAAAAAAACAGCTGTGAGTCACAGCTGTTTCAAATCATTATTCATCATCCAGGCTAAGAACCGCCATAAACGCTTCCTGAGGAATTTCAACGCTGCCAACTTGTTTCATGCGCTTCTTCCCTTCTTTCTGCTTTTCGAGCAGCTTGCGCTTACGGCTGATGTCCCCGCCATAACATTTATCCAAAACGTTCTTGCGCAACGCTTTAACCGTTTCGCGAGCAATGACTTTATTTCCGATTGCCGCCTGAATTGGCACTTCAAACATTTGGCGCGGAATCAAATTGCGCAGTTTTGCAACCAACGCACGCCCACGGTAATACGCCTTGTCTTTATGCACAATGCAGGACAGCGCATCGACTTGTTCGCCATTTACAAGAATGTCCAATTTTACCAAATTGCTCTTGCGATAGCCGTTCATTTCATAGTCCATCGACGCGTAGCCCTTGGTCTTTGTCTTTAACAAATCAAAATAATCAAAGACGATTTCTGCCAATGGAATGTCGTAAGTAATCGTCACACGAGTCTTTGTAATGTACTGCATGTCAATAAAGACGCCGCGTTTATCCTGAGACAATTCCATCACAGCACCAACAAAATCTTTTGGCACCATCACGTCCACACGCACGTATGGCTCTTCAATATGATCAATGCGTTGCGGCGCTGGCAACTGCGACGGATTGTCCACCTCGACCATGGTGTCGTTCGTTTGATAAACATGATAGATAACGCTTGGCGCTGTTGTGATCAGCGTCAAATTGTATTCGCGTTCCAAACGTTCCTGAATGATTTCCATGTGAAGCATGCCCAAAAAGCCACAACGGAAGCCGAAGCCCAACGCCTGTGACGTTTCCGGCTCAAATTCCAGGGAAGCGTCGTTCAGGCTCAACTTCGCCAGCGAATCTTTCAAATCTGGATACTGTTCATTATCCACTGGATAGAGCCCGCAGAACACCATCGGTACCGCACGTTTGTAACCAGGCAGCGCTTCTGCTGCTGGCTCTGCCGCATTTGTGATGGTATCCCCAACGCGTGTATCGCTGACCTGTTTCATACTGGCTGCAACATACCCTACTTCACCGGCAGACAGCGCTTTGACCTTCTTTTCTTTCGGTGTATGCACGCCAAGCTCCGTCACTTCAAAGGAACGGTCATTGTGCATCATGTGAATGGTCATATTATCACGCAAAGTACCTTCGACCACGCGAATATAAGCGATGGCGCCACGATAAGAATCGTAGTACGAGTCAAAAATCAACGCTTGCAGCGGCTTCGTTGCGTCGCCTTCCGGAGCAGGGATGCGTTCGACAATCGCTTCCAGAATTTCTTCAATGCCTTCGCCAGTCTTTGCTGAACAGAGAATGGCATCAGAGGCATCCAAGCCGATGATTTCCTCTATTTCTTCCTTAACCACTTCTGGTTGTGCGCTCGGCAAATCGATTTTATTAATGACCGGAATAATTTCCAAATCGTGCTCTAAAGCCAAGTACACATTTGCTAAGGTCTGCGCTTCAATCCCCTGCGCCGCATCAACAACAAGCAATGCCCCTTCACACGCAGCCAATGAGCGCGATACCTCATACGAAAAGTCAACATGCCCCGGAGTATCAATGAGGTTCAGAACGTATTCCTTTCCATCTTTTGCCTTATAGTTAATGCGTACTGTTTGCAGCTTAATGGTAATACCGCGTTCACGTTCAATGTCCATATTGTCCAAGAGCTGTGACTGCATTTCGCGTTTTTCGACAGCTCCCGTCATTTCCAACAGTCTATCAGCGAGCGTGGATTTACCATGGTCAATATGCGCAATGATGCAGAAATTACGAATTCTTTCTTGCATAAACGTCCCCTTTCTTTCATTAATAATGTATTATCCTCTGCGAATCTTTCTTCTCACCATATTAATGGCTGCCTGCATTTCTTGAATACGAAGTACAATGGCCATTACAACATAAAGTACAACACCGACAGCAACGGCCAAGAAGAGTTCCAATAACTGCTGAGATTTTGAAGTAATGTCAATAAAATGATCGCTAACGTTCAAAAACAGCATAACACCAACACCCATAACAGCCGATGCAATAATAATTTTTCCTAAAGAAATTATGATCTCGCGACTGCCTAGATCGCCCACTTTTTGATGCAAGAAGGCATACAACAGCACCATTGAAACCAATCCTGCAATGGAATAGGCGAGTGCCAAACCTTGAGCTTCAAATGGCCCAACCATGAGAATGCTCAATACGATATTGATCACAATAATGATCGTATTTACAATAACCGCACGCTTAGAATCGCGCAAAGCATACATGCCTCTGTTTAAAATCTGCTGCTGGCTGTATCCAATGATCCCAACGCAATAAAACACCAAAACAGACGCCGTAATTGCAACATTGTCTTCCGTAAATTTCCCCTGCATGAAAAGGGCACGAATCAACGGTTCAGCAACAACCATCAAGCCAACACTGGCTGGAATAAGAATGAAATTATTTAGATTAATACCTTCCACCAGTTTCCGCTTAAATGAACGAATGTCTCTTCTAGCAATCAATTCCGTTAAAACAGGAAAAACTGCCGATGCAATGGCCGTCGCAAAAATCCCGATCGGCAGCTGCATCAATCGATTGGCATTATTTAACGCCGTAACCGTCCCTGCATCCAGTTGGCTGCCAAGATTTTGTGTCACAAAAGTGTTTAAATACACCACACTTAATCCAAGCACAACAGGAAGCGCCAATCTGAAAAAATCATGCACTCCCGGGTGTTTGAAATCCAAAACAGGCATCCATTTTACGCCAATTTTCAGCAGAATAGGAAAATGAACAATAAAGTTCAAATAACTCCCTACGACAACACCAATGGCAAATCCCGTAATCCCAATGGTTGGCATGAGCCAAAGACCAAAGACAATGATAGCTATATTATACAATAAAGAGCCTATTGCCGGAGCAGTAAATTGTTGATAAACATGACAAATTCCCTGACAAATCCCACTGAGACACATCATAAAACTTTGCAGCAACATGATGCGGGTAAGGTAAATGGCCAATTCTTTCGTTTCTTCCGCATATCCTACAGCTAAAAAGTGATTCATGATAAACGGAACAGATACATAGAAAAAAGCCATTAAAACCACAACGGCAATTAACATTGCATTAAAAATGGTGCTTGCCACCCGCCACGCTTCGTCTTCTTGATCGCGATTGATATACTCACTTAAGACGGGAATGAACGCCGTTGAAAATGCCCCACCTACTAAGATCAGATACAGAAAGTCTGGAATTAAAAAGGCCGCTTTGTACGCATCCGTCATCCACCCCTGTCCAAAAACAGTGGTCATAACAATTTCTCGCACATAACCAAGTACACGCGACAAAGCACTCATAATCACTAAGAATCCTGTGATCTGAGCAAGAGATCGTCGTTTTAGCTTACTACCGCCCAAAATCGGACACCCCTTTCAGCTTGATGGAAAATCACAAAAGAAGAGGGAACTCAAAAAGTCCCCCCCCACTATTTTCTCTATAATATTACTTTGTTAGCAACCAAGCAAAAGTGCTGTATAATCTGGGATTCCCCATTCATCAACCATTGGCTCAATGCGATCCGTATAGTAACGCAAATCATTCATTGCGGAAAGCACCTTACCCTGATACATACGTGCTTGGCTTTCAAGGTTTTCCTCTTTTTGTGCAATAGCTACTTCTTGTTCCAAGACAGCCAATGCCTTATTCAATTCACTCAAGGCATCAGACAAATCATTAATAATACCGTATTCAACAGTCTTTTTAATGTCTAATCCGATTGCATTTTTATTCGCCAGTAAACGCGCCAACATATTCTCATAGCGCAATACACATGGAATAATGTCTTTCTTAGACATTTCAATCATGGTCAACGCTTCAATATTGATGGTACGATTGTAGGTTGCCAAGTGAATTTCCATTCGAGAGTACACTTCTTCTTCAGAATAAATACCATTTCGAACGAACAAATTCAAGTTCTTTGGCTCAACATACTTAGGAAAAGCTTCAACAGCATTTTCCAAGTTTGGCAGACCACGACGTTCCGCTTCTTCTACCCATTCATCGGAATAGTTGTTGCCATTAAAAATGACGCGCTTATGTGCCTGAACTTCTTCACGAACCAATAGATTCAGTTCAGCTAAGAAATCATCTGCAGCTTCAAGACGATCCGCATAGCCATGCAGAATATCGCCAATGGCTGTGTTCAAAGCAATGTTTGGACCAGCCGTCGAAATGGATGAACCAGGCATACGGAATTCAAACTTATTCCCAGTAAATGCAAACGGAGACGTTCTGTTTCTATCAGAAATATCTTGTGGCAATGGAGGCAAAGTGTTAACACCCAATTCAATGTAACCTTTGCCCGATGTATTATATTTTTCACCGGCTTCAAAGTTTTCCAGAATCTCTGTAAATTCTTTGCCAAGGAAGACACTCAAAATAGCCGGTGGTGCTTCATGACCACCAAGACGATGATCATTTCCTGCACTAGCGATGGTCAAACGCAACAGTTCTGGATATTCATCGACGGCATGAATCATTGCGCAGACAAACAGAAGGAAACGAGCGTTTTCCATTGCAGTGGAACCCGGACTTAAAAGGTTTTCACCGCAGTCTGTGCTCAAAGACCAGTTAATGTGTTTCCCAGAACCATTGATTCCTTCAAATGGTTTTTCATGGAGCAAGCATTCATAGCCATGCTTTCTTGCTACTTCCTGGAGAGTAGCCATTAACAGCTGATTTTGGTCGTTGGCCACGTTACAGGAATCGTAATTTGGCACAATTTCAAACTGACAAGGAGCAACTTCAGAATGCTTCATCTTTACTGGCACACCCATGCGCCAAAGCGTTTCATCTGCATCTTTCATAAACGCAGCAACTTCAGCACTGATCGCACCAAAATAATGGTCCGAAAATTCCTGACCCTTTGGCGCTGGAGCACCAAAAAGCGTACGTCCACAAATAACTAAGTCCTCACGTTTCTTGAAAAGATCTTGTTTGACGAGGAAATATTCTTGCTCAGCACCCATAGAAGGCGTGACACGTCTTGTCATCTCATCACCAAAGAGGCGCAAAATTCTCAAGGCTTCCCGACTAACAAGGGCCATTGAACGCAAAAGCGGTGTTTTCTTATCGAGCACATACCCATTATATGAAATGAAAATTGTTGGAATATACAACGAACCATCTTTTACAAATGCAGGGGATGTTGGATCCCAAGTGGTATAACCGCGAGCTTCAAAGGTGTCTCTCAGACCACCAGATGGAAAAGACGATGCATCCGGTTCACCAACAACTAAATTCTTTCCTGAAAATTCAAGAATCGCCGACCGATCGCTTTGAGGAGAAAGAAAACTGTCATGCTTTTCTGCAGTTGTGCCAGTTAATGGATGAAACCAATGCGCAAAATGGGTAGCGCCTTTTTCAACAGCCCAGTCTTTCATCGCTGCAGCCACAATATCAGCAATTTGCGGGTCCAAATCAGATCCTGTCTGAATGGTTGCTTTTAACGACTGATATACTTTTTTAGGCAATCGCTCTTGCATCACTGCATCACTAAACACATCTGATGCATAAATATCCAAGAAATTTTCTTTCATGCTTTTTCCTCTCTTATCGCTTTCTACTGAACATTCAAGATCTTACATCAAATCCTGAACGCTCAATGATTACTCTTAATAGGTACTTTCATACACAATACTAAGATTATATCACCTATACATGCGTTTGTCATTATCTAAAACTTTCTTAGAACAAAAATGTTTTCTCTTAATATTCTAAATGAAAAAATCGTTCACTTCAGAAAACTGAAGTGAACGACTCTCGTTCTTACATGAATATTCATTAACCTACAGGAACTGGATCCAACCCTAATACAAAGATAAAGATACTTACAATAATAACAGTGCCAAGACTCATAATAACCATAGGCAACGCATTTGTCTTGATGATCTTACCTTCATTACCAATTGTACCAGTAGTAGCACAAGCAGAAACAACGTTGTTAACACAAACCATGTTACCAATAGCACCGCCCATGTTCTGCAATGCAACGATCAAAACGGTTGGCATGGACAGAATGGATGCTGTTTCGAACTGAAGGGATGCAAACAAGGTGTTAGATACTGTGTTAGAACCAGACATAAAAGAACCCAATACCCCAATGAATGGAGCAATGATGACATAAAGCTGTCCAGCAACAGCAGCTAATGCTTCAGCCATAACCAAAAGCATTGGATCTTTTACCGCTTCTGCAACATTTTCCATGGTTGCAGAGTCGATGTTGGTGAAACGGAACAAGTTAACCATTGCAACACCAAATAAGAGCGCAATAGCAGCACCAGATACCTGGCTAAATGTATCCGTAAAGGCACCCTTGATTTCTCTGCTTCTCATATTGTGAATGAAGAAAGTAATGACAGCAACAACAATGAAGACAACACCAGGACTCCAGAACAATGCATAGTTCCAGTCTAAGCCAAGGATGATGCCGCTTTCGCCAGTACCTACGGTCAAAGCCTTAATACTGTTTGCCCATCCAGCACCGTTTGCGGAAGCAACACGAGTCACAACCAGAATACCTGCGATAATGACATATGGCACCCATGCTTTAAGCAAAGACATATTGCTGGTCTTTGGTTCTGGAACCGCAGTCAAGTTTAACCAACTCTTATCCCACTTGCTCTTTTCGTCGAAGGTCCAAGTTGTCTTAGGTACGAGGAAACCTTTTTTCGTTGTTGCCATAACAATAAAGAGCGTAATAACAGCAGCAAGCAAAGAGGTCAATTCAGGACCAACCGTGCATGCAATTAAAATATATAATACATCAAATACAACCGTTACATACAAAATGAATGGAATAACTGCAACTGCATCGCGAAAAGATCTGTTTTTACCAAACACTTTGCAAAGAGTTGCTACCCCGATGAAAAGAATAACCGGTGTCAAAATAGCCAAAGGAATAGCCGTCCACTGAGTTAATGCCATTCTCCAGCTATCAGGATCAGCCAAAGATGTTAAAGACTGCTGAACGGTAATATATGCCGTATTGGTAGGCGTCCCTGCAGCACCATATGGAACAGGAATCGAGTTATACTGCAATGCAATAACAGCTGCTGCCAATGGAGGGAAACCAACACTGATCAGCAATGGTGCAGCTAAAGCAGCAGGTGTCCCAAACCCTGCAGCCCCTTCAATGAATGCACCAAAAATGAAACCAATGATAATTGCCTGCAATCGAGCGTCTGGAGTAATACCATTAAACATACGATTGATAGCAGACATTGCGCCCGATCTTGAAAGGGTATTCATAATCAAAATAGCCCCGAAGATAATTACAAGATTCTCAAACGCACTCAGGAACCCGGTCAATGTGTATGCAACAGCATGCAGCACACTCATTTTCCAAAGGACAATGGCAAAAACAAAGGTTAAAAACCATGCCAATGGAAGTGCTCGTTTCGCCGACCAAGCGAACCCTGTCATCAATACGACAGTTAAAATAATTGGAATAAATGCGATTAAAGCGTACAATGTTTTACCTCCTTATCATCATTTACACTTTGGAAATATTCACGCTTATTCAGTATAGCTTGTTTTCAAAATATTACAAGATTGTCATAGAACTTTTATGAAAAAAAAACTTATTATATAAATCTATCGTTTTCAAAATCATGTATACATTCTCTCTTGTTCTTTCAAATAAAAACAAAAAATTCGGTGCCAAAATGTGACGATCAGTCACACCAGACACCGAATTTTTTGAACTAGTTTCTAAGAAACTAATTCCGCGTGAATAAATCCAAAATGTAATCGAGGTTTACATCGTACCTTAATTTTAAATAACAACTGTTGTGATGTAGGAAAC
>ERZ1034920.1732-NODE-1732-length-13441-cov-5.759077_pt1 | contig 13441 bp, 11 predicted proteins | sample MGYA00520688_ERZ1034920 | MGnify/ENA primary metagenome ERZ1034920 (study PRJEB33766, sample SAMN09781785) | gut metagenome | biome: gut microbiome | host: Homo sapiens | place: Madagascar | study: EMG produced TPA metagenomics assembly of the PRJNA485056 data...
GCGATGGAGCGTCCGCCTTCCTGGTCGAGGAGAGCGTCGATTTCGTCGAAAACGACGGTGTCGATGGTCTGGCCATTGATTTTGCGGCGGTCGAAGAGTTCGAGGATGCGGCCAGGGGTGCCAACGAGAATCTGGGGTTTGCTCTTGAGCTTTTCAAGCTGGTGATTGATGTTGGCACCGCCGCCGATAAGGGCCAGGCTGTAGGCGGTGTCGAGTTTTACGTTCAGATCGCGGATGACGTGGCCGATCTGTACAGCGAGCTCCTGCGTTGGTGCAACGACGAGCAGCTTATTACCGTTTTCACCAGGGGTGAGCTTGCCCAAAAGAGGCAGCAGATAGGCGAGGGTTTTGCCGCTGCCAGTACGCGACTGCATGACAAGATTGCGTCCTTCGGCAATCAGCGGATAGGAGGCTGTTTGAACCGGCATTGGGTTTTCTATGTGAAAGGCCTCGCGCAGCGCGGTCTGCAGCGGCGATGGCAGGTTGTCGAAAATGGTTGACATGGTGTTCTCCTTTAAGATGGATTATTCAGTAAGCGGAATGATGTCGAGGTCGTCCGGGGCATCCACTGGGCCATTAAAATATTGGCGCGCTTCGTTGGTGTAGCGGGCTTTGCGAGTGTCGAGATCGACGTCTTCACCGTGAAAAAGGATGAGATGGCGAGCGCCAGCTTTTGCAGCATTTTTAGCGGCATCCACAACGGTAGAGTGATGGATGCGGTGTGGATGGTATTTGTCGGCTTCTGCTTCCAGGCACATGGCTTCATGAATCAGATGCTCGCTGTTCTGCACGGTGCGCAGGCCAACGTCAGTCAGAGGCTCGTCGCCAAGGAAGGCGCAGTGTTCCCCATTTGTGAGCTGAGCACGCCAGCCATACTGTACCGTTTTGGCGGCGCCAGTGTCAAAGAAGGTGATCGGCCATGGACCAATGGTGCAGGTTTCACCGTCACTGACCGGCCGGAAAATAATTTCTTTATCAAAATGAGCAGCGACGCTGCCAGAAACGAGCAGTTCGCAGCATTGGCGCAAAATGTTCAATACGCTGGCTTCTCCGTAAACAGTAAGCGGTGTGGTGCGTCCGCCGCGGTCAAACGTGTGACCAATTACACGCACCAGCCAGATGACACCGATGAGGTGGTCGGTGTGGCGGTGGGACACAAACAGATCGGTGATTTGATCTGGATGAATGCCGGCGCGTTCCATTTGCAGAAGCACGCCATTGCCGCTGCCGCCGTCGGTTACAAAATAGTGGGTGTCATCGGTCAATACGACGCAGGTGGAGTAGCAATGATAGGCCAGAGCATGGCCGGTACCGAGAAAAATGAGTTTATCCATGAGCGTTTCCTTCCTTTACAATGGTTAATCGTAGCTTGTTGCTGCGTGGAAATTCGCGGCGAGCAATGGGCTTGACCGCTTTGAGTACCGCTGGTCGGTCTAGGTCTTTTAGACATTGTGTTTGAAAACCGTCTTCTTCAAGACAAAATCGATCGGTATCTAGACAAGTGATGGTGAGTCCGCGGTCGCCTTTCCAGGTGCGAACCTGGAGCACTTCGCCAGGAGACATTTTTTTGAGTCGAGTTTGCAGTTCGCTTTGCAGGCTTGCAGCTGCGATCATTTTTCCACCAGCCTTTCGTAGTCACTTCGTGTGATATTATACCATATCTTATTTGCCTCGCAGTGTATTCCATGAAATTTTACATGGATTTACATATTTTATGAAAAATTATTTGTTAAGTAATGGTAAAAAACAAGGACTATTTTTAATGATGAAAAGTAAGATTATAACTGGGAAAAGAGGGGGAAATGATGTATTATGCGAAAATCAAGGGATTAAGGTTAATTTTAAGTTTGTAAATATTTGGATTTTCGGTTAAAAAATAGGTAAAGTGCTTGCACTTGACTTAACAAAAGGGTACACTGTGAAGGTAATGCTACTATGTTGATGATGTGTTCAAGTTTAAACAGAAAGCGGGGCGGAGACAAAGAAATGAAAGAAAAGATCAAAGAGAAGATCAAACGCTTTCTTATTGCATATGTAAGAGTCGTAAATGATTTTGTGGATTCCGTATCTTTTCAGCGCAGTGGAAAACGAACCACGAACGTTGCAATTTGCATCGTGTTGGCGCTGGCGGCTTTCATTACGGCAAAGTGGAATCTCTTTTTAAATCCGGCCACGGATTTCTGGGGCTGGAAGGTTATGGTAGTAGCTTATGCCTTTGCTGCTTTGATTGGCATTTTGATGGTGTTCCGTATTCATGTGGAAGAACGGTTCCGTAATAAATTTTATACGGTGATATTCTTCCTGATGCCGGTCGTTTCGATGCAGATGGTGGAATGTTATAACGGAAACTTCCTGTATATTTTTTCACCGGCAACGTTCTTTATGAACTACATGGCTTACTTGCTGTTTTATGTGGTTGTGTTTTTCATTACAAGTCGTTTTCGCATGACGATTGCCATCGTCAATACTGTTCTGTTTATTTTTGGGATGGCAAATTATTACGTCGATCTTTTCCGTGGAACGCCGTTGGTACCAATGGACATCCTTGCTGTTGGAACAGGGATGAATGTGGCCGCGGGGTATGACTATAAGCTGTCTTGGCAGATTGTTATGGCAGCATTGATGCTGATTCTGATTTTTGTTATGCAGCATCAGATGGTGAATATTCGTCCACAGGTGCGACGCAGCAAGATTATGGTGCGTGCAACTGCGTTGGCCTATATTCTCATCATTGCTAGTACTGTTTATGGTACAGATGTGTTGGCGGATCATGGCTTTAAACCAGATTTTTGGAATCAGAGCCGTGGTTATCACAGCAGCGGAATCTGGTATAATTTCTGTCTGAACACCAAATACTTGCATGTTTCTGAGCCAGATGGCTACACAAGCGATGGAGTGAGCGATTTGGTGCAGGATGTGATTGATCGGATTGATCCTGATCCAGACAACGAAACCTCCATCAATCTGTTGACTGGTGAGGATACGTATACTCCGAGCGGTGAAAAGCCAAACGTTATTGCTATTATGAATGAAACGTTCTCTGATCCAGGCACTTTGGGCGATTTGCAGACCAATATGGATTATCTGCCTTTCTATCACAGCCTGACGGAGAATACGATTAAAGGCACCTTGTCTGTTCCTGTTTTTGGTGCTGGCACAAGTAACTCGGAATATGAATTCTTAACTGGGAACTCGATCAGTACTCTGCCAAGTGGCAGCAGTGTGTACGAGTCCTACATTGATGGCGCACAGCCATCGCTGGTTTCCACACTGGAAAATCAAGGTTATTCGTCACTGGCGTTTCATCCATATTTTGCTGATGGGTGGAATCGTCCATCTGTCTACAACGATATGGGATTTGATGATTTTATTTCCATGGAGGATTTGATTGATCCTAATGTGGTTGCAGAGTATAAAGAGACAAATGACGAAGATGCGTTTATTGAACAGGTTGAAGCGTTGTATCCAGAGGAAGACAACATGCTCTTGCGTCGGTTCATCAGTGATTCCTATGATTATGAAAAGGTTGAGGAAATGTATGAACAGCGCGATCCTTCTAAACCTTTCTTCCTGTTTAATGTAACCATGCAGAATCATGGCGGTTATGATCGCTCTTATCTGAACTTTAACGAAGAAATTCGTATCACCAATATGATGGGTTATTACCCTAAAGCAGAGCGGTACCTTTCCCTGTTGAAAAAATCCGATGAAGCATTGGAAGAATTGATCACTTATTTCAGTAATGTTGATGAACCAACAGTGATTGTGATGTTTGGTGACCACCAGGCGTCCGTTGAAAATGCGTTCTATGAAGAACTTTATGGAAAATCATTGGATGATCTGACGGAGGAAGAACAGCAGAGCAGATATAATACGCCATTCATGATTTGGGCGAACTATGATATTGATGAGGCAACTGTGGATAATATTTCTGCCAACTATTTGTCAACGCTTCTGTTGCAAGTGGCTGGTTTGGAATTGACGCCTTACAATGAATATCTGGCAGCGCTTTATCAGGAAATTCCGGTGATTGACACCGTTGGTTATCGTGGCAGTGACGGTGTGATCTATGATAAGACCGACAAAACGAGTCCATTTGCAGATTTGATTCATGGATACGACTGTATTACATACAACAATTTGTTGGATACGAAGAATAGAGACTGGACACTGTTTACACTTGATGGATTACCAATGGAAGATCCGCCAGATCCAGATGAAGATGCGACGGCATCGGATACAAACACTGATACAAATACAGAGGCTTCAACGGAGGATCCTGAGTCATTAGCTTCTGCAAATAATTAGAATTGACAATGAGGGGACGGATGTTTACGCATCCGTCTCTATTTTTGTGATAAAATTTGGAAACGGAAAGGAGACAGGATATATGGAAGAACAGCAGGAATCTCTTTCTGTCTTCACTCGGACACGTCGCAGGCTGGCCAGAGAAAAGCTTTTGTTTCGACTGGGGCCGCTTTATGTAGTACGTAGTCCTTTGCAATATATTTTGCTAGGATGGATTTTGGCGGCGGGTATGATATGGATGGCGTTGCGTGTACGATTTTTGCCTGTAGCAGATACGGCCATTACATTGATTCAATGGTGTTCTTGGCCATTGCTGATTGGTTTGGCAATTGTAGTGGGCGTTTTGTTTACGTTTCGCTTGAAAGTGCGAGGAAAAGCTGGTTTTGTACTTAGTTCCTTGATTTTCGTTTTGACACCTTTTGCGGCGTATAGCATGGTGGAGACCTTTAATGGGTTGGAAGCCTATGCTAGAAGTGCGTCTATTGTCTTTATGAACATTGTCGCCTTTGGTTTGGTCTATCTCTTTTTTTTGGTCATTTTTGGCAATTACCGTTGGGCTATTTTGTTTGGCACCGGTCTTCTCTATCTTTTTGCAGCTGCTTGTTATTTTATTATGATTTTCCGAGGCACGCCGTTTGTTCCTTTGGATATTTTGTCATCAGGAACGGCAGCCAATGTTGCCGACAACTATGTTTTTGAGCTTTCCTGGAATTGGGCTGTTGCAACCGTCCAGTGTGGATTGATAATGGGATTTGGCTTTCAATTGGGCAGTGCTAATCTTAAACGCGTGCGTTGGAAATTAACGTTGCGTGCGTTAGCGGTGTTGGTGGTGCTGGGAGCGGTATCGATTTTTTTTAGTGAAGCGTATTTACAAGAAAAAGGGTATGCGATCTCCTATTGGAACCAAGAAGAAAGCTATGAACAATATGGGAATTGGCTGGCATTTTGTATAAATTTGAGAAATGTGTATCCAGAAAAACCAGCCAGTTATAGTGCCGACACAGTAGATAATGTCATAAGCAGTTTATTGATTGATGATGGCATTTCGCCGAAAGACGAGCGTGCTTATAATCTTTTAACAGGGGCTGCGGATTATGAACCAAGCGATGCAACGCCCAATATTATAATGATCATGAATGAATCCTTTGCCGATTTACAATCACTGGGAAGTGGCTTTGAAACAAATATTGATGTTATGCCATTTTTCAATAGCTTACAGGAAAACACCATTCGTGGTACTTTGCAGGTATCAGTCACTGGTGGTGGAACGGCCTGCACCGAATATGAAGTGTTGACCGGCAATGCTCAGCGTTTTTTGCCAAGTGGTGCAGTAGCGTATTCGGCAAACATTCATGATAATACCCCGTCTATGGTGTGGACATTGCGAGAGCAGGGATATCAAACAGAGGCTTTCCATCCGTACTACATCAGTGGGTGGAATCGTGAAAAAGCCTACATGTATCTTGGCTTTGAAGATTACACCTTTTTGGAAGATATTTTACCAGAAGAAATCTTGGACATGACATACAATGATCGTGTGAGTGCGGTGGAGAGCATTGATCCTGAGGATGGCGATGTGTATAATCGTGATTACATGAGTGATCATTATGATTTCAAGCTGGTGGAAGAATTGTACGAAGCACGCAACACGGCGGAACCGTTCTTCTTGTTTAATGTAACCATCCAAAATCATGGTGGATATACAGATGGTTGTCCGAACTTTAAAGAAAGCGTTCACATTACGGACATGGAAGGGAACTATCCTCAGGCAGAGCGCTATCTGTCATTGATGCATGCTTCCGATCAGGCTTTCGAAGAATTGATCAGTTACTTTGAAGACGTGGATGAACCGACCATTGTGGTGATGTTTGGCGACCATCAGCCAGGCGTGGAACAAGAATTTTATGAAGAACTGTATGGCGGCAAATCCCTCGATGAATTAAGTGAAGAGGAATTAATGACGCGTTTTCAGACACCGTTTGTGATCTGGGCCAATTACGACATTCCTGAAACGAATATTGGAACGATTTCAGCGAATTATTTATCCACATTGGTTATGGAAACGGCTGGTGTGAAGATGACGCAATATAATCGCTATTTGGCCAGCCTGTATAGCCGGGTGCCAGTGATTTCCAATGTGGGCTTTCAAGATGCGAACGGCGAGAGCTCTTACAGTTGTGTTGGGACCGATTACGAGAGTCTTATCAATGATTACCAATGTGTGGCCTATAACAATCTCTTGGATTATTCCAACAGAAACTGGAGCCTGTTTTCGCTGAGTGGTAAAGCGATCACAACGGTTGAGTAGATAAAAAATGATGCATCACTTTACGGAGTCGATGCTATAAATGTGAAAAAGTATTTAAAGGACGAAATAAAAATTCGTCCTTTTTTATGGGAGAGGGGAGCAGCAATATGTCAAAAGACCATGTGCATAGCATAAGGGCGGTGTTTTTTCGTGAGCGCGAGTTCTTGAGGCTTGGACCGTTCGCTGTGGCATTCAGCCCTGGACTTTATGTCGTTCTTGGCTGGTTGATTGCAGCGGTGGCCTTCGTGCTGGTTATGCGCAGTGAGCCGCTTTTTTCGACAGAGATGGCAGAAGGGCTGGGGCTTTGGCAAAATACGCTGGTACTAAAAATTTTCGCGGCAGTCATAGGACTTCTATTCACGTTTCGTTTAAAACTTCAGGGAAAACTTGGATTTTTTGTGAGTACTTTTCTCTTTGCGTTTGCGCCTGCCGCTGCGTTTTTGATGGTTGAGTGTTTGAATGGAAATATGGCTTACAGCCGCTCGCCAGCGGTCATTTTTATGAATCTTTTGGCGTATGCTGTGGTGTATTTGCTTTTCCTTGTGATATTTGGCAGTTATCGATGGTCGGTTTTTGCCGGTACAACGTTTTTCTATGTATTTGCTTTGGCATGCCATTTTGTGCTGTCTTTTCGCGGGACGCCGTTTGTACCGTTGGATATTATTTCCAGCGGCACCGCTGCGAATGTTGCTGCAAATTATGTGTTTGAGCTTACGCCGCAGTGGACAGTGGCGACTATTCAAGCAGGATTGATGGTTGCCGTGGGCTTTCAGCTTGGGCGTGGCAATCTTCGCCGCGTGCGCTGGAAATTGATGCTGCGTGCCTTGGCTGCGCTGCTTATTTTTGGCACGGTAGGGACGTTTTTCAGCCAATCTTATTTGGAAGAGAGGGATTATGTCGTTACGTATTGGCAGCAGCATTTGAGCTACGAGAGGTATGGTAATTGGTTTGCCTTTTGCATCAATCTACGCAGTCTGATTCCAGAGCCGCCGGAAGGCTATGACTCTGAACGTGTTGACAAGATTGCTGAAGATATGCTCCAAGGCAACACAACGTATAATATGCTGAGCGGGGAAAATGATTATACTCCGACGGAAGACCATCCAAATATTATCGTTATTATGAATGAGTCGTTGGCGGATCTTCAGAGCAAGGGGCAGGGGTTTGATACGAATGAGCCTGTGCTTTCATTTTTCAATAGCCTGGAAGAAAACACCATACGCGGAGATTTGCAGGTGTCTGTGGCTGGTGGCAGTACAGCGTGTACCGAATATGAAGTGATGACAGGAAACGCGCAGCGATTTTTGCCAAACGGTAGTGTTGCATTTTCATCAAATATTCACTCGACCACTCCGTCCTTTGTCTGGACGCTGCGCGAACAAGGATATCAGACGGCTGCGTTTCATCCATATCGTTCTAATGGCTGGAACCGCGATCGTGCGTACACTCATCTTGGCATTGAGGAGAGCGTCTTTATTGATGACATTGTGCCGCAGGAAATGACCTTTGATGCAGCCTGGTCCGAAGCTGCGGAAGCGATTGATCCAGAAGATGGCGATGTGCTGAATCGGCTTTTTATGAGTGACCACTATGACTTCAAAATCGTGCGCCAAATGTATGAGGCGCGTGACAAAGAGAAGCCGTTTTTTCTGTTTAATGTGACCATGCAAAATCATGGAAGCTATGATGCCGCGTATCCCAATTTTTCTGAGGGCGTAGAGATCACCGATATGGATGGCGACTATCCATGGACCGAGCGCTATCTCTCACTGATACAGGCAACAGATACAGCTTTTGAGGAGCTGATCACCTATTTCAGCGAAGAGGTGGAAGAGCCGACCCTTATTGTCATGTTTGGCGATCATATTCCATCACTGGAGCAGGAATTTTACGATGAGCTCTACGGCATGGACACTGATTCGTTGTCGGTTGCTGAAACCATGGAGCGTTATCGCACACCGTTTGTCATATGGGCCAATTATGACATTCCAGAGAAAAATATGGGCACCGTTTCTGCAAATTATTTCTCGACGCTCGTGCTTCAAACGGCTGGTGTCGAGCTGTCGGATTATGAGCGTTGTCTTGCTGGCTTATTTGCGGAAGTGCCTGTTATTTCCAGCCTCGGTTTCATTGATGCTGATGGGCGTGTTGTGGAAGATTGCCGCAACACGGATTACGCTGCGCTTGTGGACGATTATGAGTGTCTCGCTTATAACAGCCTGATTGATACGACGCACCGTGATTGGTCATTGTTTTCTTTGGCGGGAGATGAGGAGCGCTTTGAGTGAGCCGCGGCAGAAAGATGGTTTCGAAATTGTATGCGGTTGTTTTTCCATAAAAAATCCCCAGATGTGCATTATTTTGCACGTCTGGGGATTTCATTTTTTGGCAAAAGAAAATCCGGCAGCCACGTCTGGATACCGGATTGATTATAACACCGAGGGGATAGTGTTATAAGAAGGAGATTTTGACCATCAAAAGATGGTCTATATGAAAAGGAATTTACAAAACTATTATAATCATCATTCTTTAAATTAACCTTAAAAACGTGATGAAAGTTTTAAGAAAACCACAGCAAATTATGAACATTGACGATGCAGCATGGAGAGCGATACAATAGACAAGTACGAGAAAGGAGCAGGCTAATGATTTATCAGCATAAGGTGCAGTATTACGAAACCGACCGCATGGGCATCACCCACCACTCCAATTACATCCGTTTCATGGAAGAAGCGCGGACAGAGTGGATGGAAGCTATGGGGATGAGCTATGACACGTTCGAAAAGCTTGGCTTAACTTCGCCGATGTTGTCGGTTAATTGCAATTATAAAAAAACAACCACTTACAGTGATGTGATCGATATTGCCATTTATATCAAAGATTGTGCCCACTTGAAAATTCGTGTGGCTTATGTTATGACCTGTCGTGGAGAGGTGGTTTGCACCGGGGAGAGCAGTCATTGCATTCTTGATGCGGCAGGCCGACCAGTCAGTCTTAAGAAAAGTTATCCAGAGATTTATGCCAATTACGAGGCGTATCGTCAAAACCAAGGCGAGTATCAGCTATAAGGAGGCCAATCATGAGCGTGAAACACACCCAGCAGATCGCTTGCTTAAAATGTAAAAAGAAGAGCGATTTTGAGTTTTATGGCAGCATCAACACGATGTTGGATCCAACGTTGAAGCAGCGCGTGAAAAACTTTGACATTTTCAAATTCATTTGTCCGCATTGTGGCAGCGAGCAGTTTGTCAACTACAGCTTCCTTTATCATCAGATGGAAGACAAGTTGATGATTTTTTACTGCCAGGACGAGGAAGAGGTGGCAAAGGTACGTTCGCTTTATGCCGATGATTTCGACACGGCTTTGAACGCTCAGGGCGAGAGTGAGACCATTGATACAACGGGCTATCGTCGCCGTATTGTCATCGGGGCAGACAATCTGGTAGAAAAGATTCGGATTTTTGATGCGGGACTGGATGATCGGTTGGTAGAAATCTATAAGGTGCTGCTCTACGGGCAGATGCAGGCAGAGCTGGCAGCGATGCCTGGCGGCGACGCGGTCGATGATGTCTTTGTGGATGAGCAGCTGGATGGCTCTTTGAATTTTGTTTTTGTCGCAGATGGCCGAGCAGTTGGTGCAGTGGCGTTTTCTCAGGATGTTTATGAAGTCATCGCTAATCAATATCGAGACGCTGTAGAACGATTGGCACCAACGGAACCGGTGATTAATCAGGATTGGGCCTTCGATATTCTTGCACAGATTGCTCAGGAAGTGTGAGTCGGTGGCGCCTCTTGCAAAAGCAGAATGAGAGGATTAAACTAAACGTTGATAAGCAAATTGGCGCAGAGAAATGTGCTGCGCAACGAAGGAGGAAGCCTAATGTTTCATCCGATCCGACATTTTAAAACCATCACCCATCATCGTCAGCTGGTGCTGCGTCACTGTATCAAAGCAGGGATCCCGCTGCAAGGGCTGATGCATGATTTGTCAAAATACAGCCCAACAGAGTTTATTCCTGGTGCTCGATACTACTTGGGATATAAAAGCCCTAATGTGTTGGAACGTGAACGCAACGGCAGCTCTTATGCCTGGATGCATCATAAGGGGCGCAACAAACATCATTATGAATACTGGGTGGATTATCGACTCAATACGCGTCGACCAGGGCCGGTGCGCATGCCTGACCGCTTCCTGATTGAAATGTTCTGCGATCGCATTGCTGCCAGCAAGGTTTATCAGGGCGATAAGTACAGTCCGGACAAGCCGCTGGCTTATCTGCGCAATGGCCACGCTAAGGAGCTGATGCACCCCGATACGGCGCGTGTTCTTGAAGAATGGCTTGTGATGCTCGCGGAACAGGGCGAAGAGGCGACCTTTGCCCATATTCGTTCTCTGCATCGACGTGTGTATCAATAATTTGTAATGGAGAAAGGAAACAATCATGCAATTGAAACAAGCAGCCGGTAATACTTGGTATTTGGAAGACTGGCAGAACATTCCACTTTATAAAACCAGCGAGAGCACCTGTGTGCTGCTCGATTCTGGGTTGCGTTCGCAAAGAGATCTTATTGAACGCACATTGGAACGGAATGGCCTTACGCCAGTAGGAATTCTTGGCTCGCATGTGCATGGCGATCACAGTGCCAACCACCGATATTTTCAACAGAAATACAACATCCCTGTAGCCTTGTCTGCTGGGGAGGCTGGCATAGCTGTCAGCCCACTTAACCTCAAGGCGTATTATTTTTATATGCTGCATCCACAGGCACCGATGACCGATGCGCAAGAGTCGGATCTTCTTGTTGAGGCCGATCGCATCATCATGCCATCGGAAGATCGTATCACTTTCTGCGGCGTGGAATTTGGCATTGTACATACACCTGGTCATACACCGGACCACATTTCGATTGTGACGCCGGACGGTGTTTGCTATCTTGGAGACGCTATTTTAACTGGGAAGTTCATCAGTGATGCGAAGCTTCCGTATTTCTTCAGTGTGCAGCCATCCATCGAAGCCATGGAAAAGCTCGCTGCCACGGATTATCCTTACTATCTGGCCGCGCATCGTGGGGTGTATGAGGATGTGAAGCCGTTGGCTGAAGCGTGTATTGCGGCGGTCAAACAATGCGCCAATCGCATTCTCGACACCGCCGACTGTGGCCTCACACGCAGTGAGATTGTTATTGCTGCTTGCACGATGATGAAGATGCTTTCATCAAAAGCTAAGAAAGCGGCCTTCTATGAACGCAACATCCACATTTATGTGGATTATCTCGTTGATTGCGGCGCTCTTGAGGTGGTCGTGCGCGATGGTGTGGAATATTATGTGAAGACAGGGAAACGTGCGTAAATACAAAAAGCCACGCTCTAATGGAATCCATTTGGTTGATTCTATTAGAGCGTGGCTTTTTTATTCACTTAGCGTTTGGCAAAAGCTTTGTTGGCAATGTAGGTCAGAGCGCCGACAATGATAACGACTGGCAGGGTGGTGCCGGTGATAATGTCGACGTTGAGTAATTGGCGGTAGAGTACAAAGCCGATGGCGTAAACGACAAAGTTTAGAACGCTAACCATATGGCGCACGTCTTTTTGGCCGAGGATGTAGTATTCAGTGAGAAGAACACCAACCATTGGCGTAAAGAAGGAGCCGATGAGATAAAGGAAATCCTGGTAGGATGAGGTTGGATCGAAAATAGCAATGGCAAAGCCGATGATGCAGACGATGACCGCGACAGTGCGTTCGCTTGGTTTGCTGGAAAGCGTGGTAAAGCTGATGGCCGCAGAGCGGGCATCGAGGAAGCTGGATGTGATGGTGGATAAGATGATGATCACAAGCCCGATGGCTCCCATGCCCATGGTGCGCATAAGCAGAGAAATGTCAGCGTAGCCGGTGGCGATGGCACAACCAAGACCGATGACGAACATCCAGCAGCTGCCAAGGAAATAGGCAATGTTGGAAACGGTGTTGGAAAGCACCGGCTTTTCAGCACGGGAAGTGTAGTCACTGATGACCGGCAGCCAAGACAATGGCATGGCAACGGCAAGCTCAACAGCAGCCCCAAAGCTGATGCTGTCAAAAGCGGCATCGGCAGCGGTCAGTCCGGTGGTGGCGACGCGCCAGGTTAAAAAGATGCAGAGAAGGGTCAGTGCAATAACGACGATGTTATTGACGCGACCGAAGGTTTTTGGCCCGAAAAGCATCCAGATGAGAATCAGGGCGGCGATGATGAAGGCACCGATGGTGGTGGAGCCGTCTTCTCTACCGACAAGCACGTTCATGGCACTGGCACCGGTGGCAATCATAACGGCGGTCCAGCCAACGAGCTGGATCACGTTCAGAATGGAAAAGAAGAGGCCGCCTTTTTCACCGAAGGCGATTTTCATGGTGTTCATGGCACTGCGGCTGGTTTGTGCGCCAATACGGCCGGCTAAAAAGAGCATGCCGCAGCCGATGAGGTGGCCGATGAGGATGGCAAGCAGCCCTTTGCCCCAGCCAAGTGGTGCAAAATAGGTGCCGGTCATGATTTCAGTAATGGCAATCGCTGCACCGAGCCAAAGCCAGCCATTGGTGGCGACGGTGGTACGTTCGTTGTTACTCACGCTTGGACCTCCTTTGCTTCTACCTGGCGATAGGCCCAGTGGTTGGTTGGACCATGGCCATGACCGACCAGAATACCATCGCTGATGGCTGCAGCGATGAAGGCTTTAGCCGTGGTGACGGCGTCTTTCACGCTGCGTCCTTTAGCAAGTTCAGCGGTGATGCAGGCGGAATATGTGCAGCCGGTACCATGGGTGCGTGCAGTGTCAACGCGTTCGGCAGAGAG
>ERZ1034920.1735-NODE-1735-length-13423-cov-20.081164_pt1 | contig 13423 bp, 17 predicted proteins | sample MGYA00520688_ERZ1034920 | MGnify/ENA primary metagenome ERZ1034920 (study PRJEB33766, sample SAMN09781785) | gut metagenome | biome: gut microbiome | host: Homo sapiens | place: Madagascar | study: EMG produced TPA metagenomics assembly of the PRJNA485056 data...
GAGAAAAATTCCCCACGGGGAATTGCGGATGCGGCAGGAGGGAAACATGGCGAAAACGAAAACGGCGGCAGAGCCGGTGCGCGTGGCAGCGAAGGGGCTGCCGATGGTTCGCATTGACGATCTCAAGCCGTATGAGAATAATGCAAAAATTCACGGGCCGGAACAGATCGAGCAGCTGCGTAAAAGCCTGCGCGAGTTTGGATTTGTCTCTCCCGTGTTGATTGACGAGGATAACAACCTGATCGCCGGACACGGGCGTGTGGAAGCGGCCAGAGCTGAGGGCATGAGCGAGGTGCCGTGCGTGCTTGTGAGCAACCTCACCGAGGCGCAGCGCCGCGCGTACATCATCGCTGATAACCGGCTGGCAGAGGCGGGCGTGTGGGATGCCGCAAGGCTTAAAATCGAAATGCAGACGCTGCAGGATGTGCAGTTTGATTCGACTATTACCGGTTTCACAATGGACGAAATTATGGAGTTGTCTGATGAGGCCGAAGAAGCAGAGACAGAAGTAGAAGCGCACGAGGACGATTATGACGGAAGTGTGCCGGAAGAAATAACGGTGCATGAAGGCGAAATTTATCGGCTTGGACGTCACAGATTGATGATCGGCAGCACGGCGAGAAAAACCGATATCAAAAGACTTATGAATGGCCAAAAGGCCGACATGGTTTTCACTGATCCGCCATATGGAGTCGCAGTCGGCTCGAAAAATAAAATGCTGGATGATGTGGCAGGAGGGAAGAGCGGACGATGCACTGAGGATATCTACGGCGACACGATGAGCGAAGCGGAATTGCATGACATGCTTCTTGCGGCCATGAAAAATATTCGAGAAGCCTGCAGCGATGATGCAAGTTATTACGTTACCAGCCCACAAGGCGGCAGCCTTGGCTTGATGATGATGATGATGGAGGCAGGGCTTGAGGTCAGGCACATGCTGATCTGGCGCAAGTCATCGCCGACATTTTCGATGGGGCGTCTCAACTATGACTATCAGCACGAGCCAATCTTTTATACCTGGACAAAACGACACAACTGGTATGGAAACGGGAAGTTTCACACCTCTGTTTGGGATGTGGAAAAACCGCGGAAATGTGATTTGCACCCGACCATGAAGCCGATTGCACTCGTAGAAAATGCAGTGCTAAATTCGACCAAAGCCAAAGACATTGTGCTTGACGGTTTCGGCGGGAGCGTGACAACGCTGATCGCGTGCGAGCAGCTCGACCGCACCTGCTACATGATGGAGATTGATCCGCATTATGCGCAGGTTATTATCGACCGCTGGGAAAAACTGACCGGCAAGAAAGCAGAGCTTGACAGTGACGATTGCTGAAGCTGAGAAAATTATTGCAAAAACGCGCAGCCCATATCTCAAAAGGGACATGGAGAAATATATTCGGCGGAAACGCAGAAAGGAACGGAGCAATGGCGGGAGCGAGACAGCCGACCAATCTGGTTGTGGCCAAGGGGCGCAAGCACATGACGAAAGCCGAAGAAAATGCGCGGCGCGACCGCGAGGTCATTGTGCCGCCCCCACAAAAGGTGAAGCCGCCAAAGTGGCTGCCGAAAGCGCTGCACAAGGAATTCCGCGCGTTAGGCCGGCAGCTCCTTGACGTCGGGCTTTACACCGATCTTGACGCCGATAACCTTGGCAGATATCTGATTGCGCATCACGAATATCTCAGCGCGACAGATGAGGTGCAGAAGGCGCTGAGTTATATGCCGCCCAGCAAAATACGCGACCTTGAGGCCGCGGAAAGCTGGGGGCGTGTGCAGGATCGCTATTTCAAGCAGGCGCGCAACTGCGCAAATGACATGGGCCTTACCGTTTCGAGCCGGTGCAGGTTGGTGCTTCCTTCCTCCCTGCCGGCTGCGGCATTTGCACCGAACGACGGCGAGGACGAATTCTCACAGATCCTGCGGAAGCGTCAGGAAGCGGCAGTGAGCCGCGCGGGTAATGGCTGAACGATTTGACCAAAGCGCGGCACAGTTTGTCTGCGATTTTGTTGAGAGACTGCCGACAACCGGCACGGGTGAACGCTTTAAGCTCTATCCCTGGCAAAAGGAAGCAATGGGAGAGTTCTATGGTCGGCAGGTGTCCGAATTGGACACGGAGAAAAGCTGGCTGAGAAAATACTGGTATCTTTATTTAGAAATCCCAAAGAAAAACGGGAAAAGCGAGCTGGCAGCAGCGCTTGGGCTTTATCATTTGTTCGGCGACGGCGAGCTCAATGCAGAGGTCTATATCTGCGCGGCAGATAAAGACAATGCATCCATTGTATACAATGCGGCAGTCTTTATGGCGACGAGTGCGCCGTGGACGGCTAAGATGATCGCTCGCGGAGAACTCAAGATCACGGAAAGCCGAAAGCGCATTGAATACCGGCAGAGCATGAAAACAGGGAACGGCGGGCGCAAATGGGTCACGATCGGTGTGATGCAGGTGTTATCTGCCGAGGCATACAGCAAGCACGGCTACAAGCCGAGCTGCGTGATCTTCGACGAGCTTCATGCCCAGCCTAACCGCGAGCTGTGGGACGTTATGACCGGCGCGGCCGGCGCGTCCAGGCGGCAGCCGGCATGGATCGTGCTGACTACAGCCGGCGACGATCCAGACCGCAATTCCATCGGCTGGGAAATCCATGAGCGCGCTGTGGCAATCCGTGATGCGCGACAGCTGCGCCGCGTGCAGGCAGAGGGCGGCGACGTGCGCAAGATCCTTTCACTCCGGCATGCAGCGGAAGAAGACCTTGCAAACGCCGAGGAAGCGCTGCTTGCACGCGACGAGGAGAACTGGCTGCCGATTCTTTACGGACTTACGGCCATGTTTGGCGATGACCCGGACGACCTGGCAAACCTTGACATTTGGGATGAAAACCTGTGGAAATTGTGCAATCCATCGCTTGGCGAACATTTAAGCCTGCGCAATATCCGCATGGAGGCAATGGCCGCCAAGAAAAGCGAGGCGGGCGAGCGCCTGTTTCGCTGGCTGCGGCTGAACCAATGGATCACGACAAAAACGGTTGGCTGGATCTCGCTGAATCTCTACGATAAGACACAGTGGGGGCCAAGTAAAAAGAAAGAACGCAACGAATGGCTCAAGAAGCTGGAAGGGATGAAGTGTTACGGCGGCGTCGACCTGTCGACCAGCCGAGACCTGACGGCATTTGTGCTGCTGTTTCCACCTCAGCCAGGGCTTGACGTGGCGGTGCTGCTGCCGTATGGCATCTGGAGACCGGAGGGCACAGTAGACGAAGCGGAGCGGCGCGATCATGTCCCCTATCGGGACTGGGCGCGTGCGGGCTTTCTGACATTGTGCCCCGGTGAGGTAAATGACTACAACGACATTGAGGAGCGCATACGCGAGGCAAGCGAACGATATGATCTGCGGGCGGTTGGGTTTGACCCGTTTTTAAGCCGCACGATCACGCAGCGGCTCGCCCCGATCGCCCAGGTTATTGAGATCCCGCAGGACTTGAAAAACATGAGTCCGGCGATGAAGGAAATTGATGACATGATGCAGCGGCACACACTGCTGCATGTACACAACACGTGTTTCCGATGGACGTTTGGCAATGTGCGATGCCATGAGGATGGCAACGGAAACATTAAGCCGCTGAAAAACAAATCAAGAGGACGCATTGACCCGACAGTTGCCAGCATTATTGTGATGGCTGTTTGGATGATTAAGCGGACGACAGAAGACTTTGACACGCGCAAGCTGAGTGAGGGCTGGACATTATGAAACGTTTTTTTCAAGCAATTTCGCTTTACATTGACGATCTCCTGCTGCTTGGCAGCGGCGTGTGCTTTGTCCGCGCAGCGTATTTGTGGAACGGAGACGCGGCGGCTTATACAGCTGCAGGCGTCTGCCTGACGGCTTATGCGATGGTGATCGCAAGAAGCAGACGGAGGTAAGGAAATGTTTTTGAGCAAGGCGACGACCCCGCGTGCAGCCGCGTACACGGTACATTCGTGGGATGAGATGCAGGAAAAATTCAGAAACCTGTTCTTCTCCGGCACAGAATATGACGCGGGGCGCGGCGGGGCAGAAAAATTGAGCCCAATTGCGGCGGCGCACCGCATTTTGTGCAACGACTTCGGCATGATCCCATTTTCGACTTATCGCAAGGATGGAGAAGAGCGTGTGCCGGTCAGCTTGCCGGAGCTGGAGCAGGTTTTTAAGGTGCGCCCCAATGACAATATGACGCCCTATATGTGCGGGCGGACACTGATGAGCAATGCGTTTTGGCACGGATTTGGCGCGGTGTGGAACCGACGCGAGGGAGGCCAGATCGTGGAGCGCATCCCGCTGCCGACCGACTGCTGCACAATTCAGCAGGATCAGGAAACGAAGCAGTATTTCTGGACATACAACGTGGACGGCGTGACACGGACGTTTTCGGGATATGAGCTGAGCTTCCTTTACTTTGAGAGCTACGACGGCATTCGCGGACGCGGCATGCTGGATATGGCGCGCGAGACGATCGGCGCGGAAGGGGCGGCGCAGCAGTACGGCCGCAAGTTTTATCAGAACGGCGCGATGATCTCCGGCATTGTGGAGGTCGACGCAGATCTGGAGCCGGAATACAAGGATAAGATCCGCGAGCAGTTCCGGCAGTTTACTCCGTTGAGCGACGATGCGTTCCGCGTGGCAGTTTTGGATCGCGGATACAAGTACACGCCGCTTGGGCTGAATCAGAAAGATTCGCAGTTCATCGAAAGCCGCTCATTTTCTGTGGAAGAGATCGCGCGCTTTTCCGGCATCCCAAAAGCGATGCTGCAGAGCGGATCGGAGGCATACAACAGCAATCAGCAGCAGAGGCTGCTGTTTGTGATGGATACGCTGGTGCCGTATGTGACGCAGTGGGAGCAGGAGAACACCTACAAGGCGCTGCTGCCGGTGCAGCGCGAGAAAGGCATTTATTTCAAAGGCAATGTGGCGGCGCTGATGCGCGGAGACGACGCGGCGCGCGCGGCATTCTACGAAAAAATGATTTCGTTCTCGATCATGAATCCGGACGAGTGCCGTGCGCTGGAGGAACGCAATGCGATCCCGGGCGGCGCGGGTAAACAATTCCTGGTGACAAAAAATCTGGGCTCGCTCGAGTCCGTGCTGGAAGGAGAAAACAATGGTTGATATCCCGATCCGAGGCGAGCTGTGGGACAATGACAGCTCCGACATTCTGCGCTGGTGGGGCTGGCGCGACATTACGGCTCCGATGGACATTGAGCAGGCGCTGCGCGACGCGAATGGCGACGATGTGACAGTGCTGGTCAACTCGCCGGGCGGCGATATGGCAGTGGGCGGCGAGATCCGCTCGATGTTGCGCCGGTATAGCGGCAATGTGACCGCACTGATCCAGGGACATGCGGCCAGCGCAGCAACGCTGGCGATCTCCGCGTGCCGCACGATCCGCTGCGAGCCGGGAGCGCTGCTGTGCTACCACAATCCGAGCGGCGGCGCGCAGGGCGACCACCGCGAAATGAGCCGCGCGGCAGCGGGACTGCTGAGTGCGCGAGACTGCATCCTTGAAATGTATGAGGCGCGCGGCGGCACAAAGTCGCGCGACGAGCTGATCGAGTTGATGGATCGCGATACGTGGATCTCGCCGACAGAGGCAAAGGAGTACGGCCTGATCGACGAGATCGTTGCGCTGGAAGGGTTGGGCGGAGATCCGGCGGCATTTGTTGCCGCGGCAGACGGCCGCATTCGGCTGACGGCGCATATGCGCGAGGAATACCAGACACATATTGCGGCGGAGCGCGAGCGCGCCGCGACGGAAGAAAAGGCAAGACGCGCCCGGGCAAGGCTCCGTGCGCTTGCAAATTATTAACCGAAAGGACAAAAAGCAATGGACTACATGGAAAAGATCACGGAGCTGAGAGCCCAGAAGTCTCAGCTCGCCGCGGATGCGGAGAAGCTCGTCGCTGAGGGCAAGTTTGACGAGGTGGACGCCAAGAGCGCCGAGATGGAGAAGATCAACGCGAACATTGAGCGCCTTGAGAAACTCCACGCGGCGGCGGCCGGCGCTGCCGAGCCTGTCGGCGGCTACGACGGCGTGCTGCACGACGGCGGAAAGGGCAAGGCCGAGGACAAGGGCGCTGTGAAGCCGTTTGCATCGCTCGGCGAGCAGCTGAAGGCCATCTATGCCGCGAGCAAGGGCAAGCGCGATGAGCGCCTGGACAAGGTGAACAACGCCGCGCTCGGCACCAACGGCGGTACCGGCGCAGACGGCGGATTCCTGCTGCAGACAGATTTCGCCGAGCAGATCCTTGAAAGCGCGGTGCAGAACAGCGAGCTGCTTAACCGCCTGGATCGCTACACCTGCTCGAGCGCGGCAAACGCGATGCGTTGGCTTTACGCCGACGAGACGGACGTCTCCAAGAGCGTGTTCGGCGGCGTGCAGATGCACTGGGCGTCTGAGGCGGCGACGGTGGCAGCCAGCAAGCCGCAGTTCCGCGAGATGAAGCTCGATCTCGAGAAGATGATGGGCTTTGCCTATTGCACGGACGAGATGCTGGAGGATGCATCCTTCCTGTCCGGATTCTTCGGCAATGCATTCTCGCTGGCGGCCGATCGCCTGCTGGTAGACAGTGTGATCTCCGGCGATGGCGTGGGCAAACCGCTCGGCATCCTCAACTCCGGCGCACTCATCAAGGTTGCCAAGGAAACCGGTCAGACGGCCGCGACCTTTACGGGCGACAACGCAATCAAGATGCAGGCGCGAAGCATGCCGCGCGGCCGCGAGCGCCTGGTGTGGGTGATGCATCCCGACCTTGAGGAGCAGCTGCCGTACCTTGCGCTCAAGAGCGGTGACGCGGCAAAGTTCCTGTGGAACCCCGAGGGTGGCCTCGGCGGCTTCGACACACAGCGCGTGCTCAACAAGCCCGTCCTCTTTGAGGACAGCTGCAGCGAGCTCGGCAAGGCGGGCGACGTGTTGCTGATCGACCCGCTGCAGTACATCCTGCTGATGAAGGGCACGGCCAAGCAGGATTGGAGCGTGCACGTCGAGTTCCTGACGGCGCAGAATTGCTTCCGCATGATCTTCCGCTGCAACGGTGCGCCCAAGGTCACGACGCCGCTGACCATCCGCAACAGCACCAAGACCCGCAGCCCGTTTGTCGGTCTTGCGGATCGCACTTGATAGGAGGGAATGAGTCATGAAGAGACTGACTGATTTGTACGAGCTGAGCTGCGTTTCTGCGCCGGCAAGCGTCGCGGCATCGACGGAGACGACGAGCGGCTTTGTCGATGCCAAGGGCAAGAGCGAGGTTGCATTCTTCGTCTCTGCGGCATCGCTTGCCAACGGCAAGAAGCTGACCGTCGCCGTTTACGCGGGCAATGACGCGAACGGCACCGGTGCGAAGAAAGTGGCGGAGAAAGTATTCGAGTCCAGCGATGCGATGACCAAGGTGCTGGCGAGTGTGAGCTATAAGCCCAATGCTGCGGACGGCCGCTATGTGGGCGTCAAGTTCCAGCACGACTCCGCATCCGCGGTCATCTGCGCGGTGATGGCGGCCACAGCTGACATCTATCATCCGGCGGTCAACAACTGGACGCTGGAGGGCTAAGGCATGCTGACAAGCGAGAGGCTGGCGGACATTGCCGACTATTGCAAGGTTGACGCAGATGACGCGCAGCTTCCCGGCTTTGCAGCGGCTGCGCAGGGGTATTTGCAGGGAGCAGGGGTCAGCGAGCCGGAGGCCGGCACACCGCGCGCAGAGATTTACATCCAATGTATCAAGTATCAGGTGCTTGCGATGTATGACAGGCGCGAGGGGACGGTGGACGGCACGGTAAGCGAAAACCCTGTATACCGGCAGATGCTGAATCAACTGAAAATGTCTAACCCGGTGCCCAAATCGGGCATCGGGGAGGATGAGGAGAAAGCATAATGCACATTGACGCCGGAAAACTGACCAAGCGCATACAATTTCTTGCGCCTCCGAGTGAAAGAGACGCCGATGGGTACCCCATCGCTGCGGATAAAAAGGTCGTGCGCGAGACCTGGGCGCAGTACAGTCAGACGAGCGGCACGGAGCTGATCCGCGCGGGCGCTGAGTTTGGCGAGGCGAAGGTGCGTTTTTTGACCAGGTATTATCCGGATATCCTCGACAGGCGGCTTCTGATCTGCTATCAGGACAGGAAGTACAGCATTGTGTACGTTAACACCTATGGCGATGAGGGGAAATACACGGAGTACTGGTGCGAGCGGTATACGCAGGAGGGGACGGTATGACGTTGAATGAAAAAATCATTGCGGTCGTCTCTCCGGTTGTCCCGGTATGTGTGCCGGATCTGCTGGTCACGGAGGCGGGCGAGACGCCGCCGGAGCGCTACTGCACATTTAATTACACGGAGCTGCCGGACGGACTCGGCGATAATTGCGCAGCGCTCACACGGGCACTTGTTCAGGTGCACTACTTTGCGCCGCTCAAAGCCTCTACGCTGGCCGTGCGGCACGCGCTGCGCGATGCGATCGCGGCGGTGGACAACTTTACCCTGCCGAGCATCGAGAACGCCACGGACGAGACGGGACAGCACTATGTGCTGGAATTTGACGCCGTGGGACGCTGGGAGGCGGAGGACGATGGCTAAGGTCGAATTCTCCGGCATTGATCAGCTGGAGCTTTCTTTCGCCGAGGTCGCCAAACTGCCAGACGAAGTGGTCGACGCGATGCTGGATGCACGCGCCGACGTTGTCGTGGCGGCGCAGCGGCAGGCCGCGGAGCGGATGCTCAAAGGCCCGTATAACACCGGTGAGACCGCACGGTCGATCAAAAAGGGCAAGCCGAAGCTGCGGGACGGTCAGCGCGTTCTTTACGTGACGCCGACCGGCAGCCGCAAGCGCGGCAGAGCCAAAGCTGTGCGCAACGCCGAGATCGCGTATGAGAACGAATACGGGAAGAAAGGCGTTCCCGCGCGCAATTTTATCCGAACCGCGAACGAATCGTGCGCGGACGCCGCGACGGCGGCGGAGTTTGAGGTGTACAGCCGCTACCTCGAAGAAAAAGGGCTGTAGAAAGGACTACCATGCAGTACGGAGCAAAGATGATCCAGTGGGCACCGTTTGCCGCGACTGATCCGGAGACGGCAAGCGCGCCCCCGAAGCTCGGCACGCCGGCGAATCTCGGCGCGCTGAACAAGGTGACCGAGACGATCAATTTCAACCGCACGAGCGCCTTCGGCGACAACGTGAAAAAGGTTGAGATCGTGGAATTCAAGGACGGCTCGCTGGCTGTGGAGACGCTGTATCTTTCGAACGCGAACGCAGCGGCGGTGACCGGCGCGGAGCTGGGCACGACGGACGGGGACAAAGACCTCAAGTTCGGCAGCAACGACACCGCGCCCTATGGCAGCCTCGCCTTTTACACCAACCACATGAGAGACGACGGGACGAAATACTATCAGGGCATTTTCTATCCGAAGGTCAAGGCCAACATGGAGGGCGAGGAGTACGAGACCAAAGGAGACAGCATTGTGCTGAGCAATGCCAAGCTCACATTTACCGTTTTCGAGCCGCTCTACGGCAAGTATAAGCACAAGAGCGAGGAATTCGACACCGAGGCCAAGGCCGCGGCGTGGGTCAACGAAAAAATCAAGGCCGCAGCGGGCGGCTGAGAAGCGAAGAGACGCGGCACCCGCTGCGTCTCTTTTGTGTTTTGGAGGGAAAATATGAAGACGATCCCCTATGAATTAAATGGGCACACGTTTTATCTGTGTCTGAACGGGCAGGCGCTTTTTGACGCCTACGACAAATTCGGCTACGAGGGCTTTCTCACGAAGCACATCGAGGGGAAAGACAAGCAGAGCTTTGAAAATACGTGCTGGCTGCTTGCAAAGCTCGCCGAGCAGGGGGAGCTGGTGCGGCGGTGGCAGGGGCTCGACCGCGGGCCGATCGTGCCGGAGCAGTATTTCCGCGTAAATCTCAAGCCGCTGGAGGTCTCGGACGCAAAAAAGGCGATCCGCGAGGCTATTGCGCTTGGATTTGCCCGCGAGGAAGAAGAAAAGCGAGAGCGCGACCTCTTCCTCGAAGAGCTTCAAAAAAAAACGAAAGAAATAACGTGACGCGCGCGTGGTGGCTGGATCTGACGACGCAATTTCTCCGGCTGAGCGTCCGCGAGGGGATGCTGCTGACGGTCGGGCAGGTACTCGACTTGCAGGAGCTTGAGACCAGGCGGCGCGGGCTGCGCAGAGAGGAGGATGAGACGTAAATGGCGACGAGGACGATCACAACGCGGCTGGCGATCGAGGGCGAAACTGAGTTTAAGCGCTCCATGTCGAGCGCAAACAGCGAGCTCAAGACGCTGCGCAGCGAGATGAGCCTTGCCGATTCTGAGTTTAAGGGCCAAGCAAACACAATGGATGCCCTGACGAAGAAGCATGGCATCCTGCAACGAGAGTATGATCAGCAGGCTGAAAAGGTCAGAGCCCTGGAACAGGCCGTAGAGGATGCAAATGATGCCTGGAACGAGGGCGATCCAAAGCTCGATAATTACCGCCAGCAGCTCAACCGGGCGAAAAAAGAGCTGAATGACATGGACGCGGAGCTGAAAAACAACGAGAAGTATCTCGACGAGGCGCGCAAGAGCGCCGACAAGTGCGCGAAATCCATCGACGAGTTCGGCAAGGAGACTGGGGGCGCACAGGGCGGGCTCGAGAAGTTCACCGACGTGCTGCAGAACGGTTTTTCGAGCATGGGCGGCAAGGGCGGCGATATGCTAAGCATGCTCACCAACCTCAAAGGCGCGCTGGTCGGCGGCGCGATCGTCGGCGGGCTCAAAGAGCTGGGCGACGCGATCATCGGCGTGGTCGACGATACGGCGGAATACCGCAAGATCATGGGCACGCTGGAGACCAGCTCAAAAGAGGCCGGTTACACTACTGAGCAGACGGCAGAAGCCTACACCCGCCTCAACGGCGTGCTGGGCGACTCGCAGACGGCGGCGACGACCGTGGCCAACTTGCAGGCCATCGGTCTGGAGCAAAGCGACCTGATGACGCTGGTCGACGCGACGACCGGCGCGTGGGCCACCTACGGCGACAGCATCCCAATCGACGGCCTGTCCGAGGCGATCAATGAGACGATCCAGACCGGCAAGGTGACGGGCACCTTCGCCGACGTGCTCAACTGGGCAGGCGAGAGCGAGGACGATTTCAACGAGAAACTCGCGGCGGCGAACACCTCGTCCGAGCGCGCGCAGATCGTGCTGGACCAGCTCTCTAAGCAAAACCTGCCGCAGGCTGGTAAAGCATGGCGCGACGCCAACGAGGATATCATCGAGTACAACGAGGCGCAGGGCGAGCTGGACGAGGCAATGGGCCGCCTGGGCGAAGCGCTCGCGCCGGTGGCTGCCGGTTTGAAGACGGTATTTGCGGGCGCGGTGAACATCGCGGCCGACGCCGTGACCAAACTGATCGGCTTTGTCAACAGAGCGATCGACGCCTTTAAAAAGCTCGCCGGCGTGGAGGAAAAGCAGAAAACGACTAAAACCAAGGGACAATCCAAGACCACGAGAAAGACAACGTCTACCGTGCGGCAGTACGCCAACGGCCTTGATTACGTCCCGTATGACGGCTATCCGGCGATCCTGCATGAGGGCGAGCGTGTGCTGACACGGCGCGAGGCGGACGATTACCGCAGCGACCGCGGCAGCAGCAAGCCGGCTGACATCGTCATCAACCTGACGACCACGTTGGACGGCAAGGTCGTGAGCAAGGCGGTGACGCGGTACCAGCAGCAAGACCAGAGGGCGAGACAATGAAGAATTTTACTTTTCAAATTAACGGCAACGACCGCACGGCGCTTTTTAACCAGTATGGCTTTTCCGCGGGCATTACGCCAATCTACAGCGACGAGGTCGTGACGATGGACGGCAGACGGCACAGCGCGGTGATCCGCTGGCAGGGCTGGTGCAGCGCACAGCTCAACGACATCACCGACGCAGAGGTGGCGGCGCTGGCCGCAGATCTGCGCGGCGCGACGCTGAGCGTGACCTATGAGAACCCTGCGCTCGGCAGCACGCCGGTGACGCAGGAGATGACCGTGGACGGGCTAGAGCTCGCGTATCTGCTGCGCGACCAGACGGGCCGATACTGGAGCGGGCAGACGCTGCGCTTTACGCAGAGGTGACGAGATGCATACAGTAAGTGATCTTTGGCAGCAGATGCTTGCCGATCCGGAACACGCCGTGGAAGCGAAACTCAAGATAGCAGGGGTAGAGTACGGCGAAGATAAGATCGTGCGCAAGTCGCTCATGGTCTATGGAGGGCTGTACTCCACATTTGGCATCGGGAACTGCTGTGCACGGCAGATCGACTTTGAGATCTATCCGCAGGGGAGGATCCCGCGGCAGGCAAAAATTGAGGTCTACATGCGGCTGCGGCTCGGCGAGCAGGTGAGCGAGTGGATCCCGAAGGGAATGTTTTTCTTCTCTACACGCAAGACCGACCGGGTCACAGGCGTTTTGAGCGTGCACGGGTATGATGCAATGCTCAAAGCGGAGGAGACATGGCTCGACAGCAGCTATGACGCGGAGACATGGCCGATGCCGGCGGCGACGGCGGTCGCCGACATCGCGGCGCGCATGGGCGTGGCGGTGGACAGCCGCACGGTATTGGATGCGGCTTTCCCTGTGCAGTACCCTGTGGACGACAAGGGAGATATGACGATGCGCGAGGCGCTGGGGCGTATCGCGGTCGCCAACGCGGGCAACTGGATCATCACGGATGAAGGAAAGCTGCTGCTGGTCGGGTTGAACTCCATGCCCGCTGAGACCAATTATCTTATCACGGAAACCGGCAGCGCCATCACCTTCGGCGGCGTGCGCATCCTCGTGTAAGGAGGGCAACATGGACAAAACCTATTTAGGGCGGCGGCTGGCGGAGTTTTCCCCGGGCATCGCGTCGCAGCCCATTACTAAGGTCGAGCTGCTCGACGAGAACGGCGACGTGGTCGGTGTGTCCGGATCGGACACCGGACGGACGTTGACGGCCTTGCAGCCGGACGGCACGAATGCAATGGCGGCGTCGATCCTCGCCAAAGTCTCCGGCTACAAACACATCGGCTACGAGGGCAGCGAAGCACTGCTTGACCCTGCGGTCGAGCTTGGCGACGCGGTGACGGTAGACGGGTTTTATGTGCCGCTCATCGCGCTGGACATGACGTTTGATCCGTTGCTCGCGCCGGACATCTCCGCGCCGGACGCGGACGAGATCGACGACGAGTACCCGTACAAATCGCCGACGCAGCGGCAGATCGAGAGGAACTTTGCAAAAGCCCGTTCCCTCATCACCAAGACCAGCGAGGAGATCATGCTCAAGGTCGAGGGCATCGACGGCAAGTACACCGAGGTCAAAACTACGCTGGACGGCCTGACGGTGACGGACGCGAGCGGCACGACCAAGATCAACGGC
>ERZ1034920.1739-NODE-1739-length-13400-cov-6.857325_pt1 | contig 13400 bp, 9 predicted proteins | sample MGYA00520688_ERZ1034920 | MGnify/ENA primary metagenome ERZ1034920 (study PRJEB33766, sample SAMN09781785) | gut metagenome | biome: gut microbiome | host: Homo sapiens | place: Madagascar | study: EMG produced TPA metagenomics assembly of the PRJNA485056 data...
TTTTCTAAAAATGATTGGAAGAGTCAGATTTATAGTGTATGATAAGAATGCAGGGTTAAGCTGTCAGAATTTACAACAGGAGGTTTACATCATGGAAAAAGCAAGGGTGTATTATACTGATTTCCGGGCGAAGCTTGGCGAAGGTCTTCCAACGAAGCTGAAACGTCTGATGAAGAAAGCAGGAATCAGTGAGATTGACATGGAAAATAAATTTGTGGCGATTAAGATGCATTTTGGAGAGATGGGGAATATCAGTTATCTCCGTCCGAATTATGCCAAGGCGGTTGTTGATGTCGTGAAGGAGCTTGGAGGAAAGCCATTTCTTACAGATTGTAATACACTATATCCGGGCAGTAGAAAGAACGCACTGGAGCATCTTTACTGTGCATGGGAGAATGGATTTACACCGTTGAGTGTCGGATGTCCGGTGATTATCGGAGATGGCCTGAAGGGAACGGATGATATTGAAGTTCCGGTACAGGGAGGAGAGTACATAGAGAAAGCGAAGATCGGACGTGCCGTGATGGATGCGGATGTATTTATCAGTCTGACGCATTTTAAAGGGCATGAGACGACAGGTTTCGGTGGTACGATCAAGAATATCGGAATGGGATGTGGTTCCAGAGCCGGTAAGAAGGATCAGCATTCTGTTGGTAAGCCGACGATCGATCAGGAAGCCTGCAGAGGATGTAAGAGCTGTCTGAGAGAGTGTGCGAATGACGGCCTGATTTATGATGCTGATGCAAGAAAGATGTCGATTGATCTTGAACATTGTGTCGGATGTGGAAGATGTATTGGGGCATGTAACTTTGATGCAATTTCATTTATGGACAGTGCGGCAACCAAGGTATTGAACTGCAAGATGGCAGAGTATACAAAGGCGGTTGTGGATGGAAGACCGAACTTCCATATTTCACTGATCGTTGATGTATCACCGAACTGTGACTGTCATCCGGAGAATGATGCACCGATCCTTCCGAATATCGGTATGTTTGCCTCTTTTGATCCGCTGGCACTGGATCAGGCGTGCGCAGATGTCTGTCTTAGCGCGACACCGTTGCCGCACAGCCAGCTTGCAGATCGTATGGAAGAAGAGAATTTCTGCGATCATCATGATCATTTTGAGAATACAACACCGAATTCAGAGTACAAGACTTGTCTGGCACATGCAGAGAAGATCGGTCTTGGAACAAGAGAGTATGAATTGATCTATATGAAATAAATGTCAGATAAAAGACGTATTGTAGCAAATAAGCTTTACAATAAAAATGTTTTAGGAGGAATTGAAGATGAGTGAATTAAGAGTTGAGAGAAAAGAAAACATGGCTGGTGGAAAGGGACACGTTATCATCAAGCACATTCTGGAAGATAAGGAACTGAACGGAAAGTGCAAGATGTATGCAGAAGTTACACTGGAGCCGGGATGTTCTCTTGGATATCATGAGCATCACAACGAGAGTGAGACATATTATATCCTTCGCGGGGAAGGAAATTATGATGACAATGGACGTATCCGCCCGGTAAAGGCAGGAGATATGACATTTACACCGGATGGAATGGGACACGGACTGACGAATACAGGGGATACAGATCTTGTGTTTATGGCACTGATCATTTTGGATTAATGCATCGTATTTTTTGAGACTGGCCCATAAACTTTAAAAGTGCATCCGGCAATGATTTCGTAATTGATTTCATTGCCGGGTGCACTTTTTGTAAAGGGAATATTGTATTCTAATTGGAGCTTTTGTATTTTCTGATCAGGCAGGAGATGACTCCGGCTGCACACAGTCCGAACAATACATTGTGGAGGGAACCGTATACATCAAGAGCTCCTTTCACTCCATAGATCACTTCCGGTGAATCAGGGAGCAACGGACTGAAGAGGAACGCAGCATAGGAAACCGCAAATACAAGGATAAAGGACCACAGGCCTCTTCCAGTATCTTCTCTCCAGCTGGAGACTCCGTCACGTACGCGGACGCGTGTCATTGACCAGAGCAGGGAGATGAATTCGAAGAACAGGAAGAGGGCAGCTACACATAAGTAAGCAGCCAGAGTCTGGGAAATCTTCTGTGTCTGAATGGTTTCCTGGATATCTCCATACGGTGTACTTGCACGGTAAAAGTTGTAGAGTACAAATGCTGTTGTGGCCAGAATTAACACAATAGAAAGCTGCTGAAGCAATGTGCTTGTGAGCCTTGATAATGCCTTTCCGCCTTTTTTGATCGGTGCGGCAAGTTTTACTCCGCCACCGGAACGTTTCCTGCCGGAGGAGCGTCTGTCGTAGTCACGATCATTATATGGATTATTATATGAATCATTATAAGGATTGTTGCGATTTGATCTTCTGTTGGAAGTGTTATAATCGTCCTCATAATAATCATCCTCATAATCTGCATCATCATCTTCATAATCATCGTCATATTCAGGAAGTACTTCTTCGAACTGGCTGTCATCGGAATCGTTAAAGTTATCTCGGTAATCGTCTGCGTTCATAACGATCGTCTCCGTGTTAGAATCAGGTCTGTTTATTTGTTCTGTATCTTCAGAAGTATGAAAATTGATTTCCGGATCTTCTTCATATGTAACTTCAAAATCATCATCGAAAATGTCTGAGAAATCATTCTTCGGGCTCATATCATTTACCTCACTTTCCATTTGAAACCATGTCATTGCATGTATCTCACTATGTTATAACGTTTTCCGTGTTTTCTCAACCCTTTCAAATATGAATTTAAAAATTTTTAAGATTTTCAGTGTCTGAAATATCTGTTATACTGGAAGGGCGATGTGATTGATAAAAATGCAGAAAAACAGAAAGCAGGGAAAAGAATGAACTTAATTAATATAGAACATATTTCTAAAATATATGGGGAGAAAGTGATTTTTGATGATGCATCGTTTGGTGTTCAGCAGGGGGATAAGATCGGGATCGTTGGAATTAACGGAACCGGAAAGTCAACTCTTTTGAAGGTGGTTGCGGGAGAGGAAGTGCCGGATGAGGGGCAGGTTGTTCGTCAGAATGGTCTGAAGATTGCTTTTGTTCCGCAGAATCCGACATTTCCGGAGGGGATGGATATCCGTTCCTACGCACTTCAGGATGCAGATGCGGAGAGCTGGCAGGTGGAAAGTAATCTGACGGAACTTGGGATCACGCAGTGGGATCAGAAGATTGACACTTTATCCGGGGGACAGAAGAGACGTGTGGTTCTTGCGAAGATACTTGCAGGAGACTTTGACGTACTTCTTCTGGACGAGCCGACGAATCATCTGGATCAGGAGATGATTTCCTGGCTGGAAGATTATCTGAGATCTTACCGTGGAACTGTTCTTATGGTAACACATGACCGCTATTTCCTTGATCGTGTGACGAACCGTATCCTGGAGCTGAGCCATGGAAAGATGTATGGATATGATGCGGATTATTCCGGATTCCTTGAATTGAAGGCGCAGAGGGAAGAGATGGAGCTTGCAAGTCAGAGAAAGCGTCAGAGTATTCTTCGGATGGAACTGGAATGGGCGAAGCGTGGATGCCGTGCGAGAACGACAAAGCAGAAGGCAAGACTGGAACGTCTGGAAGCGTTGAAAGCAGGAAAAGCACCTGTGACGGATCAGACGGTGGAACTTGATTCTGTAGAGACGCGAATGGGCAAGAAGACGATCGAACTTCATCATGTCAGCAAGCGTTTTGGGGAGAAGAAGATTCTGGATGATTTCAGTTATATTGTGCTTCGAAATCAGCGGCTTGGAATTATCGGGCCGAATGGTTGTGGAAAATCTACGATTCTTAAGATGATCGCAGGTGTGCTCAAGCCGGATGCAGGAGAGATTGAGATCGGCGAGACAATCAAGATCGGATATTTCGCACAGGAAGAACAGCATATGGATGATTCCCAGCGTGTGATCGATTATGTGAAGGATATTGCGGAGTATGTGACGACAAAGGACGGACAGATCAGTGCGAGTCAATTGTTGGAGAGGTTCTTATTTACACCGGATATGCAGTATGCACCGATCGGTAAGCTTTCCGGAGGGGAGAAGAGAAGGCTTTATCTTCTTGGTGTTCTTGCGGAGAATGCGAATGTCCTGTTGTTTGACGAGGCCGGAAACAATCTGGATATCCCGACACTTACGATCCTTGAGGACTATCTGAATTCATTTACAGGAATCGTGATCACCGTATCACATGACAGATATTTTCTGGACAATGTAGTTGACCGTATCTTTGAACTGGATGGAAACGGCGGGATTCGACAGTTTGAGGGAGGATACACGGATTATGTAGAGGCGAAGAAACGCAGATTCGGAGAGGAAAGCAAAGTTATCACAGGAAAGTCTGAAATGAAACCGGCAGAGAAGTCCACAGAAGAGGAGACGCAGGAGAAGAAGACGGGAAAGAACTGGAAGGACGGACAGCGTCAGAAGGTGAAGTTTTCGTTCAAGGAGCAGCGAGAGTATGAGACGATCGATGAGGAGATCGCAAAGCTGGAAGAAAAGATAGCCTCTCTCGACCGTCAGATTGCCGCAAATGCAACGAATTCAGTGAAACTGCGTGAGCTGATGGAAGAGCAGGAGAAGGTAAGAGAGCAGCTCGAAGAGAAGGAAGAGCGTTGGATGTATTTGAATGAACTGGCAGAGGAATTTGGTCTGTGATGAAAAATCTCAAAAAGAGGGTTGACAAAGCCGGTTCTAGTTGTTAATATTAAGTAAGTAAAAAACAGAACGCACTCTGTTTTATACAAATCATGGAAGGAGCGAGCCAGTCATCTTAGTCAGTCATAATATTTTCGCTTCCTGAAGTGAGAAAGAGAGGATACATATGAGAAGTCAGGTATTTTCACTGCTCGTAGATAACAATTCAGGTGTTTTGAGCAGAATTTCAGGACTCTTCAGCCGACGTGGATACAGCATTGACAGTATCACGGCAGGTATGACAGCAGATCCCAGATTTACAAGGATTACGATTGTTTCATCCGGTGATGAGCAGATCTTATCACAGATTGAGAAGCAACTTCGTAAGTTGGAGGATGTTGTGGATATCAAGGCTTTGAAAGCAGAAGAATCCGTTTGTAGAGAGTTGATCATGGTGAAGCTTCGTGCGAATGCCGCACAGCGTGGTGAGATCATCTCGGTTGCAGATATTTTCAGAGCGAAGATCGTAGATGTGGAAGAAGATTGTCTGATCATTGAATTGACAGGTACACAGAATAAGCTGGAAGCTTTCCTGAATCTTCTGAAGGATTACGAGATACTTGAACTTGCAAGAACCGGAATTACAGGACTTGCAAGAGGCAGCAAGGATGTTGCATTTTTCTGATCCGGTCAGGATCGGAGAACCGCAGGGAGAGCTTGTGGAACAGATAAAGCTAGTAAAGGGCAAGACCTTTCACTATATAGGATACCCCCGAAGAGATCGGGAGCATTCTACTCTATATTTTAAATTCAATTAGGAGGAATGCAAAATGGCAGCAAAAATTTATTATCAGGAAGATTGTAACCTTTCTCTTCTCGAAGGACAGAAGATCGCTATCATTGGATACGGAAGCCAGGGACATGCACATGCACTGAACTTAAGAGAGTCAGGATGTGATGTTATCATCGGTCTGTACGAGGGAAGCCGTTCTTGGAAGAAAGCAGAAGAGCAGGGATTCAAAGTATATACAGCAGCAGAAGCTGCAAAGCAGGCTGACATCATCATGATTCTGATCAACGATGAGAAACAGGCTAAACTTTACAAAGAAGACATCGAGCCAAACCTTGAAGAAGGTAACATGCTTATGTTCGCTCACGGATTCAACATCCATTTCGGAACAATCGTACCGCCGAAGAATGTTGATGTTACAATGATCGCACCTAAGGCACCAGGACATACAGTAAGAAGCGAGTATCAGGCTGGAAAAGGAACACCTTGTCTGGTAGCTGTAGAGCAGGATTACACAGGAAAGGCTCTTGACAGAGCACTTGCTTATGGTCTTGGAATCGGTGGAGCAAGAGCCGGTGTCCTTGAGACAACATTCAGAACAGAGACAGAGACAGACCTCTTCGGAGAGCAGGCTGTACTTTGTGGTGGTGTATGTGCACTTATGCAGGCTGGATTCGAGACTCTTTGTGAGGCTGGATATGATCCGAGAAATGCATACTTTGAGTGTATCCATGAGATGAAGCTGATCGTTGACCTGATTTACCAGTCAGGATTCGCTGGAATGAGATATTCTATCTCTAACACAGCTGAGTACGGTGATTATATCACAGGACCTAAGATCGTTACAGCTGAGACAAAGAAAGCTATGAAGAAAATTCTTTCCGATATCCAGGATGGTACATTTGCAAAAGACTTCCTGCTTGATATGTCTGATGCAGGTGGACAGGTTCACTTCAAGGCTATGAGAAAACTTGCTGCTGAGCACCAGTCAGAGAAGGTTGGAGCTGAGATCAGAAAGCTTTACAGCTGGAGTGATGAGGACAAACTGATCAACAACTAATCAGTTGTCTGGGATTGCTGAATTAGATAGAGAATAGAAGACCGGTACTTTTCGAGTCGAGGCATTAAGCTAGCTTGAGAGTACCGGTCTTTTTTCTGAGGTATTGTGTAGCAGTCTGGCATCTGAACGTATAACAAAAGACGCATCTGCCATGACGGTAGCAGATGCGCCTGAAAATTCTATTCTCTATTTATAATTAAGCGATAGAGTCAACAGCTTTGGAAAGACGAGCGATCTTTCTGGAAACTGTTTTCTTGTGATAAACACCCTTGCTTCCAGCTTTGGAAATCTCAACGATTGCTGTGTGAAGAGCAGCCTTAGCAGCCTCTACATTCTTCTCAGCTACAGCTGTCTCTACTTTCTTTACAGCTGTTTTAACCTTAGATTTGATTGCTTTGTTTCTAGCAGCTTTTGTCTCTGTTACTAAAATTCTTTTCTTTGCAGATTTAATATTAGCCAATGTGTGCACCTCCAAAATATTCTATCATATGATTTTCAAATGTGATTCATGTGTTCAATAGACTCGGACACGGACGTTCTATCGAAACATACTCATTTATTCTAGTCCAACAAACGTGTTCTGTCAATACATATTTTACAAAAAAATGCTAAAAATAGGCTGTAATAAGATGAATTATGGTTACAGTATACAGGAATCTATAACATGACACGGAGAAAAGGGAGGCTATGATGAAAAATTACAGTGTGCGTACGGATCTTGCACTTGAGGAGAAGGAACGTTTTGCATCTGACAATGTAGAAGTGCAGGGAGTTGTTCTGGAGGAAGAGTATGACGAGGAGAATGAGATCCGGCTGACCCGTGTGGTGATCGAGACGGAGAATGGAGCGAAGATCATGGGAAAACCGACAGGCATTTATCTGACACTGGAATCTCCGGATTTGGCATTAGAGGTGGAAGAAAATAGCAGGGTATTGCAGGAACGGATCTGTGATTGCATCCGGGAATTGATTTTTCATAAAATTTCCTGTGAAGATGGAAAAGAATTAAAGATTCTTTTTGTCGGGCTTGGTAACAGAGAGGTGACACCGGATGCGCTTGGCCCTTATGTTGCAGATCATCTGGAGGTAAACCGGCATATAGTAAAAGAATACGGAAAATATGCGATGCGTACGGAACAATTGATTGTTCTTAGTGCAATTGTTCCCGGCGTGATGGGACAGACGGGGATGGAAACGGCGGAGATTGTCCGTGGAATTGTCCATGAGACGAAGCCGGATCTGATCCTTGCAGTGGATGCACTTGCTGCGCGAAACAGCAGACGATTGAACCGGACGATCCAGATTGCCGATACAGGAATTCATCCGGGTTCCGGTGTTGGAAATTACAGGAATGCAATGACGGAAGAATCTCTGGGGGTTCCTGTGATTGGAATCGGAGTGCCTACGGTTGTTGATGCGGCAACGATCGTCAATGATACAATGGAAAATTTCATCACTGCACTGGAACAGTCGCAGGCATTAAGGAGTACAGGAGAGATTTTGCGCTCTTATAGTGCGGCGGAAAAATATGAGTTTGTAAAAGAATTGATCTCCCCACATTTAAATGGAATGTTTGTGACACCAAAGGATGTGGATGAAATGGTTCATCAGATCAGTCATACGATAGCAGCGTCCTTGAATCTTCTTTTTTCTGATATAAATGCAGGAGAAAGTGAATAGAATGATAGAAATGAGCGGAAGGACTCTGCAATGCGTGTGTATAAGAAAAAAACAATCCGACGTATGAAATGGTATGGGGTGATTCTGGTTCTGTCAGGTATTCCGTTAGGAATTGGGATGGGCCGGTCATTGGAAGAGGGGAGAACATTTTTATTAGAAGAAAGTCAGACTTATGCGCAGAAATTGTACCTTCCGCTTTTTTCTTATCAGAAAGAACAGGAATCAGAAAGGGAAGAGATCTTCAGACTTCCACTTCATGTGTGGATGCCGTTGGCAGGATATCTGGAAGATCAGACAGAAAAAAGGGGAAAGGAAGAACCGGCGGAAGTATTGGAAGATGAGGAGACGATCGCATGGATTCTTCAGTGTCAGGCAAATGATGAACATGCGGTAGATGAAGAGGGGAAACTGGTCGGAGCAGAGCCGGAAACACAGGAAAGTGCTGTAGAACAGCCGGTTCCTGGAATGGATCTTTCTATTGAGCGGCTGCGTGATTTTGAATATCTGACAAGCAATCTTTATACGATAGACAGTTCTACAATGATCGGACCGGAGCAGCTTAATGTGGATGATCTTTTAAACCGGAGTATGAAGATAGATCAAAGTACAGGAGGTCCGAAAATTTTGATCTTTCATACGCATTCACAGGAAGAATTTGCCGACTCCATACCGGGTGATCCATCTACAAGCATCGTTGGGATTGGGGAATATCTGACGCAGTTATTAAATGCGGATGGGATTGAGACACTTCATGACAGCGGAGTGTATGATATTATTAATGGGAAACTTGACCGCAGCAGGGCATATGAGAATGCAGAAAGTGCAGTACGGCCGGTTCTGGAAGCGAATCCGACGATTGAAGTTGCAATCGATCTTCACAGAGACGGTGTAAATGCGGACACACATCTGGTAACGGAAGTGAATGGAAAACCGACTGCGAAGATCATGTATTTTAATGGATTGAGCAGGACACGGACAAATGGCGATATTGCCTATCTGTATAATCCATATATCCAGGATAATCTGGCGTTCTCCTTGCAGATGCAGATTGCATCGGAACAGTATTACCCGGGATTTGCAAGGCATATTTATCTGAAAGCTTACCGTTATAATCTTCATCTGCTGCCAAAGTCTCTGTTGATCGAAGCAGGGGCGCAGACAAATACGGTGGAAGAGATGAAGAATGCAATGGAGGTGCTGGAACGGACATTAAAGCGGGTAGTTACAGAATAAACGGTTGTCGGACAGTTACAGTCCTCTCTTGTCAGAAGAAGGTTGACAGAACATATGAGCGAAAAAGAAGTTGAAAATCAGATGGTTAAATGATATCATATTTGTTGATTGACTGTATAGAACAGTTTGAGTTCGAGAAAGAAGGAGAAAGAGTAATGGCGGGAAATAATACATACGATGCAGGGAGTATCGCGGTATTGGAAGGTCTTGAGGCAGTACGGAAACGCCCGGGAATGTACATAGGAAGTGTTTCTACAAAAGGACTGAATCATCTGATCTATGAGATCGTGGATAATGCAGTAGATGAGCACCTGGCAGGATTCTGCAGTGAAATCCAGGTGACATTGGAAAAAGACGGATCTGCAACTGTTTCAGATAACGGTCGTGGAGTTCCGGTTGATATGCATCAGAAGGGTGTATCTGCGGCTCGTCTGGTTTATACGACACTCCATGCAGGTGGTAAGTTTGATGATTCTGCATATAAGACAAGTGGTGGACTTCACGGAGTAGGTTCCTCTGTTGTAAATGCTCTTTCTACTTATATGGATGTGAAGATCAGCAGGGATGGATTTGTTCATCATGACCGGTACGAGAGAGGAATCCCGGTGATCGAACTGGAAGATGGACTTCTTCCTAAGATCGGAAAGACGAGAAAGACGGGAACAACGGTAAATTTTCTGCCGGATGATACGATCTTTGAGAAGACGAAGTTCAAAGCGGAAGAGGTTAAGAGCCGTCTGCATGAGACTGCGTATCTGAATCCGAATCTGACGATCGTGTTTGATGATAAGAGAGATGGGAGTGTTGAGCACATCGTTTATCATGAACCGGAAGGAATCATTGGATTTATCCAGGATTTGAACCGTAAGAAAGAAGTACTTCATGACCCGGTTTATTTTAAAGGGGAAGCAGACGGGATTGAAGTAGAGGTTACTTTGCAGTATGTGAATGAGTTTCATGAGAATGTACTTGGATTTTGTAATAATATTTATAATGCAGAGGGCGGAACACATCTGACAGGATTTAAGACAACCTTTACAACTGTCATGAACCAGTATGCGAGAGAGATAGGAATCCTGAAAGAAAAGGATGCGAATTTTACCGGTGCAGATATCCGTAACGGAATGACTGCAATTGTATCCATTAAGCACCCGGATCCGAGATTTGAGGGGCAGACGAAGACAAAGTTGGATAACCCGGATGCGGCGAAAGCAGTCAGCAAGGTAACAGGAGAAGAGATTGTTCGTTTCTTCGATCGAAATCTGGATACACTTAAGACAGTTCTTTCCAGTGCGGAGAAAGCTGCGAAGATCCGCAAGACAGAAGAGAAGGCAAAGACCAATCTCCTGACAAAGCAGAAGTATTCTTTTGACAGTAACGGAAAGCTGGCAAACTGTGAGAGCAGAGATCCGAAGAAGTGTGAGATCTTTATCGTCGAGGGAGATTCCGCCGGCGGTTCTGCGAAGACAGCGAGAAACAGAAATTATCAGGCAATCCTTCCGATCCGTGGTAAGATCTTAAATGTTGAGAAAGCAAGTATTGATAAGGTGCTTGCCAATGCAGAGATCAAGACGATGATCAATGCATTTGGCTGTGGATTTTCCGAAGGATACGGAAATGACTTTGATATTACAAAGTTGAGATATGATAAGATCATCATCATGGCCGATGCCGATGTCGATGGTGCACATATTTCTACCTTATTGCTCACCTTATTCTATCGCTTTATGCCGGAGCTTATTTTTGAAGGACATGTGTATATTGCGATGCCGCCACTTTATAAGGCAATGCCAAAGAGTGGAGAAGAAGAGTATCTGTATGATGATAAGGCGCTGGAACGTTATAGAAAGACACATACAGGTCCGTTCACACTTCAGCGTTACAAAGGTCTTGGAGAGATGGATGCGGAGCAGCTCTGGGAGACAACACTGGATCCGGAGAGACGTATGTTGAAACGAGTAGAGATTGAGGATGCCCGAATGGCTTCGAGTGTAACGGAGATGCTGATGGGAACTGAAGTACCGCCGCGTCGTAATTTTATCTATGAAAATGCGACAGAGGCAGAACTGGATATCTAAGGAGAAGAAGAATGAGTAATGAATCACAGATCATAAGGACAGAATATTCTGATCTTATGAAGAAATCTTATATTGATTATGCGATGAGTGTTATTATCGCCAGAGCACTTCCGGATGTCCGTGATGGTCTCAAGCCGGTTCAGCGTCGTACACTTTATGATATGTACGAGCTTGGTATCCGTTATGATAAGCCTTATCGTAAGAGTGCACGTATCGTCGGAGATACGATGGGTAAATATCATCCGCATGGAGACAGTTCCATCTACGATTCTCTTGTAGTAATGGCGCAGGACTTCAAGAAGGGACAGGTTCTTGTTGACGGGCACGGTAACTTTGGATCCATTGAGGGAGACGGAGCTGCTGCGATGCGTTATACAGAGGCGCGCCTTACGAAGTTCACGCAGGAAGTATGTCTGGCCGATCTGGATAAGAATGTTATTGATTTTGGTCCAAACTTTGATGAGACGGAGAAGGAACCGCTTGTGCTTCCGATGCGTGTGCCGAACCTTCTGATCAATGGTGCGGAAGGAATTGCAGTCGGTATGGCGACAAGTATCCCGACACATAATCTCTGCGAAGTGGTCGATGCGGTCAAGGCATATATGAAGAATGACAAGATCACTACAAAGCAGCTGATGAAATATATCAAAGGACCGGATTTCCCGACCGGAGGAATTGTGGTCAATAAGGATGATCTTCCGGCAATCTATGAGAGCGGACAGGGGAAGATCAAGCTGCGTGGAAAAGTGGAAGTGGAAGAATTAAAAGGCGGCAAGAAGCAGCTTGTGATCACAGAGATCCCATACACGATGATCGGAGCCGGAATCGGAAAGTTCTTAAACGATGTCTGCAATCTTGTGGAATCCAAGAAGACGACAGATATCGTTGATATTTCAAACCAGTCTTCAAAAGAAGGAATCCGTATCGTGATCGAATTGAAGCGTGGTGCGGATGTTGAGAACCTGAAGAACATGCTTTATAAGAAGACACGTCTGGAAGATACATTTGGCGTAAATATGCTGGCGGTTGCGAATGGCAGACCAGAGACTTTAAGTCTGAAACAGATCATAGAACATCATGTGGATTTCCAGTTTGAGCTTGCAACGAGGAAATATACAACTTTGCTTGGCAAAGAGCGGGAGAAGAGTGAAGTTCAGGAAGGTCTGATCAAAGCATGTGATGTGATCGACCTGATCATTGAGATTTTACGAGGAAGTAAATCTGTAAAAGATGCGCGTGCCTGTCTGGTAAACGGTGAGACGGAAAACATTAAGTTCAAGTCTGCGATTTCCAAAAAGATGGCGGCAATGCTCCGTTTTACAGAACGTCAGGCAACGGCAATTCTGGAGATGCGTCTTTATCGTCTGATCGGTCTGGAGATTGAAGCACTTCAGAAAGAACATGAGAAGACATTAGAAAATATTGCCCGTTATGAAGATATTTTAAATAACTATGATTCCATGGCAGGCGTGATCATGGAAGAGCTTGACAGTTATAAAAAAGAATTCGGAAGAAAGCGTCGTACCGTTGTGGAGAATGCAGAAGAAGCTGTTTTTGAAGAGAAGAAGATTGAAGAGCAGCAGGTCGTCTTTCTGATGGATCGCTTTGGTTACGCGAAGACAGTGGATACCGGAGTCTATGAGAGGAATAAAGAAGCTGCAGACAAAGAGAATAAATACATTGTGCATTGTATGAACATTGGAAAACTCTGTCTGTTTACAGATGAAGGCAAGATGCATCAGGTGAAGGTGCTTGATCTTCCACATGGAAAGTTCAGAGACAAAGGGATTCCGATTGATAATGTAAGTAATTATTCAAGCAGTGAAGAACAGATTGTTATGATCTGTGAAGAAGAGCAGATGCGTTATTCAAAATTATTGTTTGCAACAGCACAGGGAATGATCAAGCGTGTGGATGGAAGTGA
>ERZ1034920.1740-NODE-1740-length-13394-cov-7.588575_pt1 | contig 13394 bp, 11 predicted proteins | sample MGYA00520688_ERZ1034920 | MGnify/ENA primary metagenome ERZ1034920 (study PRJEB33766, sample SAMN09781785) | gut metagenome | biome: gut microbiome | host: Homo sapiens | place: Madagascar | study: EMG produced TPA metagenomics assembly of the PRJNA485056 data...
GAATGTTGTAGCATCTTCTGCTGATATGGTTAACAATATCAGAGCCGTACAAGGCAAAGAAGCAAGCGGAGTATTTAGCAAAATTTCAGCAATTGCAGGTGCTGCATCTGCTGTAACAAGTGCTGCATCTATACTTAGCTCACTTGGACAATCTGGAACATTTGGACAAATCGCTAAAATTGGCAGTGTAGTTGGTTCCGCAATGTCATCAACCAGCCAGCTTATGACTTCATTTGGAAATGATAGTAAATTTGCATCAGTTCTTGGAGCTGTTGGTGGCGCAATAAGCATGGCTGCATCTATCGGAATGCTAGCTGACAACAAAATGAACAAAGCTTCTGAAAAGAACGAAGAAAACAAAGAAACTAAAGAAAAAACAGACGAAACAAAGGAAACAGATAATAAAGAAAAAACTGCAGAACAAAAGAAAGCCGATAAACAAGCTAAAAAAGAAGCTAAAGCTGCGGCTAAAAAAGCTAAAGCTCTAGAAAAACAAGAAAAAAAAGCTAAGCTAGAAGAAGCAAAAGCAGCGAAAAAAGCTCAAAAAGAAGAAGCTAAAACTTCAGATTTAAGCAGCAAAGAAAAGAAGAATATGAGAGAAAATGGCGCTTCTAAAGAATATGCAAATGTAAGTGATGAAGAATTGGCAGAGCAGATTGAATATTACCAAGGTGAAGGTAATGATCCAGCAAAAGCTGATAAGCTTTCTACTGAAATGGCAAAACGTGGAGATTACAAGGACAAAATGGCTGTAATTGCTGATAATAAAGCTAAAACTGGAGAAACAGTTTCAAAAGTTACTGATGCTATTGGTAAAACTGTCCAAGGTGTTACTAGTGTTATGAATATGAACAACGGCAAACAACAAGACCAAAAGAAACAAAAGAAATACATTCCTGCAAATTATACAAAACGTACGAAAGAAATTATTAAAAAGAACAGAAAACGTATTGCTGCATTGGCTAAAAGAGGTCATTAATTTAATACTTTGTAATTGCACTTATTCACTCAAATAAACCTTTGCGATTTCAATATCGTTTTGGGTTGTAATTTTGATGTTTTTGTAACTTCCATTTAGAATATAAACAGTTTGTCCAAGCGCCTCAAGCATTCCGGCATCATCAGTAAAATTTTGTCCATATAATTTTATATGCGCATCTTTTATCAAATCATATTGAAAAGCCTGTGGTGTCTGTGTATTATACAGTTTTGCTCTGTCAATTGTTCTTATAATTTTGCCATCTTGAACCTCTTTGATTGTGTCAATCGTCTTTGTTGCAACAGTTAACGCCTTTTTGGTCACAACTTCTTCAATTGCAAGATTAATTAAATCCGTTGAAATCATTGGTCTTGCTCCATCGTGGATTAACACATAATCGCATTCTGAAGCATTCAAACCATTAAATACTGATTTCTGCCTGCTTGCTCCACCCTCAATTATTTGAACCTTCGAACTATTTTGGAAAATATTTCTTAATTCATCAATAATTGCGACATTTGCACAAATTATAATTTTCTGCACATTAGATGCCTCAAATGCTTCTACTGTGTATTTTATAACTTCTTTTCCATCAATTTTTTCTAAAAGTTTGTTTGTTTTGCCGAAACGAGAGGATGTACCTCCTGCCGGAATTATTGCGCTAACTGTATAGTTCATTTATTTCGCTCCCTAAAATGATTAAATAATTTATTATCTATATCTGTATAAAACTCATTATCTAGTTCCAACCCAACTGCCCCACATGTTATTTCACCGATTTCTGTATAATTTTCGAGTTTACACAATAACTCTGCCGGAACAACTGCCACAATCTGGTAATCTTCACCACCATACAAAACAGTTTCCATATCAACACTAGCATCGTGCGGAATTTTTTTCGTGTCTATTTTCACTGTTACTCCGCTTGCTTTTGCAATCTGTATAAGCGCATCAGCCAAGCCATCCGACGTATCCATCATTGCATAATCAGTTTGAATTTGAGTTGAAATGTTTTGAGAAAATTTTCTTTGCGCAACAGGCATAAGGTGTGCCATTATATATTTTTGGTCTTTTGTATTATCAAAATCACCGTTTAACAAGAGTTTTAACCCCTTAGCACTATTACCATGCTCTCCTGACACAATTACTTTATAACCTGCTTTTGCATTACATCTAGAAGAAATTTTGCGCCCTGCAACTGCTCCTAACGCCGTCGCAGAAATAAAAACCTTGTCACTCCCTGTCAAATCGCCACCGACAATTTTAACTTCAGCTCCACAAGCATTTTTTGCCCCTTTATAAAATTCCTCTACAAAATTTTCATCAACATATTTTGGCAAAGACAACGCCATCGTCAAGTAAGCAGGTTTCGCACCAGATGCACAAATATCACTAACATTAACCATTACAGACTTATAACCAAGTTGAAAAGGAGATATCAAATCCAATCTAAAATGAATATCTTCAACAAGGCTGTCTTGAGAAACAACAATTCCTAAATTTTTTAAATAAGCGCAATCATCGCCTATATAGTCTGAATTTAGAGTTAATTTAATTATTTTAATTAGTTCTTTTTCGTTCATTATACGTCATGATCAATTAGTGAAATGAATTCTTCTACCAGTGCAGAATTCCATTTTTTACCGGCATCCTGTTTAATCAGTTCAATTGCCTGTTTCGGAGTTAATTCTGCTCTATATGTTCTCGGCTCAATTAGTGCAAAATAAGCATCTACAATCAAAATGATTTGAGATGTCATCGGGATTTCTTCACGAGCAATTTTTGATGGGTAACCACTTCCATCCCAGTTTTCATGGTGGTGTTCGATTATCGGAATTACATCTTGAATATAGCTTATCGGTTTTAGAATTTCTCTCGCTGCAATAATCGGATGTTCCTTGATATGGTTGCGTTCTTCTTCAGTCAACGGTGTTGTTTTTTGCAATAAATCTACCGGAAGCATTAGGTTTCCAATATCATACAAAAGCATTGCTATTCTAAGTTTGTCGATATCATCTTTTGAAAGATCAAAGCGTTTCGCAAGGCTAACCGCAAGCTGTACTTTTGACTTCATTACACCAGAATGATGAAGCGGGTTATAAGTTTGCGTCAATAAATCTGCAACAGAATACAGCGCATCTTTTGGAACTTCATCAGTTTTAAGTTTATTTTTTAGATTGTCCGTAATATCTTTATCAAGTGGAATATTGTGTTTTGACAAAATATCCATAAATGTATTAACTGCAATTTCTTGCCAACTGGTTTCATTAATTGGTTTAGCAAGGGTAACTTGATTTCTTCCATTACGTTTTGATTGATACATCGCTTGATCAGTCAATTCAAGAATATCTTCAATATTATCAGAATGCTCCAAAAAAGTTGCAACCCCGATACTTGCCGTAATGTGTCCGATTGTATCGAGTTTTTCACTCTCTAAAGCTTTTCTAATTCTTTCTGCAGCAATCATTGCACCTTTAGAATCAACACCAGGAAGAATTACGTTAAATTCTTCACCACCCATACGAGCTGCAGTATCAATAGAACGGGCATTCTTTTTCAAGACATTAGCAACTGTTTTTATCGCCAAATCCCCGTATGCATGCCCATATTTATCGTTAATTTGTTTTAAGTGATCCAAGTCAAGTCCCACAATACTAAAAGCTTGTTGTTGACGCATTGCACGTGTAACTTCTTTTTTCAAATACTCTTCAAAATATCTTCTGTTGTAAAGGCCAGTAAGTCCATCTGTTACAGCTTGCGCCTTAACTTCTTCAAACAAATCGGCAATAGTTATAGCCATTTCGATTTGTTGTGCAAAAATTGTTAAGAAATCAGTTTCGCCATTAGTCATTTCTTTTCTTGAGGAAAACACATTAAACCAGCCGTAGTGAGAATTTCTCGAATACAAAGGAACTGTTATAATAGATTTACAAGGGTTTTCATCGTTAATTTCATCTGCAACGTCTTGTGGAACTTCAGGAATAACCTGCTTAAGTGTACCGCCAACATTCTGAGTCTGCATAATTCTATGTTCGTTAGAAGCCTTTGCATAAATACTTTCTTCATCATAAACAAGTCTTTTGGTTTGAATTGGACCCTTTATTAGCTTGTCAACCTGTTTAATTGAATTATCATTTGATTGAGCTAAAACGCACAAATACACACCCATTTCATCTTCGCATTTTTTTATAATATTACAATGGAGATAACCTAGTTCTCCCTGAATATTGTTTACAATAGTTTCAAGAACACTTTGCAGCGGACGAGAAGCGTTCATCATATCCCAAATATGCTGTAAAGTTAGCATTCTTTTGTTTGCAATATTCAGCTCATGCGTGCGCTCTTTAATCTCTCGTTCAAGTTGCAAGTTGCGTTCATATATTTCTAGATAATCCTGTTTACCACTGTAAATAGTACTTTCAACTTCTGAAACTTGTCTATATATATCTTTTAATTTATCCAAAAAACTCATACGTTTATTATACACTATGTTTGTAGTTTTGTAATATTTTGTTAACAATATTTATAATTTCTTCCGGACGAGGGAAATTTACACATTGTTCCGCATCTTTTCCTTCGAGTGGACATTTACGAGTATTGTGACAAGGTTGACACTTCAACTTACCTGATACCGCAAAATATTTTTCATCATCACCGAATGGCCCGTACATTGTTGCTGGAGTGCAACAAAATATTGAAATTACTGCCGGAATATTTGTTGCTCTTGCGACATGTGCACTCCCGGAATCCGGCGCCATAACAAGTGTTGAGCGAGAAAAAATTTCAATTAAATCTCTAATATTTGTTTTGCCGGCAAGATTCAAATATTTATTTTCACTTATATAAGAAATCAGCTCCTTATCGCCGTTTCCACCTGTAAAAACAAGATTACAGTCATCTTTAATCGCATTTACAACTTCTTTCCAATTATCCTTGTTCCAGTGCTTTAGTTTTCTTGTTGTAGCCGGAGCAATTACAACCGTCGGTTTTGAATGGTCAATATCTTTCAAAAGCTCATCAACTTTACATTTTGTCTCTTCGCTGACTGGAGGAAGAGTAAACTTCACTTCATCTGCACCGTCCAATCCAAGATACTTTGCATACCACAAGTGTTGAAAAACAGCATGAGTTGAATAATTTGGATTTGGAGCAGGATCAATAACTTCATTTCCACCGAATGGTGAGAATTCTCGCCCATATTTAAAACAAATTCTTCGCTTTGCACCGCAAAGTTTCATCCAAATCATACTTTTAAACATCATTTGAGTATCAAGAGCAATATCAAAATGTTCATTGCGAATTCTTTTTAAAATCCTTAAAAATTCAAAAATGTTTTTTATAGAAAATCCTTCTTTTTTCCATCTCTGAAGCGGAATTAATATCGCATTTTTCACCGCTGGATTGCCATCGACAATATCTATACCTTTTTCGGAAACAAGCCAAGTAACCTCATACCCGTTTTTAGCCAAAACATTTGCAAGAGGAATATTGAAAATTATGTCACCAAGAGAAGAAAGTCTCACTAACATTACTTTTTTCATAAAACACCTTCTCTCTCATCTAAAAATACAGCGCCAATTACACCTGAATAATCTCCTAGAACTGTCTTTTTAAATTCTATTTTTTCTGCCGGAACAGGCAATGATTTTGCACGAGCTTCTTTAATCGTCTTTTGATAAAAATAATCAACAGCTTCAATCAAGCCTCCACCAAGAACTATCAACTTCGGGTTTATAAGGTTTATTACACTTGCAAGTCCTCCGGAAAGATACTCCGACGCCTCTGTAACACATTGAGTTACAAGTTCATCTTCTCTTTCAATAGATTTTCTAATCATACTGGAAGTTATTGATTTACCTTCTTCCAAATAATCTGTAATACAAGATTTTCTACCTTTTTTCAAAGCGCCTTCAATTCTAGTTTCAATAGCGGTCCTAGAAGCATAAGCTTCTAGACACCCATGAGCTCCGCAAGCGCAAGGACGTCCGTTCAAATCCACAATCATATGTCCAATTTCTCCGGCTGTACCTGTTGCGCCATATATAATTTTGCCATTTTTTACAATTGCAGACCCGATTCCTGTTCCAACAAAAACACAAACAAAGTCCTGACAATCTTTTCCTGCTCCGAATTTCTGTTCTCCAATCACAGCTATTTCCACGTCATTACCAACATATACGGGAATATTAAATTTTTCTTGTAAAATTTGTTTTAAATGTAAATCATAGCATTCTAAATTTGGTGCACCAATAATAATTCCATTTTTTCGGTCAATTTGCCCTGCCGAACCAATACCAATAGAATTAATCTCCGCAATAGACTTCCCGCTCTCTGCCAGCAATTCTTCTACACCATCAACCATTTTTCTTACAATGTTTTCAGGCCCTTTGTCTTTTTTAGTTTTCTTTTTGACGTGATTTAAGACTTTTCCACTCTCTTTGTCTACAAGACCGATAAGTATTTTTGTCCCGCCAAGATCAATTCCTATCGAATAATTCTTCATATACCTTGAATTATAGCTTAAAAACTTAAAATTTGCAAAAAGTATAATTATCTGATACCATGTATTCAAAAAGGGAGATGTGAATATATGTTATTTATAAAGAGGCTGACTCTAGCGTTGACTTTAATGGTATTTTTAACTCAAAGTGCTTTCAGTGCAGATGTTTGGGTAAACGATTTAAGAAGGATGTATACAAGAAATTCATCTGTAATTTATGAAATAAATCTAAGGACTTTTGGCGCACAAGACATTGATAAAAATGGGATTATAGACTTTGAGAACGGCGAAGAAAGTGGTACTTTTTTGAACGCCATTCCTCGCTTGAGCGAGCTTGCACAAAAAGGGATAAATACTATACATGTTTTACCAATTACACCAGTTGGAAAAACTAAAGCCCTCGGAACAGCAGGTTCTTTATATTCGGCATCGAGTTTTAATACTATAAACCCACAATTAGTAAGCGATAAGAGTGCTCTTCCCGCAAAAGCACAAGCACAAAAATTTATTAATGAAGCGCACAAACTTGGTATCCGAGTAATAATCGACCTACCATCTTGCGGTTCTTACGACTTGTATATGCAACGTCCCGAGCTTTTTGTTAAAGACAAATCTGGACAGCCGGTTGTTCCAGCTGATTGGACAGATGTAAGGCTACTCAATGCCGGTACAGAAACGGAAATTAATAAAGATGTCTATAATCTTTTTAAAGGTTTTGTTGATATGGTTATATCTCTTGGCGCAGACGGAATTCGAGCAGATGTTGCGACAAACAAACCCGCAAACTTTTGGAAAGACTTAATCAATTATTCAAGAACCAAAGATCCCCAATTCTTATGGCTTGCAGAAGCATCTGAAAGTTGGACAGAAGCTGTTTCTCCTTACGCCGTTTTTACTCCTTACAACAAATTACTAGAAGCAGGTTTTGACGGTTATTACGGCAGTTACTTTAATCTAAAAAATTATAAAACAGGAAAAGAATTTATTAACCAAATCCTTGCAACAAATGCAAATTTAACAAAATATCAAGACCATAAAGCCGTTATCGGAAGCTTTACAACACATGATGAAATGAGTCCAATCCTTGTTAATGGCGAGAAATTTAGCGAAATGATTATATGGCTAAATGCAACTTTACCTGTAAATTCTTATTTTGTTGATGGTTTTGACACCGGTGATAATTATATTTATATGTGGGCAAATAAAGAAGCCTTCAAGACCTATACTGACGACGATTACTATTTTGTTCACCGTGGGAAAATCGATATCTTTAACTTTTCTCGCCAACCGGGAGGAACAAACAACAACCTGTTTAGAGCTTTTGTTATGGCAAACAGCGCCAAAAGAGGCTTTTCTTCTATTATAAATAATGGAAAATTTATTCCGTTAAAAGTATCTAATCCTTCTGTTTTTGCTTATGCAGAAAGCTACAATGAGCAAACTATAGTTGTAATAGGCAATTTGAATTTTAGAAACAATTCTGACGTCGTTGTAACAGTACCAAAATTAGAAAACAAAAATATTGTCTTACCCGTAAAAATTGACAGTATACCTATTTCCGGTAAAGGATCGATTAAATCAACTTTAAACCCTGGAGAAATTCAAGTATTGTTGATTAACGACTTAGGAATAAAATAAAAAAAGTATTGAGCGATAAATTTTAGATAAAAAAAAGTCCCCTTTATGGGGACTAAATTTTCACACGTTAACCTACTAATTTCTTCTACTTTTTTCTACCAAATATGAGGAATCATTAATTAAAAACTTGTTTAAGCCTTTTTGTTTACCGATGCCTTTTTTAAATATTGCGCTGGCTCTTTGTAACCGGCTTGTTTCAATACTTTAACTAATTCAACATAGCTTGATGCTTCATAATCAACACCATCAACTCTTACTTTGAATTTGCCATCTTTATATTGAACTCTGTCAGAAATTTCTGCTTTATCATCACCCAAGATTTCACGCATATCGTTCAAGAACAACGCTTTAGCTTCTTTTTCTTTTTTAGCTTTTTCTGCTTTTTCTTTTTTAGCTGCTTCTGCTTTTTTATTTGCTGCTTCAGCTTTGTTTTTACCGTCGATTTCTTCTTTAGAAGATTTTGCAGATGCTTCATTTTCAGCTTTTGTAACTGCTTTTTGAATTTCAGCTACTGCATCAATTACAGCTTTTTGGTCAATAAATGTTTTTCTCAATTGAGTATAAGCTGTTGCAAATTGACCGCCTAATTCTGTCTTGATATCTAATGCTTGAGCTTTTTGGTCAAGAGAAGCAACAATGTTCCAAATCATGTTTGTGTTGCTATTTCCTGGGTCTGAAATCAATTGACCTTCTTGAGCTTTATTTGAAAGCTTATCATTCCAAACCCATTCAGTATCAAACAATCTTTCAACTAGAGATTTACCATTTTTGCGATATTGTTTATCCCAAGTATTCAAAACTGTTGCGACATTGTCTTTATTAATCTTTGTTACGCCAGCTTTAAGTTTGTCATAATCTGTTCCAATCAGCTTACTTTCAAGTCCGCTGTAAATATCTTGGCAAACAGCTACTGCGTTTTTATCTAATTCTTTTTGTTTTTTACCAGCTTCTGTTTTGTCATCTACTTTGTTATCAGATTTTCCATCTGATTTTTCATCATCAGCCTTGTCTGAACCATCAGCTTTGTCAGCATCTTCAGCTTTTTTATCTTCTGCTTCTTGAACTTCTTTCATTACATCGTCTGCAACTTCTGCTGCTTTGTTGATAACATCAGAAATTTGTTTGCTGTAAGCTTTCATTTCATCAGTAGATAAAGCTCCTGCTTTAGATTTAGCTTGAACTTGTTTTACTAATTCATCAATTTTGTCAAGAACTGCTTGCAATCTTTGTCTTTGAGATTCATTCAATTTGTCTGATTTCAAAATATTAGTCAATTGAGATTGGAAACCTGTAAGTTGTTGTACTATAGAGTTGAAATCATACTGAGCAGACAATTGAGCACCCCAGTTAGCTGCAGCAACGTTACCTTGTTGAATTAATGCAGGATCTGTAGCCATACCATTGTTCAAAGGCATACCGATTAGCATTGGATTCCATTGGCTCCACCCATTTGGATTGTTATTAGCATTTTGCTTAAACAAATAATAAGTCATTTCAGAATAAGCATCAGGGAGTGTACTGAATCTGATATTTTTTTCACCGCCCAAACCAGTTACGCTGAAAGCACGATTGCCAAGTGCTTGGTAAGCCGATATGTTTGGCCAATAATTTAAAAATGAACTTGCTGGAATATTGCTAGACATTTTTTTAATCCCCTTTGATTAATCCCCGTACTTATATAAAGAAAATTTCTCTCAAAGAATTGCCTAATTTGTTTAAGAAAAATTTTAGCAGTTTCCAAAAAGCCTCATACACCAAAGCTTAAGACAAGTTTACATTACTTAATACTTCTATTATATTCTGTTTTTTAATACTCGGATTTATTTCTTTTACACAAACAATTGAGGATGTATCTACCTTTTCCTTAAATATTTTTTCCAACAAATCTTTGTCATAATCGTACAAAATCGAGCCATGCTGTAATATATACCCTTCTTTTCGAAACTGAGCCGAACCAATAAGCTTTCGCCCATGCCAGCACAAATCAGCTCCCGTCGACACAAGCATACAATAATCCTTATGTCCCTGCGGTTTGCGAGTTCCGCCAAAATCAAGTTCTATTCCTAATTTAGCAAACGCATCAATTAATATTTGCGAAATCTCTTTATAAGATTCAACTACGTTTTCACCGTGTTTTAAAGCTGATACCGGACAAACATAGCTATATGTGATTTCATTGTCGTGCAAAAGTGCTCTTCCACCTGTCAAACGCCGCACTACGTCAATTCCGTTAGCCGCCAAAAATTTTTCGTCAACAAAATCATCTTTTTGATTTCTTCCCAAAGACACACAAGCAGGTTTCCAGCCATAAAGCCTAAAAACCTGCTCTTTTGACTGGGTATTAATCGCATTTTCCAACAAATCGCTGTCAATTTGCATATTTTGTTTTCCGGTGTTGGTTGTGTATGGTTTAAACATGATTGGTTATTGGTGAAAAGTGAAAGGTGAAAAGTGAGAAGTTCGTTACAGTTGCTACGCAACAAAATACATTTTCGAACGAAGTGAGCTATATGGTCTTTTCACTTCTCACTTCTCACTTCTCACCTTTCACTCCCTTCCCTTTCCTTCAAATCCTTCTCAAACTGTGCGAATGTTTCGTTGCCAACGAATTGTTCCAATGAAGCTCGTTTTGCGTAGAAATCCGAACGAGCTTTCATTTGATTATCAAGTGCAGTTCTATAGTACGCATCAGTTATTATAATAACTTCTTTTGACATATTTTGAGATATGTCATAATTCTTCTTTCTGTCTGCAGTAATCTGTTCAATCATCTTTAACTTTTTACGTGCAGTCATGTAATTATAATACAAATCCACAGTTCTTTGCTGTAAATCTTCAATTTTACGAACAAGAATAATCATATCCGCATCAGTAACTTTTGTGTATTTGTAATTCAATGCTTTTGTATCCTGCGACATAATCCCAAGGATATTTCCGCCAATCAATGAACCTCCTGCCAAAAGAGGATTTCCCATGCCTGCACCAACGAGAGTTGACATGCTTGCAATAGTTGTTAAGACCTTTTTTACAGATTTTTCATCCGGTTTATCTTCATCAGGGTTTGACAATTTATACAATGCAAAATTTATCGTATCACTTTGTGAGGCAGCTCCTTGCCACAAAACAGACAAATCGCCTACCATATCTTCTTGGTCAAGCTCCAAATCTGCTGCAACTTCTCTAGAAATCTGCTTAATACTCAAATCAGCAAAAGTCAAATCTGTTGCATCAAACTGTTCTGCATCTTTTTTAACATATTCTTGTCGAACTTTATCTTCAGCTTTTGCTTCCATGTATTCTTTTTCTGGAATTTCTGAAAGCCCGGTTCTATATGCAGGCGGTTTCGGCATTGTTACGTCCTTCAATTCAACTGCAAACACGGGAAGTGCCAAATTTAGAATTAATGCTGTTAAGAACAATTTCTTCATTTGCTCACCGCCTTTTCTCCAACAAGAGTTGAATTAAAATTGAACTGATACAAATTCAACTTATCTACAACTTTTTTTCCCGCAAGCCTTTGAAGCTCTAAGTGATATTTTTTCGCACATTCCATATAATAAAACTCTTCAACTCTCATATTATCGTAAAGCGCAGAAGATATTGTAATTTCCATTAAATCCTCATCATCTAATGCTTTTGCGTAATTTTTGTTATACAAAAGCAGTCTTTGACGAGTTTCTTTCAGCTGTGACAAAGAACTCTTGTAATTGTAATATGCTGTAATAATTTTATCCTGCAAACTCTCAACAAGCCCGGCAAGTTCAATTAATTCTGTATCTGTTAACGGAATTTCTGTCGGCATATTTTTTCTGTTTATCAAATTCTGCGCCAAACGACCGGCCGCAAAAGCGGATGATTGAGTCATATAATCAGCTCCTATTAAAGATGGCGCAAGCGAAGCACCTGCAACTACCGCAGAAAGAGTTTTTGCCATTAATGAAGAATGAATTCGGCGTTGACTTTCCGGAGTAGAAAGCTTTTTGAGTGCAAAACCAATTACTTGGTTGTTTTCAACAGTCCCCTTCCAAAGATTTTCAATATCTTCCAAATCTTTGTCTTTTTGACGACTGACTAATTCTTGCAAAACCTGTTCGTCATTTACAACAAGAGATTCTTTTTTTGAAATGTCTGTTTTAGGCAGTTCAATTTTATGGGTTTCCACTCCGCTAAGAGATACTTCATCTGCCAAAGCAGGCATTCCTACTAATAATAAAATTAATATCCCAACCAAATACTTTTTCATAACAATTTTATAACACAAGAAAAATAATAAATCCAATGATTGATAAACTATACACCAAATGGTTGTTCTTCAACTCCAAAAAAAATTTTATTATATAAAAGGAGAGAGAGGAAAAAGTGAGTTCAAATACTACTAAATTATATACACCCCCGATTAAAAACAGTTTTTTTGAAAAAGCGAATGCTTTACGCCTTGAAAACATGTTCAAAGAAGCTATTTCAAGCTACCTTAATGCAATTTTAATCGATAGAAATGATTTTGAAAGTTATTTTGGACTTGGAATCTGCTATAAACACCTTAAACAATATTCAAAAGCAATTAAATATTTTGACATTGCTTCTTCTCTAAAAAATGATAACTATGAAGTTTTTTATGAACTCGGCTTGTGTCACCTGCTTGACGGTTCTACTTGCGGTGCAATAAAGAACTTTGTTCAAGCAATTCAAATTAATCCGGACAACCCTGATGCAATTCTTCAACTCGGAGTTGCTCACGAAATGTGCGAAGAAACAGAACTTGCACTAATGGTTTATCAAAAACTAATTGAAACAACTCCTGGGTTTATAAAAGCTTACGATCACAAATCAGCATTACTTATGAAACTTGGCAATTATAAAGAAGCTTCCGCAGTTTTGCACGAAGCTCTCAAACTTAATCCCAATTATTATAAAGCTTATGCAGGGATTGGAGTTTGTTTTGACAAACTAGGCAAACGTAGTAATGCACAAAGATATTACAGAAAATTTTTATCTCAAAAACCATTTTCGCACAACGCAGAATTTATTAAAAATCGTTTAGACAAAATTAGAATACACAAATCCAACGAAAACCATCTTTTGCTTTGCAAATAATATAGACTTTAGTCTAATATATTTCAAAATATTGCTATGCTATATATTTGAGTATGAGCAATTTAGATTTTGAAAATAATTTGTCAGAAGCATTGTGCTGCCTAGAAAAAATAGAAACATTAACAAAGCTTTTACAGCAAACAATTGTAGAACAAACAGATTTCAATCAAAAAGACAGCTTGA
>ERZ1034920.1743-NODE-1743-length-13359-cov-6.543220_pt1 | contig 13359 bp, 9 predicted proteins | sample MGYA00520688_ERZ1034920 | MGnify/ENA primary metagenome ERZ1034920 (study PRJEB33766, sample SAMN09781785) | gut metagenome | biome: gut microbiome | host: Homo sapiens | place: Madagascar | study: EMG produced TPA metagenomics assembly of the PRJNA485056 data...
GAAATCTGAGGATATCTCTAACGTTTTCCAACTAACAATAGATTTACTCTATCCTGATGGTTCATACAGTTGTATCAGAATCCAACATCTGGTAAGATAAATAACAGTAATGTTGAGAGGAGGAAGTACAATGTTTGAAGGAAAGAAACTTGGATTCGGACTGATGCGCCTGCCGCTTACAGATGCAAATGACAAGGGGAGCATTGATATAGAAGCATTAAAAGAGATGGTGGATACATTCATCGAGCAGGGCTTTACCTATTTTGACACGGCGTGGATGTATTGTGCATTTAAGAGCGAAAATGCGGTAAAAGAAGCACTGACAGACCGCTATCCGAGAGATAGATATACGCTGACCACAAAGCTGCATGCATCTTATCTAAAGACGAAAGAAGACAGGGATCGTATTTTCGAAGAACAGAGACAGAAGACTGGTGTGGATTACTTTGATTATTATCTGATTCATGCAATTGATCAGGAATTATATTCAATCTACAACAAGATGGACTGCTTTAACTGGTTGATTGAAAAGAAAAAGCAGGGACTTGTAAAACATATCGGATTTTCTTACCACGACAGTGCAGAATTTCTGGATCAGGTGCTGACAGAACATCCGGAGATGGAATTTGTACAGCTTCAGATGAATTATCTGGATTGGGAAAGTGCAGAAGTGCAGTCACGCAAATGTTATGAAGTGGCAATAAAGCATGGCAAACCGGTCATTGTTATGGAACCTGTAAAAGGAGGAACCCTTGCTGATGTACCCGCGGAGGTACGTGAGAGTTTTGCTGCATATCATCCTGATCTTTCTGTGCCATCATGGGCAATCCGGTTTGTGGCAAGTCTTGATAATGTAGCGATGGTACTGAGCGGTATGAGTAATATGGAGCAGCTGATGGATAACATATCCTATATGAAAGAATTTGTGCCAATGAATACTGCAGAAACCGAGCTGGTACATAAGGCTGCTGAAATGATCAAAGACAGTATAGCGATTCCGTGTACAGGATGTTCTTATTGTACAGAAGGCTGTCCGATGCAGATCGCAATTCCGGATCTGTTTCGCGTCTATAACAAGAGTAAACGTGGCGAAATTACTGACGTTGAAGCTAACGAGGAGTATCAGCAACTGACAGAGTCTGGAGGAAAAGCCAGGGAATGTCTGGCGTGTGGACAGTGCCAGGTAGCCTGTCCGCAGCATCTTGAGATCATTAATTATCTCAAGGATGTGGCAAAATGTATGGAAAAGCAGGATTAGAATATGAACATAGTTAATATCGAGAACATCAGTAAAATATACGGAGAGAAGGTTATCTTTGACGAGACTTCTTTTGGTATCCAGCAGGGAGATAAGATTGGCATCGTCGGAATTAACGGAACCGGTAAGACTACACTCCTTCGGATGGTCAGCGGAGAGGAAGTCCCTGACAGCGGACAGATCGTCAGACAGAACGGATTAAAGATTGCGTTTGTAGTGCAGAATCCGCCGTATGATCCAGAGCAGACAGTTGATGCCTATGCATTATCGGGAAATCCGGATACGGACTGGAAGGTACAGAGTTATCTGAACCAGCTTGGGATTGCGGATGGCACACAGAAGATGAGAGAGCTGTCCGGAGGACAGAGAAGACGCGCAGCTATGGCGAAAGTACTTGCAGGAGACTTTGATCTGTTGCTTCTGGATGAGCCGACTAACCATCTGGATGAGGAAATGATCAGCTGGCTGGAAGATTATCTGCGAAGCTTCCGCGGAACGATCCTGATGGTTACTCATGACCGGTATTTTCTGGATCGTGTGACGAACCGTATTCTGGAGATCAGCCACGGCAAGCTCTATGGCTATCAGGCAGCTTACTCTGGATTCCTGGAACTGAAAGCGGAACGGGAAGAGATGGAGCTTGCATCCGAGCGCAAGAGGCAGAGCATCCTGCGCATTGAACTGGAGTGGGCGAAGCGCGGATGCCGTGCGAGAACCACCAAGCAGAAAGCGCGTCTGGAACGTCTGGAAGGTCTGAAAAATGGATCTGCTCCGGTATCAGACCAGACGGTGGAACTGGATAGCATTGAGACTCGCATGGGCAAGAAGACGATCGAACTGCATCATATCGCCAAGGTATTCGGTGACCGGGTGATCCTGAGAGACTTTGACTATATTTTTCTGAAGAACCAGAACGTGGGTATCGTAGGTCCGAACGGCTGCGGTAAGTCTACCCTGCTTCGGATGATTGCAGGAGAAATAGAACCGGATCAGGGAAGCATCGAAGTAGGCGAGACAATCCGCATTGGTTATTTCGCACAGGAAGAACAGGAGATGGACGACCGGCAGAGAGTCATCGATTACGTAAAGGATATTGCGGAATATATCAACACCAGAGAGGGACGCATCAGTGCATCTGCCATGCTGGAGAGGTTCCTATTTACCCCGGATATGCAGTATGCGCCAATCGGCAAGCTGTCCGGCGGTGAGAAGCGGAGACTGTATCTGCTTGGCGTGCTCTGCCAGGAGGCAAATGTGCTGATCCTTGATGAGCCGGGCAATAATCTTGATATACCGACATTGACAATTCTCGAAGATTTTCTTAATTCTTTTGTGGGAATTGTGATCACCGTATCCCATGACCGGTATTTTCTGGATAATGTGGCAGACCGCATTTTCGCATTTGACGGACATGGCGGACTTACCCAGTATGAGGGCGGTTATACCGATTATCTCGAAGCATCCGGCGGCGGACATATGGCGAATGCCGTGACCGCATCGCAGATCAGTAAAGCAGATCCGGCACAGAAAGAAGATGCGAAGAAGAGCTGGAAGCAGAACCGTCCGCAGAAGCTCAAATTCAGTTACAAAGAGCAGAAAGAATTCGAGACGATCGATGATGATATTGCGAAGCTGGAAGCGAAGACCGAGCAGTTGGATGAAGAGATGGAGCGCAATGCAACTAATTCCGTGAAGCTGTCGGAGCTGATCGCTGAGAAGGAAAAAATGGAAGCGGAGCTGGAAGAAAAGATGGATCGCTGGGTATATCTGAATGATCTGAAAGAGCGCATTCAGAACGGAGAATAAAATAGATCAATAATTAATTCAAAAAGATGATTAGGATACTTGACAAACAGTAGGGATGTTGCTATTATAAAAAAACAGAACGCACTCTGTTTTTGAAAAATAAGATCAGGAGGTGCAAAATGAAAAGAGTATTATCATTATTAGTAGATGATAATCCTGGAGTTCTGAGCAGAATATCAGGATTATTCAGCAGAAGATGTTATAACGTAGACAGTATCACGGCAGGTGTGACTGCCGATCCGAGATTTACAAGAATTACAATTGTAACAAGCGGAGATGAACTGATTCTGTCACAGATTGAGAAGCAGGTCAGAAAGCTGGAAGATGTTGTCGAGATTAAGGTGCTTGCTCCGGAAGAGTCCGTATTTCGTGAACTGATCATGGTGAAGATCCGTGCCAATGCAGCACAGAGATCAGAAGTCAGCGCGATCGCAGATATTTTCCGTGCCAAGGTTGTAGACGCAGGCAAGGAGTCACTGATTATTGAACTTACAGGCAATCAGTCCAAGCTTGGCGCATTCTTAAATCTTCTGGACGGCTATGAGATACTGGAACTTGCAAGAACCGGTATTACAGGGCTTTCAAGAGGAAGCGATAATGTAACGATTATCGAATAGTTATACCAGCAGAGATAACAATGGTCTCTAAATGCGGTGTGAAGAGCATCAGCATTTGACAATATATTTTATTATTCATTAGGAGGATGATACATATGTCAGCAAGAATTTTTTACCAGGAAGATTGTAATTTAGCTGAATTGGAAGGAAAGAAGATCGCTATTATCGGTTATGGCAGCCAGGGACATGCACATGCCCTGAACCTGAAAGAATCAGGATGCGATGTAATCGTAGGTCTTTATGAAGGAAGTAAGTCATGGGCAAAAGCAGAAGCTCAGGGACTGAAGGTTTATACAGCAGCAGAGGCTGCTAAGCAGGCAGACATCATCATGATTCTGATCAACGATGAGAAACAGGCTGCACTTTACAAGAACGATATCGAGCCAAACCTTGAAGAAGGTAACATGCTGATGTTCGCTCATGGTTTCAACATTCACTTCAATCAGATTGTACCACCGAAGTATGTTGATGTTACTATGATCGCACCTAAGGCACCGGGACACACAGTAAGAAGCGAGTATCAGGCTGGTAAGGGAACACCTTGTCTGGTTGCTGTAGAGCAGGATTACACAGGAAAGGCTCTTGACAGAGCACTTGCTTATGGTCTTGGAATCGGCGGAGCAAGAGCTGGTATCCTTGAGACAACATTCAGAACAGAGACAGAGACTGACCTCTTCGGTGAGCAGGCTGTACTTTGCGGTGGTGTTTGTGCTCTTATGCAGTGTGGATTTGAGACACTGGTTGAAGCTGGATATGATCCGAGAAATGCTTACTTCGAGTGTATCCATGAGATGAAACTGATCGTTGATCTGATCTACGAATCAGGATTCGCAGGAATGAGATATTCTATCTCTAACACAGCTGAGTACGGTGATTACATCACAGGACCTAAGGTAGTAACAGCTGAGACAAAGAAAGCTATGAAGCAGATCCTGAAAGACATCCAGGATGGTTCATTCGCAAAAGAATTCCTGTTAGATATGTCAGCAGCAGGTGGACAGGCTCACTTCAAAGCAATGAGAAAGCTTGCTTCTGAGCATCCGTCAGAGAAGGTCGGCGAGGAGATCAGAAAGCTGTACAGCTGGAGCGATTCTAACAAGCTGATCAACAACTAATCTGAATATTGAATAATAGAGATTACCGAGACCGTTGCGTATGCAGCGGTCTCTTTGTTATACTGAAAATAAGAATCGGAGACACAAGGAGGAAGACCTATGATCATACCACATTACTACGAAAATCCCCATATACTGCATGAGAATACAATGCCGAACCGGGCGTACTATGTTCCTGCATCGATGCGGATGGATAATCTGGTTGAACACAGAGAACAGTCGGATCGTCTGCATCTGTTAAATGGTGACTGGAAGTTCCGTTATTATAAGAGTATCTATGATCTGCAGGATGAATTTTACAAGACAGATTATCAGGCGGAAGCGTATGATACCGTTCCGATACCGGGCGTATGGCAGAATTATGGCTATGAGCCTCATCAGTATATTGAATCCGATTATCCATTTCCGGTAGATCCTCCGTATGTGCCGTTAGATAATCCGTGCGGGGCATACATTCATAAGTTTCAGTATAAAACGAATGCAGATGCGCCAAAAGTGTATCTGGAATTTGAAGGCGTAGATTCCTGCTTTTATGTGTGGCTGAACGGAACATACGTGGGTTATGGTCAGGTGTCACATTCTCTGAATGAATTTGATGTCACAGAGCGAATTGTAGAAGGTGAAAATACGCTGGCAGTGCTGGTGTTGAAATGGTGTGACGGAAGTTATCTGGAAGATCAGGACAAGTTCCGTATGACGGGAATCTTCCGTGATGTGTATTTATTAGAACGCCCGGCACAATACATTTACGATTATACGATCCGTGCAGTGCCGGAAGCAGATGATCGAAAAGGAAAAATCGAGATTCAGACCAGCTATCTGGACCAGATGGTTCCTGTAACGGCAAGAGTATACACGGCAGATAACGGCCTGATTCACGAAATAACATTTGAAAATGAGACGGAGCTGGTAATCGATGATCCTGTGTTGTGGAGCAGTGAACAGCCGTATCTCTACACGCTGGTTCTGGAGACGGAATATGAAGTGATTACGGAATATGTCGGAATACGGGAGATCCATGCCCGGAACAGCGTCGTCTATATCAATGGGGCACCTGTGAAGTTCCGCGGTGTGAACCGTCATGATTCCGATCCGGTAACAGGCTTTACCATCAACGTGGATCAGATGAAGAAAGATCTGGAATTGATGAAGCAGCATAATATCAATGCAATCCGCACCAGCCACTATCCGAATGCACCGATGTTTTATCAGATGTGTGATAAATACGGATTTTTCGTGATCGATGAAGCAGATTATGAGAGTCATGGAACGATGAATCTGTATTATAAGAATGATACCCGTGAGGAGCGCACGAGCAGATGGAATGAGCTGATTACGGATAATCCGGAATATGAAGAAGCAGTGTTGGACAGAGTGCAGAAAATGATAGAACGGGACAAGAACCGTCCATGTGTCGTTATCTGGTCAATGGGCAATGAAAGCGGTTACGGCTGTACAACCGAGAAGGCGCTTGCATGGACGAAAGCGTATGATCCAGGCCGACTTACACATTATGAAGGTGCTTTGCACAAAGGGAAAAAGCGCATATATGATTATTCCAATCTGGATCTCTACAGCAGAATGTATCCGCTCTATGAGCAGGTAGAAGAGTACTGCAAATCGGAGCCGGATAAGCCGATGATCCTGTGCGAATACTGCCACTCTATGGGAAACGGAGCCGGAGATTATGAAGATTATTTTGAAATGATCGAGAAATATGACTGTCTCTGTGGCGGATTTATCTGGGAATGGTGCGACCATGCTATTTACAAAGGAAAAGCTGCGAATGGAAAGGGTATCTATTACTATGGCGGTGACCATGGCGAGTATCCGAATGACGGTAATTTCTGTATGGACGGAATGGTATATCCTGACCGTACACCACACACGGGGCTTTTAGAATATAAGAACGTGCACAGACCTGTCCGCGTGGTGGAATATAACCAGACAGAAGGATACGTGGTTCTGAAAAATGAGATGAATTATCTGAGTCTTCAGGAGTATGTGGATGTGGCATATGAGGTGAGCTGCGATGGGACGCTCCTTGAATTCGGACAGCTGAATCTGACTGAAGTTCCTGCAATCTGTCCGCATCAGACTGGAAATGTACAGCTGTCTGCCAATGTGCCGGAGCGTGGCAGAGTCTATTTGAAACTGATCTATCAGTTGAAACATGCAGATGCATTCCGCAGTCAGGGATATGAGCTTGGATTTGATGAGATATTACTGGCAAATGCAGATGGAAGCAATCAGAGAGTTACAGACTGGTTAAAAAGTAGCGTGGAAAATGCCGAAGCCATAGAAGTGGAAGAAACGGAGCAGAAGCTGATCGTGAAAGGTGCGCGTTTCTGTTATACCTACGATAAGCTTCACGGAATCTTTGGACAGTTGGAGGCGGATGGCAAAGTATTACTGGATCGACCGATGGAAGTAAATGTATGGCGTGCACCGACAGACAACGATCGGATTATCAGCGTAGAATGGCAGAAAGCAAGGTATCATCAGACAACAACGAGAGCCTACACCACGGAGTATGCAGTGACCGATGCTGGAGTGGAAATCTACAGTAAGATGGCACTGCTTGCAATCACAGTGCAGAGACTCATGGATATCGATGCAGTCTGGAAAATCGATGCGGATGGAAGGATATCGGTAAAAATGGATGTCGTGAAGAATCCGGAACTGCCGGAACTTCCGAGATTCGGCCTGCGCATATTCCTGAAAAAGGAGATGGATCAGCTGGAATATTACGGCATAGGACCACAGGAAAGTTATATCGATAAATGCAAAGCAGGCAGTCATGGAATCTATACGGGCAGCGTAACGGATCAGCAGGAAGATTATATCAAACCGCAGGAAAATGGAAGTCATACAGACTGTGATTACGTGATCGTGAAAGGAAGCGGACTGGGAATCGCTGCATATGGAGCGAAGTCATTTGCATTCAACATATCTGCGTATACGCAGGAAGAGCTGACGGGAAAAGCGCATAATTATGAGCTTGTACCATGCGGAAGTACCGTGTTGTGTCTGGACTATAAACAGAATGGAATCGGATCGCAGAGCTGTGGACCGAGACTGAAAGAGAAGTATCGGTTCGATGAAGAGAGATTTACATTTGAAATGAATCTGAATCCATTGTATGGTACAATGATAGAAAAGTAGTGGAGGACGACTGATGCGGGATACTATTCTGATCGTAGAAGATGATGAAATGATCTGTCAGGGAATTGTGGATGCATTACAGCTTCGTAACTGGAAAACGGATGTGGCAGCGACCTGCAAAGAGGCAGAGAAGAAGATAAAAGAGTATACGTATATGTTGTATATTCTGGATATGAAGCTGCCGGATGGCAACGGGATTTCTCTTTGTAGAAAAATCAGAAGTGTTACGGAGAATCCGGTTTTGTTCCTGTCAGCGTATGATAATGAAAGCTATATTGTCGAAGGACTCGAAGCAGGCGGTGATGATTATGTGGTGAAGCCGTTTCGGACGCTGGAACTTCTGGCACGTATCAAGTCTCTGCTGAAGCATTCGAATCAGGCACAGGAACAGAGGAGGCCAGAAGGTATCCGGAGCGGACATATTTTTCTGGATCTGAACAGCCACACCGTGTATGTGAATGAGCGCGCGGCAGATCTGACGCTGACAGAATACCGTATCTTATATAGTCTGATCAATAGTGCTCCTGGTCTGGTCACACGGGGAAAACTGTTGGATCTGATCTGGGAGAATAATGATCATGACGTGGATGATAATGCATTGTCGGTGTATATGAACCGGATTCGAAGCAAATTGACAGTCGATTCAGAGCCTGTGCCGATAGAGACCAGACGGGGACTTGGATATCGGTGGACAGACAGAACCGAGGTTGTGTATGGATCATTTTTCTAAAAAAGACATGTTAAAAATTACAGGAAAATGGCTCATTATCTTTGGAATGATAATGCTTATTTTCTGTGCATATCAGTATCGTCTGGGAAGTATGTATACTTCCCGGATGATATCGCTTATTGGCAGCCTGGAACATCAGACAGATGTTGAGACTGCCATTTTTGGTGAATTTCAGGAGGAAGATTATCAGAGAGGACTGCAGAGTATGCGGGATGCAGGATTGGAAGAAACTGGTGAGGATGACCTTTATCAGATGATCACTTCCTGTGGCAGGAATCTGTACATTGTGATGACAGCGATCCTCTGTCTGGCAGGGATGGCATATGATTGGCATCGCAGCAGAAAGAATGTAGTAAGGGCTGAAAAATATGTGGAACAGATACGCGAAGAAGAGCGGGTTAGATTACAGGAAGAAAAAGCTTACGTGATAAAAGAACGTGAGAAGATGGGAACTTATATGGAAAATATTGCCCATCAGCTGAAAACTCCGGCGGCGGGAATGATGCTTGGACTAGAGTATCTGCAGGATACGGAAGCTGATGAGCAGAGACGGAGAAGGCTGGGGCAATGCATTAACCAGCTGGAGCGTATGTCAGATATGACAGCGTCACTTCTTCGGCTTGCGCAGATTGATTCCGGCAAGATATGGATGAAAAAGAAAAAGGAAAATCTGTCGGAACTTCTTAAAGAATCGGCAGATTCAGTAGAACCATTGATGACTGTGAAAAATATTGATTTTCAACAGGAAATTCCTGAAGAGACTATGTTATCGTGTGATGTGTTCTGGATCAGAGAGGCATTTAAAAACTTATTGAAAAATGCGGTCGAACACACACAGAAAAACGGACAGATACGCATGATGCTGGATATTTTAAACGGACAATATGATATCCGTATCTATAACAGCGGGGCAGAGATAAGGACGGATCAGCGCGAGGAGATATTTGACCGCTTTTATCAGAGCGATGGAGATAAAAAAGACAGTTTTGGCATCGGACTGCATCTGGCAAGGGAAATCTTTCGTATGCATCAGGGAACGGTACGCGTATTGGAATCGGATGAGACGGGAACGACATTTCAGATTCTGCTACCGATATTTACAGCGAAAGACGCCGGCAGTAATCTTACAGAATTGTAAGATAAGATTAAGAGAACAGTAAGATGCATGTTCTATAATCTGAGTCAGAAGGACAGATCAGGGAGGTGTGGATATATGGATACAATGATTCGAATGGAACATGTGAGTAAGAGTTATCAGCTTGGACTTAAGAGCATCCAGGCACTGAAAGATCTGGATTTTACTGCGGAGCGTGGAGAGTTTGTGGCGGTCATGGGACGGAGCGGATCTGGCAAGTCCACTTTTCTGAAAATCGCGGGGACACTGGAAGATGCAGATGAAGGAAAAGTGTGGATCGGTGAGAAGGAGATTCAGACACTTTCCATGCAGGAGCGGTGTAAGATGCGCCAGAGCTCTATCGGTTTTGTGTTTCAGAAATATCAGCTTCTTCCGGAATATACGATCTGGGATAATGTGTGCATGCCTCTGTATATTGCACATCAGGATCCGGACAGGGATTATATTCAGCAGATTCTGGAGCAGGCAGGATTGTGGGAGAGACGCATGGATTATCCGGAAGAACTGTCTGGCGGCGAACAGCAGCGAGTGGCAATTGCCAGAGCAATGGCGGCAAAACCGGAGATCATCCTTGCTGATGAGCCGACCGGGAACCTGGATTACCGCACCGGACAGGAGATTATGCGGATGCTTCGTGCATCCAGAGAAATGTATCTGCAGACGATTGTGATGGTGACGCACGATATGGAAAGTGCCAATTACGCAGACCGTATCGTGATACTGGAGGATGGAAAGCTGCGATGAAAGAAAATCACGGGATAAGGCATATCGAATGGAATATTAGTTTACAATGGATGAAACGCCAGAAAAAGTATTGCCTGATGGTAGTGTGCACTGCCGTTCTTGCGTGTATGCTGATGCAGACAGGATTTCTCATTACAGATGGGATCAGCAGTGCAGTGATGAACCAGCGTAAGAACATCTATGGCGAGTGGGAATATGGATTGGTAAACATGGATGTAGATTCACAGACTCTGATAGAAGATCATCCGTTTATCGAATCCAAAGGGAAGATACAGATTTATGGTGTACTGGCTGGTTCTTATATGGATAATAAGCAGGCGAATATCGGAACGATGGATCAGACTGCGTGGAATCTCGGGCATTTGCAGATGCTAAAAGGGCATCTTCCGGAAAATGAGCAGGAGATAGCGATGGAATCCGGCATGCTTACCGCATTTGGTTATCAGGGAACACCGGGTGAGAAGATTACATTAGATATTGTTACCACGACTGAGTATCAGAATGACATGACTGGAAAGACTTACACCTACACATTGTGTGGTGTCATCAAGGACTATCAGGTCAACTGGGACATCTGTAATCGGAATCGGTTTCCGACAGGAATTGTGACAGAAGCAGGAGCAGAGCGGATTGGCAGTCCATTGGAGTCTCATATACTGATTCGGGCAGACAAGGGAGACTCGGTTTATGAGGATTTGAAGAAAAGCGATAAGCTGACCTGCGGTATGGAAGAAAATGCAAAATGGAATCAGGATGTGGGGAAGCAAATGCCATATATCGGATTTCTTCAGGCAATCCGTGTGGTAATCGCAGTAGCGGCAGCCTGTGTGCTGTATCTGATGGTGTCGCACTCTGTTCAGAAACGCCAGGAGATGTGGAAGATTCTGGATGCACTTGGAATGGAGAAGAAGCAGATGTACCAGATACTGATCTTTGAAGCCTGTGCGTGTTATCTGATCGCGTCCATAACCGGAATGGGTCTCGGTACATTGACGTACCTGGCAGCTATGAAAGGATGGGAGAAGATACTTGGTTATCCGTTAGCTGCAAAAGTGACCGGAAAAGCATATGCAGGAACACTATTATACAGCTTTTTCGTATTTTCATTTAGTTATTTCTTTTCATGCATGAAATTAAATAAATTCAGGAAAGGAGGTACAGACCGCCAGAAAATTAAATTATCAAAAAGAAAAAATCAGATTACCAGACTGACACCTCTTTCTATGGTGCTGTGTGACTGGAATTACAGGAAACTGCGTAAAGGCATACAGATTCTGCTGATCGCAAGTGTGTTTGTGATGTGCGGTACGGGGTATCTGGAGATACGGTCGGACTGGGAAGAACTTGCAAGAGACCGTCAGTATACGGGCAATGGATATATGTTAAATGTGCAGCCGGATTCAAACACACAAGGGATTAGTAAACCTACAGTTCAGACATTGTCTCAGATTGAAGGTGTGGAATCGGCAGAAGCATATTATTCTACAGATAGTGACGAACGTAATGAAACAGAATATACCATTGATCTGTCGGAGTATGAACAAAGCCCATATATTGAAAAAATACTGGAGACAGAGCAGCTTTTTAAGGAAAATGTGAATGCTCATAACATTTCTTTTCATGCACTGGGAGCCACGCGCTGGGAAGATCTGCAGAGATTCCTGGCAGATGTTCAGGAAGGAACCGTTACACGAGAAGAATTTGAAAGCGGCAACTTCTGCATCCTTGTATTAAGTCCACTTCGAGAGCAGGACGATATGGAAGGCATATATCTGCCGTGGTATATAAAAGAAATGGTGAAAGACAGTGACATTCAGGAATCACAGATCAAAGCCGGTGATCAGCTATCGGTTACCTATCATGGAAAAAAAGAAGTGCAGACGAAGCAGATACGGGTTAATGCAATTTTGCGCGCATCTTCCGAAAAAAATATACATCCACCTTATCCTGCCAGCAGTGGCATCTGTGCGGTCACAGGAAAGAATTTCTGGAAACAGTATGGCATAAATACCGTGGATGATTATTGTGAGAAGGTACGGATATTGTTAGAGGATACAGCGGATGCTTACGATGCAGAGACGCATATACTAAGCTGTGTGAAAAAGGCTGGTAATATCGATCTGATTAATTACCATGAAGAGTATGCTGGCAGACAGCAGACCTGTTATTCCGTTACAGGCACATTCATTATCTTTGGAATCTTCTATCTTATCATGGTGATTATCGTGGTAAGCCAGCTGCTGGAAGCAGAACGACAGGATAAGGCGAGAAATCATCAGATATTATATGCGCTCGGAATGGAAGATGCCTTTTTTAAGAAAATGCGATACATTGAAGTGGTTCTTGAATGCGGGATTGCGCTGGTAATAGGTGTGGTTGAGGTGATGATATTTTACGTAATTAAATAAGGCGGGGTGATGATGGGGAATGATGTAAATAAAAGAATAATAGCTCTATCATTAGCTACAATCATTATGTTTGGCGTATATGGATATCATAATAAAATGAATCCTGAATTGAGTAGAACGAATCTAACATCACAACTACGACTAAAAGAAGCTGTGACTATTTTTGAGACGTCGTCCGGAAATGTTAGTGGTTGTGAAGTCCTGATTCTATATGATTGGCTTGTTGTACCAGAGGAGTGCGAAGATGATTGGATTCGTTTGAACTGGAATGAGGAGTATTTTACACTTAGTAGTTTTAAGGCATATTCCACTGTGAAAAATATTTCTACAGGAGAAACGAAATATTTTGATTTTATTACATCGCCTCATGCAGTGCAGAAT
>ERZ1034920.1745-NODE-1745-length-13333-cov-5.455490_pt1 | contig 13333 bp, 11 predicted proteins | sample MGYA00520688_ERZ1034920 | MGnify/ENA primary metagenome ERZ1034920 (study PRJEB33766, sample SAMN09781785) | gut metagenome | biome: gut microbiome | host: Homo sapiens | place: Madagascar | study: EMG produced TPA metagenomics assembly of the PRJNA485056 data...
TATGAAAACGTCAGCATTTTTGACGTTGCCGATAATGAAGAACTTCATGAAATACTGACCGGACTGCCCTTATATCCCTGGATGACTATAACAATACAACCTCTGTGTCGACATCCATCCTCAATCAGAGATGACGACAAATAAACAATTATTCCACCCTACATGAGAGCAAAACAATGTCAAAAAACATCATCAATCAGCAAGAACTGGAAAATTTACTGGCCATTTGCAGTGGTCAACAAAATGAAAGTGGTAATCCACGTTTCAAAGCAATTATTCAGAAGTTAATGGCCGATATTTGCAACACGATTGAGCAGTTCGACATTACTGATGAAGAGTTCTGGCAGGCTATTAACTATATTAATGTTCTCGGTGAACGCAAAGAGACTGCATTACTGGCAGCAGGCATCGGGCTGGAACGATTCCTCGATATGCGTGCAGATACCAAAGAGCAGCAACAAGGTCTCCAAACCGGTACGCCGCGAACCATCGAAGGCCCCTTATATGTGGCTAACGCCCCGCTAAGCGAGGGCTATACGCGCATGGACGACGGTAAAGATGACGGTCAACCAATGTGGTTGCACGGTCAAGTTACCGACACTGAAGGTAACCCGGTGGCCAACGCCATTGTCGATATTTGGCACGCTAACACGCTGGGAAATTACTCCTTCTTCGATAGCTCGCAGTCCGAATATAACCTCCGTCGTCGTATCAAAACGGGCCCGGATGGGAAATACAGCGTCAGAAGCATCATTCCTTCTGGTTATGGTTGCCCACCAGATGGCCCGACCCAGGCATTACTTAACCAGCTTGGCCGCCACGGTAATCGCCCGGCACATATTCATTTCTTTATTTCTGGTCCTGGCTTTAAACACCTGACAAGCCAGATAAACCTGAACGGTGATAAATATTTATGGGATGACTTCGCGTTTGCCACTCGCGAAGGGCTAGTTGCCGACCCAATAGAAGTTACGGCAAAAGACATTGCCCAACAACGTGATATGCCTTCTCCACACATTGAAGTGAAATTCGACTTCCAGTTAGTAGCAACGATTGACCGCGAACAAGAGAACAGAATTAAGCGCTTACGCGCTCTGGAATAATATCTATTCCAAAACGTTAATTCTCTTTTTCTTTCGGTTATAGAGGACATCTACAATGAGCGAAAAAATTTCGCTGCGCACGCGCACGCCTGAAGAAAAAATATCAGCCGCGCTTACCGTTAATAAGGATGCGGGTATTTATCAGTGCGACCGAAGCATATTCACGGATGAAGAATTGTTTGAACTGGAGATGGAGCATATCTTCGAAGGTAATTGGGTCTTTTTAGCCCATGAAAGCCAGTTGGCCAACCCCGGTGATTACTTCACATTGACCATAGGTCGCCAGCCGGTGATGTTAACCCGTGATAAAAACGGCGAGCTGAACGCGCTGATCAACAGTTGCTCACATCGCGGCGCGATGCTGGCAACGCGTAAAACGGGTAACAAAAGCTCTTTTACCTGCCCATTCCACGGCTGGACCTTCAGCGGCAATGGTAAGTTGCTGAAAGCAAAAGATGAGAAAACGGGCGGTTATCCGCCCTGTTTTAAACAGGACGGTTCCCATGATCTGCGGGCGCTGCCGGGTTTTGCCAACTATCGCGGCTTTCTGTTTGGCAGCCTGAATGGCAACGTAGAAACACTGGAAAACTGGTTGGGAGATACCCGACAGGTGATAGACCTGATTGTCGATCAGGCAGATCAGGGGCTGGAAGTGCTCGCTGGGACGTCCAGCTATACCTACGAAGGCAACTGGAAGCTACAGATGGAGAACGGCGCCGATGGATATCACGTCAGCGTAGTTCACTGGAATTATGCCTCCACGATGGCGCGGCGTAATTACGAAGGTAATGCAACCCGCACCGTAGACGCAAACGGCTGGTCGAAAAGCACGGGCGGTGTTTATGGCTTTCGCAACGGCCACATGCTGCTCTGGACACGGGCGCTTAATCCGGAAGTACGCCCCATATTTAAACAACAAGCTCGATTGCACGAACAGTTTGGCGCACAGCGCGCCGATCTGATGGTGAACGAGACGCGTAACCTTTGCCTCTACCCAAATCTCTATCTAATGGATCAATTCTCCACCCAACTGCGCGTGGTGCGTCCCCTGGCGGTAGATAAAACGGAAGTCACTATTTATTGCTTTGCGCCGAAAGGAGAAAGTGCCGAGGACCGCGCCACACGAATTCGTCAGTACGAAGACTTTTTTAACGTCAGCGGTATGGGCACCCCGGACGATCTGGAAGAATTCCGCGCCTGCCAGCAAGGTTTCCACGGCAGAAATCTGCCCAGCAGCGATATGAGCCGTGGCGCGACTCGTTGGATAGAGGGCCCAGATGACAATGCGAATCTGATGGGGATTTCACCGTTGTTAAGTGGGACTTATTCCGAAGATGAGGCGCTCTACATTTCGCACCACCACCACTGGCAAAACACCCTGCTGAATGCCATCCGTCGTAGCAAGGAGGCGCAAAAATGAAACCGACGCTACAGCACGAAATCGAGCAGTTTTTATTTCGCGAAGCGCGACTGCTGGACGACCGTCACTGGGATGACTGGCTGGCTTGTTATCATCCGCAGGTGGAATACTGGATGCCCGCCTGGGGCGATGATGACTGTCTGACTACCGACCCGCAGCGAGAGCTTTCTCTCATTTACTACCCTAATCGTGACGGGCTGGAGGATCGGGTATACCGCATCAAAACGGAACGTTCTGCTGCCAGCACGCCAGAGCCGCGAACCACCCATCAAGTAAGCAACGTTGAGCTGCTCAGCAGCAATGGCGAACAGCATGAGGTGCGCTACAACTGGAGCACCCTGAGCCATCGCTATAAGAAAACGGATCTCTTTTTCGGCCACGGCCTCTGCACGCTGATGTCAGGTGACAATGGCTTCGTTATTCGCCGCAAGAAAATTCAGTTGAATAACGATTATATCAACCATGTCGTTGATATCTATCACCTATAGGAGCAGCGCTATGGCCTGGACAATTGCATTAAATTTTGAAGATGGCGTCAGTCGTTTCATCACCTGTGGGGAAAATGAAAAGGTGCTTGATGCAGCCTATCGCCAGAAAATTAACCTGCCCATGGACTGCTCCGACGGCGTGTGCGGCACCTGTAAATGTCGCTGTGAGTCCGGCGGCTATGCGCTTGGAGATGACTATCTGGAAGACGCGCTTTCCGAACAGGAAAACGCTCAAGGGATGGTACTGACCTGCCAGATGATCCCCACCTCTGACTGCGTCATTAGCGTACCGGCCTCTTCGGGAATGTGTAAAACCGCTAGCGAACATTTCCAGGCAGATATTACTCACATGGTGGCGTTATCTGACAGTGCTATCGAGCTACGGCTAAACCTCGATAGTCAGACAGGAATTGGTTTCCTGCCAGGGCAATACGTCAATATCCGACTGCCAGACAGCGATGCCACCCGCGCCTATTCATTTAGCTCTCTACCGGGTGACAACGCCGTGTCTTTCCTGATCCGCAATGTTCCTGATGGGCTGATGAGCAACTACCTTGCCCGCCGCGCAAAACCCGGCGATCGATTGTCGTTGAGCGGACCATTTGGCAGTTTTTATCTGCGCGCAGTGCAGCGTCCAGTGCTGATGTTAGCGGGTGGAACCGGACTGGCGCCGTTCCTGTCGATGCTGCACAGTCTGCAACAAACACCACCGGACTACCCGATACATCTGGTCTACGCCGTCACCCACGACAGTGACGCCGTCAAGCTGCCACAACTGGACGAATTTGCGCGCACGATCCCCAACTTCAACTATCGACTTTGCGTTGCTGATCCGGCATCAGGTTCAGCGCGCAAGGGTTACGTCACCGAACATCTCGATGATGTAATGCTCAACGCCGGTGACGTGGATGTGTATCTGTGCGGGCCACCGCCGATGGTCGATGCCGTGATGGGCTTCTTTACCGCCCGTTCGTTGACACCACACGGTTTCTACTATGAGAAATTTACCCCTCAGGCAATCGCGGAGGCATGCTGAACATGAGAGAACATCGTTTTGCACAACGCGTCATGGTTGTGACGGGTGCTGCTCAAGGGATTGGAAAAGCCGTTGCCTTGCGGGCAGCAAGAGAAGGCGCAAGCCTGGCGCTCATTGATCGCGCGGAGTGGGTGGAGGATGTTGCGCGCGAGCTGCGTGACGCTGGCCATAACATACTGGCGATTCGTGCCGATCTGGAGCAGTGGACAGAGACGGAGCAGGCGTTGGCCACCGCATATCACCATTTCGGACGTATTGATATCCTGGTTAACAATGTCGGCGGTACAATCTGGGCACGCCCCTACGCGGAATACTCGGCAGCGCAGATTGAAGCCGAAGTCCGTCGCTCCCTGTTCCCTACACTCTGGGGATGCCGAGCCGTGTTACCGTTTATGCTGAAGCAAGGTCACGGTGCCATTGTTAACGTTTCTTCAGTAGCAACCAGAGGCGTCAACCGGGTACCCTATTCCGCCTCGAAAGGCGGGGTTAACGCCCTGACCCAATCGCTGGCTTTTGAATATGCAGAGTCGGGAATTCGGATAAATGCCACAGCACCGGGAGGCACGGAAGCACCACCCCGTCTGACGCCACGCAATAATGAAGTGCCTTCTGAAGAGGAAACATGCTGGTATCAGCAGGTTGTTGATCAGACCTGCGACACCAGCCTGATGCACCGCTACGGAACCGTGGATGAACAGGCCGCCGCTATTCTGTTTCTTGCCAGCGATGACGCCAGCTATATTACTGGCACAATACTGCCCGTTGCAGGTGGGGATTTAGGGTAAAAAACGGAGTGCAAACGCAGGTGCTTTCCCCGTGAGGAGAACACCGGCAAAGGTATTACAGCAGCTGCGCCAGACGGTTGATGTCTGACTGAATAGCGCCGGCGGTGACGTCACGACCTGCGCCCGGTCCACGGATCACCAGCGGGTTATCGCGATACCAGCGGCTTTCAATGGCGAATACGTTATCGCACGGCAACAGCGCCGCCAGCGGGTGTTCAGGACGAACCGCTTCAACACCAACGCGCGCTTTACCATTAGCATCAAAACGCGCCACATAGCGTAGCACCAGCCCCATTTCACGCGCCGCTTCCAGACGCTGCACCATCTGCTCGTTAAGCTCATCACCATTCTCAAAGAAATGGTCAATAGAGCCTTCTTCACAGTGCGCAGGCACCAGCGATTCCACGCGAACCTGGTCCGGTTCGATGTCGTAACCTGCTTCACGCGCCAGAATCACCAGCTTACGCATCACATCTTTGCCGGAAAGATCTACGCGCGGATCGGGTTCAGTCAGCCCCTGTTGCCACGCCTGATCCACCAGATCGGTGAACGGGACCGTGCCATCAAATTGCAGGAACAACCACGACAACGTACCGGAGAAGATCCCGCTGATCGACAGAATGGTATCTCCACTATCAATCAGATCGCGCACGGTATGATTGATCGGCAAACCTGCTCCCACGGTGGCGTTATACAGCCAGTGGCGGCCGGTTTTTTCAAAAGCGTCATGAATTTGGCGATAATTATGACTGCTGCTCGCCCCCGCCAGTTTGTTGGCGCTGATAACGTGGAAACCATGGCTGGCAAAATCCAGATACTGATCCGCAAGTTGCTCGCTGGCAGTAACGTCCAGTACCACTAAATCATCATACGGGTGAGCACGCATCCACAGGAATAGAGACTCTTCATCCTGCTCTACTGCCTCGTCATCAAAGAAAGCTAACGCGCGGCTGGCATCCAGCCCTTCGTAATTCAGCAGGCTACGACGGCTATCAACCACACCCGCCAGCACAAACTCTAATCCGGTGCGCGCCGAGAGCGTGCTCTGCTCGCGAGCGAACAGCTCCAGCCAGCGCGAACCAATGTTGCCTTTGCCGAACAACACCAGACCAATGCGTTTTTCCGCGCGGAAAATTGACTGATGCAGGCCCTGAATCAGGCTCTCTGTTGGCCCAGTACGCAGTACCGCGACCAGGCTGATACCCTCTTCCGATTGCCAGGTGAATTCAACCGGCTGACCTTTTAACTGTTGCCAGAAACGGTGGCAATGCAGCGGATTACGGGTGACGCCCGCCCCGACCATCGCTACCAGCGCCAGCCCCTGGCGCAAACGCAGCTCGCCTGGCAGACCAGCTTCATCCAGAATTTTCAGTGCGCTGTCAGCGACTTCGGAGGTATAGCAAAATTGCAGCAGTTGGCGGTCAGGATGCACACCCACTGCCAGCGGACGCACCTGGGTACGTTTTAAAACCTGATCAATCTCTTTATAAGCCAGCTTAAAGTCCTGGCCAGTCGGAACCAAAAACTCAATCAGGCAGACGTCATCATGACTGGTCACAATACGCGCCCCGGTACCGGAGGCCAGTACGCGTTCAATGCGCGTTGAACCCTGCTCCGGCGTATAGCTACAACGCAGTTGGAGATCGATATCGCTACCGGAAACCGGCTGTAAGGTACGGGCATGGAGAACCGGTGCCGCCAGACGCGCCAGCTCGCTGGCTTCATCCAGACGCAGCAGCGGCAGCAAACAGGCGTCTTTTACTTTACGCGGGTCCGCGCTGTAAACCCCGGCGACATCGCTCCAGATAGTTACGCGAGAAACGCCCGCCAGCGCGCCAACCTGCGTCGCCGAGTAGTCGGAGCCGTTACGCCCCAGCAGGACCGTTTCACCGGCATTGCTGCGGCTAATAAAGCCGGTAACCACCAGCCGTTTACCCGGATGCTGCGCCAGCAGTTGCTGTAGCAGCGGGTAAGAAAGACCTTCATCTACCTGCGGCTGGGCACCGCGTTCAGCACGTAAAAAATCGCGCGCATCCAGCCAGGCTGACTCCAGCCCCTGTTGGTTAAGGACCGCAGACATCAAACGCGCGGACCATACCTCACCATGCCCAACAACCTCAGCATAGACGGCATCGTTCACGCCGCTGTCGAGTAATCCAGCCAGACGCTCCAGATCGTGAATAAACGCGCCAATCAGTCCATCCGCTATCTCAGGCGGTAACAAACCGCTGATAAGCTCGCTCTGATAGCGACGTAACGCCTGTTGAACCTGATGCGCAGAAAGGCGATCGGTCTGGCTTAATTTCAGCCAGCTAATCAACTGGTTAGTGGTACTGCCTGCGGCTGAAACAACCATCATGTCATCAGGCTGCGAGTACTCCGCCATAATGCCTGCGACACGCAGATAACATTTCACGTCTGCCAGACTACTACCACCAAATTTGTGCAGTTGACGACCCTTCGCCCCTGCCTGCGCAATCACACTCATTTTTACCCCTTGTTTGCAGCCCGGAAGCCATTTTCCAGGTCGGCAATTAAATCTTCGCCATCTTCAATACCGGTGGAGATACGCAGCAGCGTCTCGGAGATCCCGGCGGCAGCACGCGCTTCTGGTGCCATGCCTGCATGTGTCATGGTTGCGGCGTGAGAGATTAAACTTTCCACTCCCCCTAATGATTCCGCCAGCGTAAACAACGACAGCCCGCCCAGGAAACGACGCAGCGTCTGCTCATCGCCATCCAGTTCAAAACTCAACATTGCGCCAAAGCCTTTTTGCTGGCGCGCGGCAATTTCATGCCCCTGATTTTCCGGCAGCGACGGGTGATACAGTTTTTTCACCAACGGCTGGGTTTGCAGATATTTCACAATCGCCTGCGCGTTACGCTGCGCCAGCTCCATACGCGGCACCAGCGTTCGCAACCCACGTAGCAGCAGATAGCTGTCAAACGCGCCGCCCGTCACGCCAATATTGTTTGCCCACCAGGCCAGTTCAGTGACAACGTCCGGGTCTTTAGCAATCACCACGCCGGCCACTACGTCTGAGTGACCGTTCAGATATTTCGTGCATGAATGCAACACCAGATCGGCACCTAATGCCAGCGGATTTTGTAATGCCGGGCTTAAGAAGGTGTTATCCACCACGCTCACCGCCCCGACTTCCCTTGCCAGATGGCAGATTTTCGCAATATCCACGACGCGTAACAATGGATTACTTGGGCTTTCTACCAGTACCAGTTTGGGTTTTTCTGCCAGCGCTGCCCGTAATGCCTGTTCATCGCCTTGATCAACAAACAACACGCGATAGCAACCACGTTTCGCCAGGCTGTCGAACAGGCGATAGCTACCGCCGTAGCAGTCGTGCGGCGCAACCAGCAAATCGCCAGGTTTCAAAAAGACGGTGGTTACCAGATGAATGGCTGACATGCCGGTATTGGTGAGCACTGCACCGGCACCACCTTCCAGTTCTGCCAGCGCACGCTGAACCACATCGCGCGTTGGGTTGCCGCGACGCGAGTAATCATGCGCGCGCGGTTCATTAAATCCGGTAAAGTTATAGGTGCTGGAAAGATGGATCGGTGGGACAACGCAACCATACTGTTCGTCGTCATTTAACCCGCTACGCACTGCGATGGTGGCCTGTTTACGCGTCATGTGATGAAGTTCCCTGGGCTTTGTCGGTGAAATGTCAGGCACCAGAGTAAACATTGTGTTAATGGACGTCAATACATCTGGACATCTAAACTTCTTTGCGTATAGATTGAGCAAATCCCAAATAGCCGTTAAAATTATATGCATTATCACGCCGACAGGTGCATTACACGATGTCACGGTAACGCCTGTACGGTAAACTATGCGGGTTTACGGTCAGTACCCACATCAACTGTGTGGTCTGGTCTCAATTTATTGACGAAGAGGATTAAGTATCTCATGGCTGAATGGAGCGGCGAATATATCAGCCCATACGCTGAGCACGGTAAGAAGAGTGAGCAAGTCAAAAAAATTACGGTTTCCATTCCTCTGAAGGTGTTAAAAATCCTTACCGATGAACGCACGCGTCGTCAGGTGAACAACCTGCGCCACGCCACCAACAGTGAACTGCTGTGTGAAGCGTTTCTGCATGCTTTTACTGGGCAACCCTTACCCAACGATGATGACCTGCGTAAAGAACGCAATGATGAAATCCCGGAAGAAGCAAAGGTAATCATGCGCGAACTGGGTATCAACCCGGAAACGTGGGAATACTGATAGTTAGAACGGCAATGGGCGTGTAGAGGCGGGAATGCTCCCGCCTTTTCTCACTGTGTTACTTACTAATACCATTGAGTTTATTCAATGTTTCTTCCATTTTGAGCGTTTCCGTACGGTTCAATGGATAGAAATAAATCAGAATGACCGCCGCCAAAAACAGGCATAGCGCCGGCAAGAGATTCGCCATCGTATAAATATTTTCCTGCACAATGCTGGTTTGCACTGCACCACCTGTTGACGATGATTGATAGCCAATGATAGCCAACATAAAGCCACCAATCGCTCCTGCGCATGCCTGACCAACCTTGCGCGCAAAGAAGTTCACACCATAAACCGTGCCATCCTCGCGATCGCCAGTGACATACTGATGGTAGTCACAAACATCAGTCATAAACGCCCAAATCATCAGGTTGAATAACCCTGCACCCAGCGTCGCCAGGAACAAGAAAACCAGATAGACCTTTGCATCCGTAATGTGGACAAAGTACATAATCACATACATGACCACGGCAAAAAGCAACGCGCCTACGCTGGCTTCTTTTTTACCAAACCGCTTCGTGAGCCAGGATGCCGATGGCGCCAGCAAAACCAGGGAACCAAAGGTAAACAGCAACGCGACTGACATCGCCTCTTTATTGTGGAAATAGTCATTAAACAGGTAAGTCATGTTGGTACCGGACAACCCCTGATTAATTACAATCAGCAAATCCACAACCACTAAAACAATCAGCGCCTTATTGCGTGCCAGTCCCTTCAGCAACGCCGAAACGGGCATGCTCTCTTTTCTCTCCACGCGCACGCGCTCCGTCGTTAAATGACAGGTCAAGGATAAAAAGATCAAGCCCAGCACTGCGCAACCAATGGAAATCCAGAAGAAGTGTTGCCCGGAAATCACCTGGCTTCCATCCACCAGGGTGGTGTACATCAGGATTGGAATGAAAAAGCCAGTTGCCCCACCGCCAATTGCTGACCCAACGCTACGCCAGGTTGAAAGCGATACACGATCATCAGGATTCGAGCTAATCGCCGCAGACATAGCACCGTACGGAATACTCACGGTCGATAACAGCGAACCGTAAATGAAATAGGAGCAGCAGATGTAGATGATTTTCGCCGTATAAGAAAAATCATTCACAAACGGCAGGAACAGGACAACCGCAATGATGCAAAATGGATACTTCATGCGACGCACCCACGGGTTGAAACGTCCATGTACCGTCAGTTTAGAGGTATCGCATAAGCGCCCTACACCAACATCAACGAACGCATCAAAGAGTTTGGTCACAAAATAGAGTGAGCCAACAATAACGCCGGAAATACCGAGGACGTTAGTGTAATAAATCATTAAAAAACTATTAACTAAGCCAAGAATAAAACAGGTTCCGAGGTCACCACATAAATAACCAATTTTATCTCTAATTCCGAAAGGCCTGACGGCAGTGGTTTCATTATTTCCGATAATAGTTCCATCATTAGACATGATGTCAACTCCTTAGACATATTATTCAAACAAACTATGCTTATCGACGTAATCAGCCGATACGAAAACTATTACCGATTAAAAGTTATAACCAAGACCGACACGATAACGGGTCTGACGATCGTCTGTCGTTGTTGTGTTATAACCCGAGGAAACGTTGCCAACCTCAACAAATGGAACCCAGGAGCCTAATTTGTACGCCACGCGGAAGTTATATTCATAATCATCTTTCCGGTTGTTATATAAATCTTCGCTATCGGCAATTTTATAAATACCATTTAGCTCAAACATCCAGTCATTGACGTTATAACCAAGCCAGGCTTCCGGACGATAGACCATGCGGTCATCTTTGCCGTCAGTATTTCTGCGCATGTACTCCTGACGATAGCGGAACGCGGTCCACCAGTTGTCGTTGATGTTGTACTGCACGCGGATATAAGGCTTATAAATCGCGATATTATCGCCCGTTTCGATCGCAATGCCGGGCTGCCAGACAAGACCCTGCCAGGTGAACTGATAGCTTGCGGTATACTCGTTGCCGTTACTTTCCATATTATTCCACGCATCATTTGACTGCGTGTTTTCGGAACGAGAAATGGCTTCTACTGCCACACCAAAACCCGTGGCAAAACGGTGAGACATATAAACACGATCGTAATTACGTCCATCGTCATAATATTCATGTCGGTAATCAACATAACCCGCCTGTGCGGCCGCAGAGAATAATGGAATCAGTAATAACGCAGATTTAAATTTCATGACAATCCCTCTTCACACTCAACAACGGAAATAATCAATCTCGTTTGTCCATAAAATGGGAAAACAAAAAGGCTTTTAGATTAATTTTATATTTCCACGAAAGTGTATTTTAGAAAGAAAGCAGAAACCTTTGGTATTTTGCCAGGAGCTGGTAAAAGTGGCAAAAGACAGAAGATAAAAAGGACGCAGATCACCAGTTGCAATATTTTATCGAAAAAATAAAACACCGTTTTATTTATTGAATAAAATAGATTATTCAATACATCAATATATATTTCAGTTCTGAAGCGCAGAAACAAAAAAAGCGCCATAAGGCGCTTTTTTCTGACAGCTGAAACTTACTTGCTGCCTGGGATGCTGAAACGCTTGTTGAAGCGATCAACACGGCCACCGGTAGCAACATCACGCTGCTTGCCAGTATAGAACGGGTGGCACTGACCGCACACGTCCAGGTTCAGATCGTGACCGACGGTAGAGCGGATTTTCATGACGTTACCGCAAGAGCAGTTTGCAGTAATTTCTTCGTATTTCGGGTGAATATCTTTTTTCATGGGAAAACCTCGGTTTAAGGCCGCGTCGCTCTTCCAGCCCTAACGCCAGACACCACGCGATGTTAATTATTCCCCGTCACCTTTCACGCTGCATCAACAGCCTGAAACTCTCGGGTAATGGTCATTGTTTGACGCAATCAATTTGCATCAAAGGCGGCGAATCATACAGAAATTAACCTGCTCATGCAAACTGATCCGCATTCTACCCTCCACTAATGTGTATACTAACCCGCCAGATTTCAAGTCAGGATGATTCAATGCCCGTTGCGCACGTTGCCTTACCTGTTCCGCTACCTCGCACCTTTGACTACCTCCTGCCGGAAGGCTTGAGTGCCAAAGCCGGGTGTCGTGTACGCGTGCCCTTTGGCAAGCAGCAGGAGCGCGTGGGTATCGTCCTTTCCGTCAGCGAGCACAGTGAACTGCCGCGGAGCGAATTGAAAGCCGTTCTCGAAGTGCTGGACAGCGAACCGGTCTACTCGACCTCTGTCTGGCGTCTGCTGTTGTGGGCGGCTGATTATTATCATCATCCCATCGGTGACGTACTGTTTCACGCTCTGCCAATTTTACTGCGCCAGGGACGCTCGGCGACAAACGCGCCCATGTGGTACTGGTTTGCCACTGAAGAAGGCCAGGTTATTGACCTCAACAGCCTGAAGCGTTCTCCCAAGCAGCAACAGGCGCTGGCTGCGCTACGCCAGGGGAAAATCTGGCGCGACCAGGTGGCTGAACTGGAATTTAATGATGCCGCATTACAGGCACTGCGGAAAAAAGGGCTGTGCGATCTGGCGAGCGAAACACCAGGCTTTAGCGACTGGCGTACGCACTACGCGGTTTCTGGTGAGCGTCTGCGGCTGAACACCGAGCAGGCCACCGCCGTCGGGGCGATTCACAGCGCCTCAGACAGTTTTAGCGCCTGGCTATTAGCGGGCGTAACGGGATCAGGCAAAACAGAGGTCTATCTTAGCGTTCTGGAAAACGTCCTTGCCCAGGGCAAGCAGGCTCTGGTGATGGTGCCGGAGATTGGCCTGACGCCGCAAACTATTGCCCGTTTTCGCGAACGTTTTAATGCGCCGGTCGAAGTCCTGCACTCCGGTTTAAACGACAGTGAACGTCTTTCAGCCTGGCTGAAAGCAAAAAATGGCGAGGCGGCGATAGTTATCGGCACGCGTTCTTCGCTGTTTACGCCGTTTAAAAATCTCGGCGTGATTGTCATCGACGAAGAACACGACAGCTCTTATAAACAGCAGGAAGGCTGGCGCTATCATGCGCGCGACCTCGCGGTTTACCGCGCCCATAGCGAGCAAATCCCGATTATTCTCGGCTCAGCCACCCCGGCACTGGAAACGCTGTGTAACGTGCGGCAGAACAAATACCGCATGCTGCGCCTGACGCGCCGCGCCGGAAATGCGCGCCCAGCCACTCAGCACGTGCTGGATCTCAAAGGTCAGCAGGTGCAGGCCGGA
>ERZ1034920.1748-NODE-1748-length-13317-cov-26.315412_pt1 | contig 13317 bp, 25 predicted proteins | sample MGYA00520688_ERZ1034920 | MGnify/ENA primary metagenome ERZ1034920 (study PRJEB33766, sample SAMN09781785) | gut metagenome | biome: gut microbiome | host: Homo sapiens | place: Madagascar | study: EMG produced TPA metagenomics assembly of the PRJNA485056 data...
CCGTCCAGAATCGCCCGAACCATCTCTGTATTAAACAATATTGGTTTTACACTCATTCGTCGTTCCTCCCTAATAACTCTGGATCGTCAAATACATTGCCGATAACTTCTGTATCAACCATATGAATCCAATAACCAAAATCTTTTCTGTAATTTTTAGTATACTTTCCTGACCAATCTACATAAAATCCGATATGCTCTGCTTTTGAGTTATCAAAACAGTTTTGATAGCTGCCATATCTAATTGGTGCGCACGCATCACTGAGAAAATCTTTTACGATATCATTCTCCCAAATCAGCTTGCCATTCTCATCTTTTAAGCCTGTGCATTGACAGATGGTATGTTCATCCACTTCATGACTCTCCCCACATTTGCCACATAGCATTATAAATGGATGAGTATTTTCTGAAAGTCTATACAAATAGCCAATTATCCATTCTCCGTTATCAAGTCTCTTTGCTTTGAATAAATATCTATCTTCCATGTTCTCTCCTATTCCGCTTCTGATTGAAGCCATTCATAAATATCACTAAAATTCATCGTTATTTCATTATCATCAACGCAAAGTTTCTCCTTTCCTTGATTTTGTATGTATTTGGAAATATAATAATCATAAATATGCCAATAACATTTTTACTTACTTTATTTATTTCATGTTGCTCTGTTATTTTTGAGCGCAAACTGAACAGTAATTTAACTTTTAAATTTACTTTTTCAGGAGGTACAATAATGACAATTTATAATTTTATTAAAAAGCTTATACTGGGCGCAGGTGTATGCGGTTTTTGCGTTTGGAACCATGCGGCAGGAGCAAGTGGTAAGTAAAAATTTGGGCACCGAGGGGGTCAAATCCCCTCAAACCCGTTACACAAAACACAACTGTCCATTCTCATCTTCGCTTATCCTCATGTTTGGCATTCTCTTCCTTACACAAAGCTCTGGAAGATTCGACCTCACCATCGCCGCCGGTATAGGTGGACAGACTGCATTTCCACATCTCTTAACCTGTTCACTTCTTGAATATGTCTTACCTGTGCTGTCATGATCAATTATGTAGTCATCCGGGAAGCCTTGGCAGCCGTACAGTTCCCTTGGCTCCAACATCCTAAGTCCAATATCCACAATCTGATATTGTTCACCTTTAATCGTCACGAGGCCGAACCTATCCCTTGAAGTCACTGTGTCAAGGGGCTGTTCAATGTCCTGTCCAGTACCTTCACCATAATACTTGATCAGGAACGCTCTGACCTCTCCAAAATGTCCGGCTGATGTAGTCACTGTATGTAGCGGCTCCCTTTCATCTTGGCCTGTTCCTGTCTTGTAGAACTTGCTAAGGAATGATGTAACCAGTCCGTATCTGTTCGACCCATCCACTGTCATGATAGGGTCTTCTATGGTCTGCCCTCGTACTCCGCCGGAGTCAGTCTCTGAATGATACTGGATGAGCGTAGCCGTAACCAACCGGTTGTGATCTATTGTCGTTATCGTTCCAACCGGATCTTCTATTTTACTTCCACCACCTTGGTAATTTCCACCGTACGTTTTGTCTATAATAGGTGCAAGTCTCGGCTCGCATAAATAATGCTTTCCACTGCTTACTATTGTCGGTAGTGGTTTCTTAATGTCGTGAACTCTTGGAGCTTGTCCTATTCGTTCACCGTAGCCAATAGGTACTATGAACGGCTCAGGGTTGTCTAATACGAATTTCTTCAAGCCTCGTGCAATCCTCTGCATAGTTTTCGATGCAAGCGGCCTTACCGCTCTGATACCATATTTCTCTTTGATTTCCTCAGATGTGTCGAATATGCTCGGACATGGCAGGCTAAAATCAAGCTGTGTATATGCTCCTACATAAGGCTTGAGCAGTCCCGCCTTGACCTCTTCACTGTCTGCCGGTGCATGTGTATGCTTCGGCCATATGATAGCCCCGCCGTCACACCTGGCTATTAAGAAGAACCTCTTCCTTGTAGTTGGTGCACCGTAGTCTGCTGCCACAAGCTCTCTGAACTGTACCTCATACCCCAGCTCATTGAGCTGCTTTACAAACTGCCTGAATGTATCTCCCTGCTTTGCCCTTATTGGATGGTGCCCTCTATTAAGTGGTCCCCATGTCTTAAATTCCTCAACATTCTCAAGCATGATTATCCTTGGTCTCACAAGTGCCGCCCACCTCAAAGCTACCCATGCAAGCCCTCTGATGTTCTTATCCTTTGGCTTACCGCCTTTGGCCTTGGAGAAGTGCTTGCAGTCCGGAGAGAACCAGGAAAGAGCTACCGGATGTCCCTCACAGGCTTCCACAGGATCCACCGCCCATACGTTCTCGCAGTAATGCTTAGTGGTTGGATGATTGGCTTGATGCATTCTTATAGCCTCCGGGTCGTGATTGATAGCAATGTCGACGCTGTATCCAGTAGCCATTTCTATTCCGGTGGAAGCCCCACCCCCACCGGCGAAATTATCAACAATGAGCTCTCCGTTTATCATGGCAGCACCTCCGGAAAGTCCTCAAAGCTCATCTGGATTGCAGGAATGTCTTCCCATGGGACTCCAATATAATCCAATACCCTGCCCCATCCGAACTTCTCTCCAGTCTCAGGATCAGTACAGCATTTGTACATATAGAACTCCCACTCTTTTGGATTTCTTTCTCGTAGCCTGTCAAATCTATGTGGTCGCTTTTCCATATGTATCCCAAACCCACACATACTACAGCCAGTTCTTTGAGCTCCTGTCGTTTTAAGATTGCCTTGTCCATCATCCTCTATCTGTCCATATATAGCCGGTATGATTGTCTCAACAGGTTCATAAGGTATTATGTTGCCATCCTTGTCCTTGCTATATGGCTGTTCATAGTATAGCTTAGCAAATACATCTGTGTGTGCGTGATACCACTCATCCATATCCCTAGCCAGCCTAAGGATGTCATTCCTTAAGTATGGAGCAAACGGAGCCGATCTCATAGTTGTCTTGCCATAGTAGTTGCAGCCGTGATCTGTCAGAGCTTCCTCTCTCTGCCCACCTTCTGACGCCATCAAACCAAGAAACGGATAGCTTGAATGTTCTTTCGCCCAATCATCACATGGCTTCTCTTTTAGCCAATAGCAACACCTGTTTGACACTTTGAAGTTTGGTTTATAGTACATTACCCCTTCTCTTTCATTTTCATAACCTCCGAATAGGTTAAGCCACTTTTGTGGCAGCTTCATTCGGCTGTCTTTTTGAAAATGTCCTTGCTCACCACATTCGCCGGTGATGATTGCATGTCTTACCGTAGTGTTTCTATCTGTTGGATTTTGTAGCAACTCAATCTTTCCTGCAATTCTCTTGCTGATTACTGGAAATCCGCACTCGTTTAATACTTCAACTTTTGTCTTTGACGGTGTCAGTATAGTGACGCCTAAAGCCTTATGTACCCTCTGTATGCTTTTATCTTCCAGCAAAGACACTGATATCGCAGGGACATTAATGCCTATGGATTTCAGAAATATATGTAAAGTAATGCTATCTAAACCACCAACACTTACATGTGCCTTCTTATACCTTGTAAGCATTTGCTCATAAAATTCATTTGCCCTAATTCTGCTCCGGTTTACCTTTGCTTCATAGGGCAGATTCTGAAGCCGTACCATTCTGTTTCTTGCTTCACTTTTACGTTTTTTCCATGCGTTTAATTCTTCATCCGGATTGTCCAGTTCTCCGTCTTCACCAAATACTCGAACAATCAGATCATCATTTTCAATATTCATTTTTCTAATTCAGGAACCCGATATATCGTCACCCCGGCCGGAGGTTCGGCTCCTTTCATTTATGTTATTTTTCTTTGCTTAATAATGCCTGCTGCCTCTGTGCTATGCCAGCTATTGTGCTTTTTAGCTGTGGCGATATTAACGCCTGCTGCCGTGCTCGTTCCACGTTCCTGTCATACACTCTGTAGAAGTTCGCCCGGTCTGCAACTATGTTCTCAGAGAAGCATAGTTGCCGAAAACCGCCTATCTGTCTAACTGTGTTGGCTGTGATGGGATTAAGGCTTGCTAAGGCTTCCGCTGGGTTGTATGAGCCATACTTGCATATAGCTTGCATTACCTTATCCCACTCTTCCCCTGCAAGGGGGTAGTCACCTGCTGCCACGGATACATATGCTTCCCGGATGTCCGCTATTGATGGTGACCATTTGTTGGTTGCTACCCACTTGTTCAGAGCCGCCTCAGCAACATCATACGGAATATCTTGGAGCTGCTTGTACCACAGCTCCATAGCCTGGTTGTTTGGCAGCAGGTTCTCTTTTGGGTAGTATGTCTTAAGTGCCATCGTCCATGTGGCAAATTCTTCTCTATTCATGTCGTCACCTTCCACTTCTAAGCATATAGAAGAGCATTTCTGTGAGACTCCTCCGCCTCGGTCCTTGTCTGCATGGGAGAATTGCTGAAAGCTTCCACCTGCCTCCCGGTTCCAATGGTGTTGGGGTCTCATATTCATCAACTTCTTCCGCAGATTGTGGAATAGCCACCATTATCCCATAGTAACAAGAAGAGTTTGGGCAGCAGTCTATAATATGCTTATCCAACTTACCACTTATGATGTCATCTCGAATACTTTTGTAGCATTCCATTGTAGTGACTATGTAGTTCTTCTCTCCTAAGAAGTTTAAGCCGTTCCCGCTGAATACATCCTCTTTGCAGCTCTTGATTTCATAGCATGTGAATATCCCTTTTTCTATTGAGCCAATTGAAGTGACTCCTGCCGGTTCAAACTGCATGAAGTCAACCCTCTTCACATCCTTGGTGCCATAGTCAATGCTCACCTCCCTGGCATAGTATTTCCCTGCCCCTATAAGCCTGTCAGTTACTAACAGATCGCTTAAGAATTTGGTTGTTTCTTTCCTGTCCATGTCACACCTCGCCTATAACTAAATCAGCAAATTCTTTTTCCACCAGTTCCTCTGCTTCGCAATATATACTAAAACTTCCCTCATCTTCGGTATAGTAAAAAGTACTTTCAGTTGCTTTATTATCTTTCCGTAGCTCCCAATACAAATCAAACAAATCTCCAACATAATCATCATCCGTAAGCGAAAGATCTTCTTCGCAGTAATGCTTGCCTTTATATTCGTATATTTTCATACCATCACCACCTATATATTAAACTCCATATGAAGGTACTTTCCCGGATATTCTGTCTCCCAGTAGTAGTCTCCCATATACCAATCTTCACCTAGACACCTTTGGTCACACCATTCTTCACATTCTTCGGTGCCCTGTTTATTACCTGATACATCATCTACAATATCCGCATTTCTTGTATCCATTCCTTCCAAATCAACATTCTCTTTAAGCCATTCATGAATTTCTTTATCCAATTCATTCCTCCGCTGTATCTTATCTACTATGACCTTCGGAATTTTTTTCATTCATATCACCCATCTCTTTCTTTCACTATTTATCTTAGTTCCATCATTGACGCCATGATCTTACTTTCGTCCTTACATTCAAGCTCCCTTATCATGTGAAGGTATACGTTTTGCGTGGTGGCCATGCTTGAGTGCCCTAATCTCCTGGATATGGTTGAAAGAGTCACTCCCTCATACATAAGCACAGACGCATGTGTATGCCTCAAGCCATGGATGGTTATAACTGGTATACCTGCTTTAAGGCACAGCTTCCGCAACCTATCATTTGCCGTTGAGCTATATATCTTCTCTCCCTTTCCAAGCTTGAATATTCTTTCTTTCACATTCATGCCTTTTATCAGATTTTCAAACTGCATTGCTGTTCTAAAGTCAAGAAGAATAGTACGCACAGATGACTCGTTCTTGGTCTTGCAAAAAGTATTCGTCAGCTTGTAATCAAACGCCTTGTTTATATGCAATCTCAGATTGTTAAAATCAAAGTCTTCCGGAGTAAGTGCCAGTGCCTCTTCAAATCTCAATCCTGTCTTAGCCACAAGCATAATGAACCAATCCCAGTTTATTTCTGATCCAAGCTCCAACACCTCAAGTAGTTTTTCGAGATCTTTCTTGCCAATATACTTAACGCACTTATTGATCGTTGGAAGCTTCCCCTTGATCACCGCCCGGTGTGATATATCCCTTTCCAGGACACCATCGTCAAATGCGTCTACCAGGGACGCTCTGAGTTGATGGTGGAAGTCTGACGTGGTAGTTTTTTCATGTGTTAATGCATACTCATTTAATATATTTTGATATGAGTTTCTTGTAAGATCTTTCATCCTAAGATTTGGGGCTATTTCTCTCAATCTCTTAGCTGCCATATGATACTTGATCAATGTCACATGCCTTACCACTCCTTCCTTGTAATCTTTTATCCATCTCTCAAAATAGTCGCAGAAAAGTTCCTCTCTCTGCTCTTCTATACTCATTGCCATTTATGGATACCTCCTATGTGTTTAAGCTGCCTACCGCTCAGATATTTTTTACAACAACATACCCATTTCCGCCGGTGTTCTGAGCACCCTCATCTCGTCATATCCACTGTGGTACGGATCACACAGCGTGTCTCCCTGGACCACAACGGCTTTAATACCCATTAGCGACAACTGCACATATGTCATGTATACTCCATTCCAATCAAGATCCTGTGCAACCACACGAAGCTGCCTTTGATAGTCAAGTCCTCGCTCCTTCATAATCTGGGCAACAGCAATAATCATCCCGCCAGCACCTGCAGATGGCTCATGAATTTCAATCACCTCATTTTCTGATAAATGATTAAATTGAGAATCATACACTGTGGCAGCAGTAAGATATGATATGTTAAAGGGTGTAAAAAACTGACCAGTGACCTTGTTGCCGCAGCCTGACTTCATGTATATATCACCTAATACATCTCCGCCCTGTTCTTCCAAAACACCACACAACGCTCCGGTCATGTTGCTGATATTAACAAACTCCTCTTTGCTATATTTGTTTGCTATATCTTTAAACCGTTTTTCTCTCTCGTAATAAACCTTATCGTGCATCATCCTACACGCATTGCTGATAGATATGGCTGTCATTGTTATCCAATCCGTAAATATCTGATAGGGTGTATATTTGCCAGACATATGTACTATGGTGTCAACGATCCACTTCTCGTTTTCATTCTCCACACTATTCCAGCTCCTTTCCCCCAGCTATCTCCATGCCAATCCTCACGATATGGCGGTTGATCTTTTCGTCTATCATCTTGTCAACTTCTTCACTGCAGCCATAGAGATAGATCAACTGGTCAAGCATGATCCTGACGTCTGCGATCTCCTCGACCATTCTGCTCACAACCGTTTTTACTTTCTCCGGGTCTCCTGAGCTCTGTGCTCTGTCCCATTTGCTAATGGCCTGTATGAGCTCTGCACACTCCTCTATGCACTGTCTGCACTGTGTTGTGGAACCATAGTAACTTGCTATGTCTCGCAGCTTCTTTCTCCTGCTGCCTAGCTGCATTTCTCTCGTATTCATGCCTATGTTCTGTCCTCCTTGCAATCATTAACCAATTTACCTGCTGCCTGCTGTATCCTCGTTACCCTGATGAAGCCCAGTTCGCCATCATTTCGTATGAGCGGTCAAGCTGCTCAGCCACCCGGTTCCTGCCTGGATCATACGCAGTACCATTGTTGCCTGATCGATACTGCCTTGCTTCCTGGTTAGTTACTGCATCAATCACCCATCTTTTGATTGCAAGATAGTGCGACTTAGACTTATATGCCTTCTCCGCTATGTATTCATCCAGGTACTTTATTGCCTTGTCTCTGATATCCTCACCATAGTCGGCAGTAAGCTTCTCGTATTCAGCAGCAGTTAAGAGTACATGCTTATACTCCCCATACTTCTTCTTGGGAGCCTTTGCCGCTCTGCTGCCGGCACTCTTGCCGGAAGAAGCGGCTATATTATCTATACTACTCTTATCTATACTATCCTTATCTAATCTAATCTTATCTATACTATTCCAACATTCGCTTTCGTTCTGCTCACACTTGCTAACATTTTGCCAACAAGTGTTATCATTTTGCTGACAAATGTTATCACAACTGTTACACTCTGTGTCAGGACAGGATATATCCGTATCCTGCGGCCCTGCGGAAGTATCATCAATGCATGTATCATCATCAGAATTAAGCCCGGAGCTGAAGTCATACGTCTTATCCTCTTTCACCTCAAGCAGTCTCTTCTCTTCAATACACTGTGACGGCTTGATTCTGCTTGTCTGTATCTGGTTATTAACTTTCCAGTGACGGATTGCTACAACACCGCTCTCAAACTGTATGATGAAGCCCTTGGCAATCAACAGCTTCATGTCATCATCAGACGCAAGGATAGACCTCTTCACGCTCTTAGCATTGTTAAGAAATCCCTCATCATCTGCGTTCATGCCCAAGTGAAAATACAATGCCTGGGCAGATAAGGGCATTTCCTTAAAATCATCACAGCCTATAACCTGTAACGAGAACATTCTTTTTTCTGCCATAGCTTACACCTCTCTTATCCTTATGCCGTATGTATACAACATAAGCTTTCTTTTTATGATATAGTCTCTGGTTTTAAAGCCTTTCGTATCTTCAACCACCAGTTCACCTTTTTCGTTGTCTATATATACAAAGTCCGCAAGATATGCACATTCCTTTTCAAGGATTTTCCCTTTTTTGAATGATCCTTTATGCGGACCTCTTTCATAGATCTCATTAGTCAACGCTCTCTGTGTTGGGATAAGGATATATTTCTTCTGCCTCTGCAAGTCACTGATTGCGCCGGAAGCTTCAAGGGCTTTCAACTGGCTATATCTTTGTGCTTCCTTCTTACTGTCGAACACAATGCCGTCAACCTCAACCTTCCGGCCACTGTATTTGCTTACCTTGTTCTTGCTCATATCATCCTCATCTCCTCTACTTGAAGGGTAGATCATCCTCAATCCCCTCCGGAATACTCATGAAGCCGGAAGCCTCTCTTGGATCCGGAGCAGGTGAAGTAGTCTGCTGCCTTGAACTGCTGCCGTCACTTCCTGCCGTGTTCTTGCTCTCGGCAAATTCCTGCTCTTCCACCACAACGTCTGTTGTGTACACCTTGTTGCCATCCCTGTTAGTATAGCTGCCTGTCTGTATCCTTCCGCATACACATATCTTCGTGCCCTGCTTAAGGTACTTATCTGCGAACTCCGCTGAACGCCCAAAGGCTACGCAACTGATGAAGTCCGCACTCTGCTCATTGTCTTTTTTATACCTTCTGTCTACAGCAAGGGTATACCTTGCCACCGCCATCTGTTCGTCTCCCTGCTGAGAATACCTGATCTCTGGATCCCTACACAGCCTGCCTATCAATAGGACCTTGTTCATTCCTGTTCCTCCTCTTTTCTCTTGCTACTGCAAGTCTCTTTTCCCTGGCACCCATCCCAAGGATGGCAAGAGCCATAAGCATTAAGCCTAATGCTGTTAATAATATCCTTCCCGGTCTTCCCAGACAGAAGTCTGCCACCTCGTGAAAGAAGACACAGAACAAAAGGATCACTGTACTCATCACCGCAAGGGTGCTGTAAATGAAATCATCCATGTTGCCGTCCCTCCTTAACTCGCAGACAAGGTACACTTAGCCAAGTCTAAATAAAACTTATCAATACTCTTGTAAAACGGACAATCGCCGGTAAATGTAGTGTTGTTAAGGCATGTACACTTCCCTGCCTCATCTCTCGCAAAGCAGCGTCTATGGTCATCATCATCGTTCAAACATTTATTTGCAGGTATTTTGCTCATATTTCTATTCCCTCCTGTTTACCAGTTCGTACTGACCGGTCTCTGAATTTATTGTTATCATTTTTTCTATTTCGTCATTTTTTGCCAATTTGATTTTTTCACAATCGCAGTGCTCACCCGGATCCAGATGAGCACCACATAGTGTGCATTCGTTGTAATACATATTGATATTTTCCTTCCGGTTTGTTACAATATGAGTGGACATTCTTTTTTTTGCACCTGCGGATTGCCGTCCAAAGGTGCTTCTTTTATGCCAACTGATGTCACATCATATCTTGAGATAACTCACCCCACGCTATAGCCTTTGCCGTCTGATAAGGGTCATACGGCGGAACGTGCTTGCCTTCATCAAGGTCCTTCTTGTATTTGAGGTAATCTATTAATACCAAGAGGTTGATCCAGGTCACACCTGTTCCGTCCAATATGGCATATGGACCATATCTACCCTTTTTAACGTAGGCGTCCAGTTCGGACACACGTCTTGTAGCAGTACTGGAAGACACATGGAACATGTTCTTCATATCTGCCTTACTGATGTAAGGGCATGCCGTAATATAGCTGACGCTATTAATATGCAGCCCTGCAGCTCCTTTTGCCAACTTACTCACCCTCCTCACTAAATCCGAGTATGATCTTAACCATCTTGCTGCTCTTGCTGATGAGTTCACTTGTGTTTTTTGAATTTTTCACTATTTTCTCAAAGGTTGCTTCCGCCTTATCCTTTCCAAGCCTTTCTTTCAATTCATTCCTAAACGCCGCCAAAAGGCAATCCATTTCTGTGCATATTAATGCTGTGTCTCCTTCAATCTCTACATGTCCTTTACTTGATAAAATCATATCCATCCTCCTATATTGTTTTGATTTTTATTTACATTGCTTCGTTTTCTCCTTATACTCAAGTTACAGGCTCTGCCAGGAGCCAAGTTCTTGTGAAGGGAGGTATTAACTTATGGATGACCTAACAAAAGCTCAGAAAAAGGTCATTGTTTCTCTGTACAAAAACTACCTAGATCGCAAGTCTTCCATGTCTGACGATCAAGCACGTCGCTATCCAAATGTTGCTTATTTGCACGAAAATTACTTTTCAGATATAGGTTCTGATGATTTGTTTTCTATATGCTGTGCTTTGCATCGCAAAGGCTATATAACTTGTTCTTATTACGACAACACTGCATATTTGATAGCACTCACTGATAAGACTGTGATCTGCATGGAACAACGCTTTCTAAACAGTTCAAAAGCATTGTTGAATTTTCTCATTGATATTAAGTAATCTACTTTCTGGGATAGTTGGTAAGTCGTATTCGATGTGCCGGCTGTCCCGGATTGGCTAACTGTATAAAATGCAAAAGCATTTCTTCTGGCACCAAAATTGTTTCCGTGTCCTTATCAAATCCAAGCTGCCACGGCAGAAAATTGTCTTCCTGAAATCTCCAGCGAAACCCCTCGTACATCCTCATTGCAGCATTTAACTTTTTGCACTGCTTGCATTCCGGTTTTGCATCCCAGCCATCAATTGCTGTTATTATGTTGACTATTTCTCTGAGTTGCTTTAAAGACATTGATTTCAATATCTTTTTGCTATTGCTGTCATACGGTTTTATCCTTGCTATTCTTCTTAACAGATATTTCTTTTCTTCTATTCTATAAAGTGTCACCTTCTCACCTCCGCTGTTCTAGTCTTCACATGAATATTCGCCCATGTTTAACATATTAGACTTTCAAGTTAAAAAAATAACTCGCTTACGCTTTTACCAAGTGCATCTGCTATTCTTCGAAGTGTCCTTGTCGATGTTTCTTTTACAGCTCCGCTTTCAAGACCTGATATAATAGTTCTTGAAACACCAGCTTTAATAGCAAGATCTTCCTGTGTAATTCCAGCGTTTTCTCGAATCTCCTTAACTCTATATTCCACTATTCTTCCTCCTTTCAAACTGTCTAATTTATTTGACAAATGAAGTTTAACATATTAAACAGGCTGTGTCAATTATTTTTGTTTAAAATGTTTGACACATTTATTTTCATACTGTACAATATAGTAAACAAACAACTGGAGGTGAAAAAATGACATTAGGTGAAATTATAAAACACTATAGATCTGATCATTCTCTTAGCATGGATGCATTCTCTGAACGCAGTGGTATAAGTAAAGCATATATATCTTTATTGGAAAAAAACAAACATCCTAAGACAGGAAAAGAAATATCACCATCTATACAATCTATCCGTCAAGCTGCACAAGGCATGAATATGGATTTTGATGATTTATTTGCTTTATTAGACGGAAAGGTTGAGGTAAATCAAGCTAAACCTCTGCAAGGCAGAAAAATTCCTGTTCTTGGTCGTGTAGCTGCTGGCATACCTATCAATGCCATTACCGAGATTATAGACACCGAAGAGATACCAGAAGACTTGGCAAAGACTGGTGATTTCTTCGCTTTACAGATTAAGGGCGACAGCATGGAGCCACGAATATATGACGGTGATGTTGTCATTGTAAGGCAACAGGAGGATGCAGACTCAGGTGATATCGTCATTGCAATGGTCAATGGCTATGACGCCACCTGTAAGAGACTTGTCAAATATGCCACTAGCCTGGCTCTTGTATCTTTAAATAGTAAGTACGAGCCGATGATGTTCACAGAGGAAGAGGTAGCGACCAAGCCGGTGAGGATCATTGGGAAGGTTGTGGAGCTGAGAGGAAAGCTCTAAAAAAATGCGTATTATGCGTATATTTTTCTTGACTTTTATGTGTATTATGCGTATAATATAATCATAAGGAGGTCGGATATGACAGTTAGAGAACTCGAAAAGCTACTTCTCCAAGATGGTTGGATCGCAGTCAAACAGGTTGGCTCACACAGGCAGTATAAACATCCTGACAAGCCCGGCAAGGTCACAGTCCCAATACATAAAGGTGATGTAAGCAAAGGAACAGCAAATTCAATATTAAAACAGGCAGGGCTTAAATAGCCCCTGCCGGTTACACATAGAAAGGAGTTTATTATGAAATTAGTATATAAAGCAATATTTACACCATTTGAGGATGGTGAGGGCTATACCGTTGAAGTGCCAGATCTTCCGGGATGTGTTACTGAGGGATATAGTCTGGCTGAAGCTATCGAAATGGGACAGGACGCCGCTTCTGGATGGATCCTCGGTGAGCTGGAAGAAGGTCATGGTTTTCCACATCCAAGCGATCCAACTTCTATCACTGCTCCTGAAGGTTCATTTGCCAATTTTCTTGTATTGGATATTGATGCATATTCAGAGAAGTACGGCAGCAAGTCTATACGCAAGAACATAACTCTTCCTGCGTGGCTCAATACTTATGGTGAAAAGAACAATGTAAATTTCTCCAAAGTACTTACAGACGCCCTGTTAAAGCAGGCTTCTAATTAAATAAAAAATCCCCCAAGTGCTGGAACACCTGAGGGATAAGTTACCCACAAACCGAAGGCTTATGAATAACACATCAACAAAACACATTATACCATAAGCCTTCTGATTTTGATAGGATTTTTTCTATCTCATACAGGAGGAATATATATGTGGACAGAAATTAAAAAGAACGGAACAATCAAG
>ERZ1034920.1749-NODE-1749-length-13313-cov-6.392819_pt1 | contig 13313 bp, 15 predicted proteins | sample MGYA00520688_ERZ1034920 | MGnify/ENA primary metagenome ERZ1034920 (study PRJEB33766, sample SAMN09781785) | gut metagenome | biome: gut microbiome | host: Homo sapiens | place: Madagascar | study: EMG produced TPA metagenomics assembly of the PRJNA485056 data...
AATCCTGCGGATTGTTTTTTAGTCCGCGGGAGATGGACGCACGGGTCACCAAAAAGCTCAGCCTTGAAAGAGGCTGGGCTTTTTCTTTTTACGATTTGTTTTCCCTTTCCCGTCCGCACGTTCCTCTGCGGCGGCAATGGATACCACGGTTACATCCACTGCACCGGCCTGCATGAGCGCCATTGCGCAGGCGGATACGGTTGCGCCGGTTGTGATGATGTCATCCACAAGTAGTACACGCTTGCCACTGAGGTCTGCTCCGGATTGGCAGGCAAATGCGCCCTTCGCATTCCTCAGACGCTCCTCACGGGTCAACTCCTTCTGCGGGCGGCCCGGGTTCTTCAGATAAAGCGGCGTTTCTACCGGTACACCCAGCACCTTGCCCAGACGGCGCACCAGCAGCAAGGGTAAACCGGGCACGCCGGGGCGCGGCTGGCGGGGAGGAACCGGCACAATACAGCTGTACAGCGGCATGGTAACCGAACCGAGATACTCCGGCTGTTCGCCCACTGCATGGGCGGGCAGTACCCCAAATACCAGCACAGCTATGCGATCAGCCAGCTCGCGGGCAAACCAGGGACAGCCTCCGCGCTTGCAACGCAAAATAGCACTGCGCACAATGCCTTCATAGTAGTAAGCTGCGGCGGCTTCTTTTACCGCGTAAAAATCATGCTCTCCCTCGAGAAGGCGCGGCGGAATATGCCGCAGCTGCGCTTCTTCTTCGGCACAGTTCGGGCAGACGGTGCCGTGCAGCGCATCAGCACCCAGCAGACCACCGCAAAAAGGACACCGCCGCGGAAACAACCACAGCTCGATGTGTTTTAACGCAGCTGTGGGAAATTTCGGTCTCATCAGTAAAAGCCGCAGCCATGCTTGCCGTTCTGCTTCACATGGTACAGCTCTTTGTCGCCGTCCTTGAAGATGCTCTCGCCGGGGTTTGCACGCTCCGTAAAGGCCACGCCTACGCTCAGTGAAACGGCAGGCAAATCATCGGTCGGGCAGGAGAGCTGATTGTTGATAGTTGTGATTTTGTCACGCACCGTGTAGCCCAGCTCCTGACTTACGTCCACCATAATGACCGCGAATTCGTCACCGCCGATACGGCAGACGTAGTCAATACTCCGGAAGGTGGTTTGCAGCAGGGAGGCAACCTTTTTCAGAATCTGGTCGCCAACGGCGTGGCCGTAGGTATCGTTGACGTGTTTGAAAATGTCCACATCGCAGATAATAATGGCAAACGGTGTCTCGCCATTTTCATAGATATTCAGAATTTTTTCAAACGAACCGCGGTTCAGTGCGTCGGTCAGCACATCATGCTCGGCCTCGTGGCGGATGAGCTTCTGCGTCTCCTGATTTTCGCGGTAGACCTCGTTGTAAGTCAGCGCCAAATCCTGCAGCTCGGCCGCGCCTACAACCGGGAAAATCTCGCCTTTTTGGATGCTTTCGCCGTACTGCATCAGCGGCTTTACCACCAAACGGCGTGTCATGGCGCAAATTTCTATCATAAGTATGACCAAAATGGCCGCACTGAGCTCCTGTTTGCGGTAAATGTCGATAAAGACCGTCTCCGCGTTGCCCTGCCGGCTGCGGGTCAATTCCATCAGGCTGTCCAGACTCTCGGAAATTTTTTCTGTGACATTGTCACGCATATTTTGGTACTGGCTGTTGCTGACGAGCTGCTGTGCCTTGCGCAGTTTGTCGGCATCCGACATCGCCATATCGCTATCGTGCAGCGATACGCTTTGGATTTCCTGTGGCCATGCAGAAAAGTCAACAAGCGTTGCCTGCGCCACAAGCCGCATGGCATACCGGTGTGTGTAGCTCAGGTTCTGCGAGGTCATCATGGCGGATTTCAGCAGGGTGAAAGCCTCGGTGTCGCCGTAATTTTCCCCAAAATATTCTAAAGCGGTCTCGCGGCGGCGGGTGACATTGAGATTCTCAAAATAATTGTCCATGTACTCTCGCTGGCAGGTGGCGGTGTACATCCGCATCTGCCCTACGAGATAGTCCGAACCGCTTTGCAGCTGGCGTGCCAGCGTCTGGCATTGGATATAGTCCTCTGTTGCGGTCTGCATTTTGGACAGTTTACCTATCCCGCGCACCGACAGCAACCCCAGAATAACGGCCAACGGCAGTGTTACCGTTACATCAAAGGCGCTTACGCGTTGTATTCTAATTTTTTTCACAACAGGCTCAACCTTTCAGCCATAATTTCTTGAAGAATTACAGGTTATTTTGTATAGAATGTTCATAATTAGTATACAAAATCTTGTCTTTCTTTGCAAGGAATTTGCTTGGGCATATCCCACAAAAAAAGACAAGAAAATTCTACATATTGCAAAGAGGCCGGGTGTTTATGCAGTGCGGCCAATAGGAGCGTTCACGTATTCAACAAAGATATCAGCGTATCTTCGTCGGTTTCACTATTGACACTGGCAGTATATCCGGCATATACTGGATTTATACGAATACATACGTTTGGGGGCTGGATATGAAATCCTGTCGAAAAAGCACCGGCTACACTTTGGTCGAGTTGATTGTTACTTTGGTAATTCTGGCCGTATTGGCTGCGCTGCTTATGCCTGCGCTGACCGGTTACATTGACAAAGCGCAGGAGGCCGCGGTCATTGCCGAAGCGCGGGCGGTCCTGACCGCCTCCCAAGCCACCGTCACCGAAGCCTACGCACAAGGTAAGCTGACGCCGAACAGGATTGGAAGCGGATTTGAGGCACCCGAGAAGGAGGGCGATGCCTATAGAATGGCAAAACAGATTTTTGAGCTGTCTGAAATGAATTGTGACGAATGCGATTGGCGGTTTTCTCTGCCAAGCAACACAAATACAGACCTATCACCGGCGAAAATTTCGCTGTTTACCTATTGCAACAAGCGCTACTGCGTCACCTACCGCGTCGTTGCCACGGATAGTGAGCCTGCAGGATGGGGCGCGGTTGTACGGGCGAGTGAGATACCCGCGCCGGATTTAACTGATGGGACGGTTTTTCTGTCATCAGAGTCCTATAAACCGGAAAAGTCAGAGCCACCGGACACAGGTGAAACAGGAGGAACAGGAAGCTTGACGCCGGGCGGGGGCAGTAATCCGGACGTGTGGGGTGGCTCGGAATCAGGCCAACCCGGGGAGGGAACGAACCCGGATGGGCCTGATTTACCAGAATGATTCCGCGGATTTTGGATATGTTGTTTTTATCTGCGCCACACCTTGCGGGCGATGACGTTCGGCAAAGGTCTGAAGAGCGCCGAAGATACCGTTTCTATCCACGCCACCCTCGCGGGTGGCGACCGACGGCGACCCCTCAGTCGCCTACATCGTCCACGTTTCTATCCACGCCACCCTCGCGAGTGGCGACCGATCAATTCGGCGGCGAGTGCCACTATAACAAGTGGTTTCTATCCACGCCACCCTCGCGGGTGGCGACGCGGCCAACGGCGCTGCGGATATACCGTGGTGAAAGTTTCTATCCACGCCACCCTCGCGGGTGGCGACCGGCGTACCGTCCGCCTTGTACCATGTTCTGTTCAAGTTTCTATCCACGCCACCCTCGCGGGTGGCGACGGCAACATCGGGGGCCGTTCCGCTTTTCGTCTGTTGTTTCTATCCACGCCACCCTCGCGGGTGGCGACCTGGGAAGGCAAGGGCGATGGCTGGCAGTGCTTAGTTTCTATCCACGCCACCCTCGCGGGTGGCGACAAGCGCGCTTTTGCGTCAATAAGCAGCTGGGTTGTTTCTATCCACGCCACCCTCGCGGGTGGCGACGGCGCTATAATCCGTTTGCAAGTCGAGATAGCGGTTTCTATCCACGCCACCCTCGCGGGTGGCGACAGGCCAGCTTGTTCAGGGTGGAATCCATCAATTCTGTTTCTATCCACGCCACCCTCGCGGGTGGCGACATGTGGCAATTCGTGAAGCCAAGCGCCAAGCAGATGTTTCTATCCACGCCACCCTCGCGGGTGGTGACGTATTCCCCCTTGCTACATTGAAGGCAAAAGCATTGTTTCTATCCACGCCACCCTCGCGGGTGGCGACGCAAGGACTGGTGGTGATATAGTGGGTGCTTTTAAGTTTCTATCCACGCCACCCTCGCGGGTGGCGACACGGCAATGGTTTGCTGTATGGCTTGAAGGGCCTGTTTCTATCCACGCCACCCTCGCGGGTGGCGACCGCCGGAATCCCGAACAAGGCGGGCACATACGGAGTTTCTATCCACGCCACCCTCGCGGGTGGCGACCTGTTGCCGTCTGGTTGCTTGCAGATACAGCAGCAGTTTCTATCCACGCCACCCTCGCGGGTGGCGACCAAGTAGGACACTTCCTGGTCAACCACCATCCCGAAGTTTCTATCCACGCCACCCTCGCGGGTGGCGACTTTAAGGCCCTGCGCATAGCGGTCATAAACTACGTTTCTATCCACGCCACCCTCGCGGGTGGCGACCAACCGGGTTGCAAGGATAGACCCGAACTACAAGGTTTCTATCCACGCCACCCTCGCGGGTGGCGACGACAGCCTGACGGAGTTGTACGCGCCGTGCAAGCTGTTTCTATCCACGCCACCCTCGCGGGTGGCGACGGACGCACGCACGCCGGAGGAAATGCACGCCATCTGGTTTCTATCCACGCCACCCTCGCGGGTGGCGACCAGTTCGCGGGTGGCGTCATCGGGCTTGCCGTCGTTTCTATCCACGCCACCCTCGCGGGTGGCGACATTCTGTGCGCATAATCAGCCATAACTTATAAAGGGTTTCTATCCACGCCACCCTCGCGGGTGGCGACGATGCAGCACTACGGCTGGACAGCGCAGGAGTTTAGTTTCTATCCACGCCACCCTCGCGGGTGGCGACCTAGCGCGGCTGGCACGAATTTTCAGCGCATTTTTTGTTTCTATCCACGCCACCCTCGCGGGTGGCGACGCGCGACTGCTACAGTAACCCCGGCGGCAGTGGAGTTTCTATCCACGCCACCCTCGCGGGTGGCGACCTTCACTGCTGAACGAAAGGAGCTGCCGCAATGACGTTTCTATCCACGCCACCCTCGCGGGTGGCGACAGCCGTAGAGGATAAACTCGTGACTGCTATTGTAGTTTCTATCCACGCCACCCTCGCGGGTGGCGACGGCTCCTTGTATGAGATTTACTGCGCAGATATGGAGTTTCTATCCACGCCACCCTCGCGGGTGGCGACGGACGGGTGCTGTGCATTGAGTGCCAGCACAGAGCGTTTCTATCCACGCCACCCTCGCGGGTGGCGACAATATACGCGGGCCTTGCCCGCATTGGAGGAATGTTTCTATCCACGCCACCCTCGCGGGTGGCGACGGCAGACCGTTCATAAAACCAAGCGCGGCCTATGAGTTTCTATCCACGCCACCCTCGCGGGTGGCGACCGAAATCCCTGCAGGATGTTCCCTACAAGTCCGCAGTTTCTATCCACGCCACCCTCGCGGGTGGCGACGTGTCGGTGTCTGCCTTTGGCCGACCCGCCGCACAGTTTCTATCCACGCCACCCTCGCGGGTGGCGACCATAGGTTTGCGTTGTGTGGGTGTCTTCCTCGGTATTTCTATCCACGCCACCCTCGCGGGTGGCGACTTTAGTCAGTGAGTGATGGGGCTGCGCTCGCAGGATTTCTATCCACGCCACCCTCGCGGGTGGCGACATACCGGCCTCAGGATTGATGATGTACTGGCGCTATTTCTATCCACGCCACCCTCGCGGGTGGCGACCGCAGATTGCCCAACCATCCCGCGGGACACACCGCATTTCTATCCACGCCACCCTCGCGGGTGGCGACAAGGTAGCTTGCCCCTCGGCGTCATTGGCCAGCTTATTTCTATCCACGCCACCCTCGCGGGTGGCGACAAAGACGGCGGGCGGCCCGGCAAGGTGGATTTTGACATTTCTATCCACGCCACCCTCGCGGGTGGCGACCGGTCATCGCGGGGGTTCTCGCGCACCATCTGGAATTTCTATCCACGCCACCCTCGCGGGTGGCGACGTGGTGGAGATATCCTCCGGCAGCACGGCTCACCTATTTCTATCCACGCCACCCTCGCGGGTGGCGACAAGCAGCGCGCCAAAGTATTGCAGCAGCAAAAAAATTTCTATCCACGCCACCCTCGCGGGTGGCGACGGCTGTACGTCTGGGAGCACCGCACTGACTGGACATTTCTATCCACGCCACCCTCGCGGGTGGCGACTTTTGTTTCTTCACCTGTGAGCAGGTATTCGAGGATTTCTATCCACGCCACCCTCGCGGGTGGCGACTACGGTCTGCGTTCCAAAGTTCACGATCTGCTGATTTCTATCCACGCCACCCTCATGGGTGGCGACTTTTATCGCCCAGCAAGACCCGCGCCTCCCAGGATTTCTATCCACGCCACCCTCATGGGTGGCGACTGTTTTGTCGCCGACCGTTCCGCGGACACATACGAATTTCTATCCACGCCACCCTCATGGGTGGCGACGAGGGCACGATTTACGGCCCGCGCGAGGATTTGATTTCTATCCACGCCACCCTCATGGGTGGCGACATGTGTCTCACAAATACCGAGGTACTCGCCGACACATTTCTATCCACGCCACCCTCATGGGTGGCGACCAGGGAGAGGGCCGCCGCAGCGGTGGCGGTTGTAAAGTATTTCTATCCACGCCACCCTCATGGGTGGCGACCAAGCGTCCCAGGATTTTCTCAACGATTTGTACGAATTTCTATCCACGCCACCCTCATGGGTGGCGACACCATCACGCCGCCCGCAACAACGCAGAAAGGAATTTCTATCCACGCCACCCTCATGGGTGGCGACTTGGTGAACTCAATGTGACAGGTGCCTTTTTTGTAATTTCTATCCACGCCACCCTCATGGGTGGCGACGCGGCGTTGGGTAATAGTCTTTGCTGTCGTTGGATTTCTATCCACGCCACCCTCATGGGTGGCGACAGAACAGTGGCGACCGCCTGCGCGGCGGTTTTGTATTTCTATCCACGCCACCCTCATGGGTGGCGACTTGAGCAGGGCGGGGCTTGCCCGCTAACGGGAGATTTCTATCCACGCCACCCTCATGGGTGGCGACGAAAGGTTATTAGATTTCATTTATGGAATCATTAAGATTTCTATCCACGCCACCCTCATGGGTGGCGACCATATATTACAAATTCAGATAAAATAGGTATTCATATTTCTATCCACGCCACCCTCATGGGTGGCGACCTTGAAAATAGCTATACTGCTACCGTTAAAAAAGATTTCTATCCACGCCACCCTCATGGGTGGCGACTTCACATTCACCTAGCTCATCTTCCCAATATTTCAATTTCTATCCACGCCACCCTCATGGGTGGCGACTGCTCTATATCCTAAATCAATCATATACTTTGCATTTCTATCCACGCCACCCTCATGGGTGGCGACTTTATCTGCTTGAGGTAACCAATGAGCATATACTATTTCTATCCACGCCACCCTCATGGGTGGCGACTTTCTTGCACCTCTTTTTCTAAATCATACACAAGAAATTTCTATCCACGCCACCCTCATGGGTGGCGACTCTATGCCATCTTTCTTTGGCTCTGTTTCTTCTTATTTCTATCCACGCCACCCTCATGGGTGGCGACTAGGAAATAACAGTGGCTTAGATTTATCTGTTCAATTTCTATCCACGCCACCCTCGCGGGTGGCGACGTGGATTGCAGTGGTAATATCACACGTGTTCTTCAATTTCTATCCACGCCACCCTCGCGGGTGGCGACGGCAAAAGTGTACAAAAATGTACAGTGTCTTTTGCGCAAAAGGGAAAAAATTATCTGTAAAATCAAAAATAATCTAAAATATCCGCCTCACATTCCCATTGCAACAAGCAAAAAATGCACAGCCTGCCCCAAAACGTCCGATGGCATCGGTGCGAAGCTCCTGGGAAAAGTATGCTTGCTTTCGCCTCGCACCGGGGCTGCTACACAAGCAGCACATCATCCTGAGCAAATTCGGGGTGGCGGCCAAGGTGCTCCACGCGGGTTTTGTAGTGGTTGCCAAGCTGGTAAAAGCGCAGGCTGTCGGTTTCGGGGTCAATCAGCGCGGCCAGCGAGGCTTTGAATGCGGTGTACTGGGCAGCGTCCAGCAGGCATTCAAACACGGAATTCTGCACCCGCTGGCCGTGGTTTACGCAGGTTTTGGCAACCTTGCGCAGACGTTTGCGCCCGGCGGAGGTTTCGGTGTTGACGTCGTAGGTGACAAGTACAAGCATACGCGCACCTCACTTCCAGAAAAAGGGCGGATATACGTCCATATCGCCGCGCAGGGTGCGGGCCAGCAGCAGGGCTTGCGCATAGGGCACAAGTCCCCACGGCAGCTTTTCCCGCAGGAAGGGATGGGTAATCTGCTCCTGTTTTTTGCTCTGCCATGCCTTGAAAAACGCTCGGCGGCCCTCGTCGGTCAGCCAGACCGCACCGCTTTCCTGCCGTTGCAGATCCTTTGCGGTCAGAATTTTCTGGTTCACGCAGGACAGCACAAATCGGTCAGCATAAACAGTACGCAGTTCCTCCATCAGGTCAAGGGCAAGGCTTTGACGGCCCGGGCGCGGGCGATGCAGGAAGCCCACATAGGGGTCCAGCCCCACAGCGGTCAGCGCGGCAGCGCAGTCGCGGGCCAGCATGGTGTAGGCAAAGGAAAGCAACGCATTGATGTTGTCCAGTGGCGGACGGCGGCTGCGCACAGTAAAGGTGAAGTCCTCGCGTTGCTGCAAAATCAGCGCATCGAAGCGGTCAAAGTAGCGTTGGGCGGCTTCGCCCTCCAACCCCAGCAGCTGCCCGGAATCCTCGCAGGCTTCAATCAGTGGCAAGGCTACGGCCAGCTGCGCGGAGGTACGCTTTAAATCCTCCACCGGCACACGCTGCGGATGGTCGCGGGTGGCGCGCTCCAGCGCCCAGCGGGCGTTGTAGACCTTGCCCAGAATGAAGCCGCGTGCATAGCGGCAGCTTTGCGTGGGGTCATCGGCCACACGGTACTGAATCTGACGCAACAGTACATTGCCGCGCTCCTCGCCCACGGTGCGGGCCAGAAAGTGTCCCTGCGGGGAGAAAAACACAAGGTCGATACCCCGGCGGGCGCAGGCGCCCATCAGGGCGGGGCTGGCCCCGGCGTAGGTGAAGCAGACGATGCCTTCCAGCGTGTGCAGGGCAAACCGTGCACGCTCCTGCTTGTCGCAGCAGATGACAACATTTTCGCCATCCAGCGTCAAATAATTGTCTGTGCTGAGCACGAACAGCGTGTTGAGCAGTTGTCTCACGGCGTCACCTCCTCGTCGATGTGCGCCCGCAGATACGCGGCCGGGTCGGCGCGCTGATAGAGCACCGGCAGGCAGAGCTCTTTCAGAGAACACGCATTGCAGTGCTTGCCGGGCTTGCTTTTGGGAGTGTAGCCGCGGGCAAAATAGCGGTTCATCTCGTCGGCAGCCGCCTGCGTTTTGGCGCGCAGCTCCGGTGTCAGCGGCACAACCTCGCGGCGGCGGGTCTCGGCATAGTAGAGTGCACCCGCGGGCACCTCGCAGACGAGCATCTCCTCCAAGGCCATTGCCTGTGCACAGAGCTGCAGCCGGTCGGCGTCCGATTCCTTCGGTGCACCGTGCTTGTACTCGATGGGCGTGGGCAGCCAGCGGCCCTCGCGCCCCTGCAGCGGCACGCCGTCCGGACTGGCGTGAAACTCCACCACGTCACAGTTCCCGGTCAGCTTCAGCCGGCGGCTGATGACCCGCATCCCGCGCACAATGAGCGTATCACCGCGCTTTTCGGTCAGGCCGTCATCGTGGCAGCGGTTGTGATCCAGCCGCCCCTCGGCGGTGCGCTGGTTTTCCTGCCATTGCTGTTCCAGATGTATGAGTGCCCACTGGCGGCGGCAAAAGCAGAAATGTTGTATGCCAGACATGAGCAGGTACTCATCGGGAGCATTCATCATCCCAGCCGTTCACAGGTTACCCCGGTAGGCAGGTTCTCATCAATTTTGACCGTGTAGTCGCTGTATTTGCGGGGAACGGTCACGCCGTCCACACGGTTTACATGTACGGCATCGAACAGCTTATAGGACGGCGCATTGCCCAGCTCGGAATCGTGCTTAAAGACAATCAGCTCACGCACGGCCATTTTGCCGCGGGCGGCGCTGTGATCATTCTCAAACATATTGAGAATTGCCTGCCATAGCAGCTGCAAATCATCCTCCGAGAAGCCAGTGGTTTTGCGGGCAAGGTTGGCGGAGACAAAGCCCTCGGCACGGTAGAGCGCGTAGGGGACAATGTACTTGCGGCCCATTTCGGTACCTTTTTTTTCAGCATCGGCCTCTGTGGTGATGGCTACACGGGTGATGGTAACCTCCTGCGGCACAATCGGGTCTACAGAACGTGCGAAGCCAAGCTGTACCGGCCCGCGCACCTGACCACAGTTCAGTGCACCCTTGACAAAAGTTGTCATGACGGCACCGAAGGTGCGGATGTCAAAGAAGTGGGCGCACATCCAGTCACGAATTTTTACATCAATGTCAGGGTCTGTTTTCTTAGCGGTTTTCAGGTCCTTGTCAATGCCAAGGCTTTCCAGCGCCTGTGCATCACTGCGATTCAGGGGAACCTGGTCTTTGATGTAAATGCCGTATCCGGCCTCGCCCTCCTTTGCCATTTCCACATAATTGCGGATTTTGCGCTTCAGGCATACATCGGTCACAAGGCCCAGACCGGTCTCGGGATCAACGCGGGGCATATTGCCCGCATCCGGGTCGCCGTTGGGGTTTCCGTTTTCAACGTCAAACAGAATAACAAAATCATAGCGGTTCTTGATAACTTCGGACATAGGTTATGCCTCCTCTTTCTTTGTGTAACGTTCCTGTACCTGATGATAGTAACCGAGCTCAAACGCGCCCTGCTCCGGAAGAGTCATCCGTGTGGGGCAGGTTTGGTGGATGCGGCCCATCAACTCGGTAATCTGCTTATTGTAGTAAATCTCCTGTGCGCTGCCCATTTTTTGCAGGTGCTTCTGCGCCAGCTTAAGCAAAGTGGGAAACACCACAGACGGTGTTGCGGCCGCTGAATTGAAATAGCGGTCCTTGATGGTTGCGTTAATGCCCGGGTTTGCTGTCTCCTGCACCGCCTCCAGAACGGCGAAAAGACGCCCCAGCACATAGGGCAGATAATTGCTGTCTTTGTTCAGTTCCACAGTCAGTACCTCCTTTGGGCATTGTGGGTCGGACTTTCTCAGATAGTAGGCTTTCAGAATCGCGGCACGGCCGCGGGTTACCTCATGTTCGGCGCGGATACGCAGGGTTGCGCCGTTCAGCAGGGTGGCCGGATACGGTGTTCCATTCAGAATGGCACGCAGCGTATCACCGGCGAGCTGTGGTGCGGGGGTGGGATTCTGAGCATTTGCATTTACTGTTTCCCGCAGCAGCCAGTAAAGCGAAAGTGTTGGAAATCTGTCATATGCCGGACGCTTGATTTCCAACTGGTCAAAGTGCAGCTTGGTGTTTTCCACAAATTTCCCGAATGTATCCTGCCAGAAGAACCGTACCGACAGACGCGCCGCGTTGGGAGCCAGCCCCAGCACATAAAAATGTGTGCCCGGGGTCAACATGATGCCGTCCCAGTCTGCGGCTTTGCCGTTTGCCAGCTTTTCCAGCATATCGTACATGGCGTTTGTGTCAAAGCCGTCCGCGCCGAAAAGCATTGCCATAGTGGCGTCTTGATAGACGCTTTCTGCATTCTCTGCCCAGCAGACAACTGTAGTATCACCGATGCGTTGAACGTGCTCACGGTCGGCCAGAAGATAGTTGAGTGCCTGCGTATAGGCAAAGGCTGCATAGGTGCCGACAGGTGCGTTTGCACCCTGCTCATGCCCATAGGAACAGAAGGCTTCTGCGTTGAAGGACACAATAGATGCACCGGATGACTGCGCTCCGGCCACACCCTTTATTGCAGGATGCAGGCGGGCCAACGGAGCCTGCTGACCGGTGACAAGGCAGCGAATTTGTGTTTCTGAGCTGTTCTGACCGCGATATCGCTGCCATGCGGCTTGAATTTCTGCATCATTCTGTGCTTTTTGGCCGCCCTCCACTTGAAAAACGATATTGCCGCCTTTCAGGATTTCTGCAAGCTGCGGGGCAAGGATGGGATTTTCAGCGGCTTGCTCTGGCTGCCAATTTACAAAGAAGTTCCGCACAGCTTCTGCAGCACGGCCGGGAACCTCCTTCAAAATCGACAGATGCAATTCTTTGCAGGCCTCAAAGCACTGCAGACTGCGGTCAGGCTTCCCTTTGGCGTCAATGCCCAGAAAATAACTGCTGTTGTCACACAAGAAGTTCGCGGCTACCCCGCTGGAACGCTTGACGCGGTCGGGAACACGAAGCTGCTGGGGTACGCGCACAGACTTTTTTCCACGTGTCACATCTGTCTGGATATCGTAAACAGCCAGCAGACGGCCATCCGGTGCGATTTCCAGTGCCCAGCTGACCTTTTCATCTGACCAGCCGGGGGCGGCCAATTTTCCGTGCGCGAGCAGCTCCTCATAATAGTGAACCAACGCTTGTAGAATCATCGGAACACCTCACAGTCTGCAACGTTTATCACACCGTTTTCCATTTTGGCATGGAAATACAGAGGAGTGATGTTTTTGGGGTCAGAGTAGTCAAAATCATACAGCATAAAGCCAAGGTCACGGCTTTCCTGAATCGTCGGAATCGGCCCACCCGGCCATGCCCGGAAATGGGCAGGAAATTCCCTGCAGCCAAAGTAAGGAGCATGGTAGCACTGCCCCTTTGCCATACGGCGGGTGACAATGTCCTGAAATTTGCCGGGATTGTCGCTGGGTGCGGCACGGTCCGTCATGGTGAATTCTGCTTCAATAACATAATGTACATCCCGCAGAAGCATTGAAGCACGCTGCGCAATCTGCTGGGAAGTGACAATGGATAAAGGCCTCCCGCTGCCCTGCATGGCGCTGTACACATCGGAGGCCAGTACCTTGCTTTTGACCTCGTTGCGGCGTATGTTGGTAAATCGGATAGGATTCAGGACATAAATGCGCCGGATGTGCCACTGCAGTCCAGGGTGATAGTAGACGGCTTCCACAAGCCCCCGCGCCGCTGAGGGCGTGGGAACTTCGTAGCTGACTCTCTCAACATGCATTTCTGGCCTGCTGAATAACGCATATGGTCCCCAGACTTCCAACTGAATCATTTGCATCAACTCCTTTTATAACTTCAGTCATATGTAATTTCTATAGCTATATAATAGTCTTGTGATTTGGCTTTGTCAAGCATTTTGTTGCAATTTTTTAATG
>ERZ1034920.1751-NODE-1751-length-13308-cov-5.084358_pt1 | contig 13308 bp, 10 predicted proteins | sample MGYA00520688_ERZ1034920 | MGnify/ENA primary metagenome ERZ1034920 (study PRJEB33766, sample SAMN09781785) | gut metagenome | biome: gut microbiome | host: Homo sapiens | place: Madagascar | study: EMG produced TPA metagenomics assembly of the PRJNA485056 data...
TGCTTTTTCGTGATCTTGATGGCGCTGGCTGGCGCAGAAGGGGTTCTGTGCGCCACTTCTGCGCAATTATTTCGCTATGCTTGCGTAAGAATCGGCATCCATCTGGTAAAACGCAAGCACTACCTATACAATGGGTCGGGTGTTCCAAGGGGCCACGTGCCCTATAGGACTATAAATAAGGAAAAGAGGTTACGATGGCAGTTGTTGCATATTGCGTTAAGTGCAAGGAAAAGAAGGAAATGGTAGACCCTCAGGAAGGCGTTACCAAGAACGGCCGCGTTATCACCAAGGGCACCTGCCCCGATTGCGGTACCAAGATGTCTCTCATCGGCGGCGTTGCTAAGAAATAGCCCGCTGTCTCTGTTTTCGCAAGCAGATACGTTGCACTTCAGCCCGCTTGGCGTATGCCAGCGGGTTTTTTAGTCTGATCGTTTTTGCGCGCTTGGTGTTGTCGGCAGATGTCGCTCCTACCGCATATTGCGCTCTCTGCGTGGAGAGCGTGCATGCTGAGGCTAATGACGGCAAGGCACTTATCGTATTGCGCTCTCTGCGCGGGGGCGTACCGATGGGTTCCGAGGTTGGGTTTCGGCCTGGAACTCATCGGCCCAGTCAAGTGCGTCCTGCGGGCCCCGAAGCCAGATCGAGTGCGCGACGTGGGCTCCGAAGTCAGGCCGAGCACGTCCTGTGAGCACCGAAGTCAGGCCGAGCGCGTCCTGCGGGCCCCGAAGCCAGGTCGGAGCTCGACGTGCCCGGCCTTGAGTGCATCGTTGTTAGATCTTTGCGGTCGAAGTTGACAGAATCGCAAATTGCTTGATACCTATCTGAACTGGGGAAATAATTATTACTCAGGTAATCTTCAACAGGAAGGTTACAAAACTTGACAATGAAGCACTTAGATTTTATTATTCCAATTGTCGAAAAGGTCCACGCGAGTGGGCCTTACTGGTATCCGTGAAAGCCCACGAGGCCGCAAGGCATCGAAGGCAGGTCTGAAAGCCCGCAAAGGCGAAACGAATATCTCTCGGCTCTAACTTAGGTAAGAACAGATTGGCCGCATCGCACAACTCGGCAACAGCGGGCGGTCGCAACTGAAAGGACATAGCAAGATGGCAAAGATCATTGGCATCGACTTGGGCACCACCAATTCGGCAATGGCAGTGATGGAGGGCTCCGAGCCTGAAATTCTGGTTAACGCAGAAGGCGACCGTACTACGCCTTCCGTTGTTGGCTTTGGCAAAGATGGCGAGCGCACGGTAGGCAAGGCCGCAAAGAACAAGGCTGTTACCAACCCCGAAAACACCATCGCATCGGTAAAGCGTTTCATCGGTCGTTCCTTTGCTGAGACCGGCGAAGAGCAGAAGACCGTTGCTTACACGGTAAAGAACGGCAATGGTGGCCGTGCTGTTGTGGACATTGACGGCAAGGACTACATGCCTGAAGAAATTTCCGCAATGGTTCTGCAGAAGATTAAGTCCGATGCCGAAAAGCGTGTAGGCGAGCCTATCACCCAGGCTGTTATCACCGTTCCTGCTTATTTCAACGACGCTCAGCGTCAGGCAACCAAGGACGCAGGCAAGATCGCTGGTCTCGAGGTTATGCGTATCATCAACGAGCCTACGGCAGCGGCTCTTGCTTACGGTCTCGACAAAACCAACAAGGACGAAAAGGTTCTGGTATTCGACCTTGGCGGCGGTACGTTCGACGTTTCCGTTCTTGAGTTGGGCGACGGCGTATTCGAAGTTTGCTCCACCGCTGGCGACAATCACCTGGGCGGCGACGACTGGGATCAGCGCGTCATCGACTGGATGGCCGACAAGTTCCAGGCTGAAAACGGCATTGACCTTCGCGCCGACAAGATGGCCCTGCAGCGCCTGAAGGAAGCAGCTGAAAAGGCAAAGATGGAGCTTTCCTCCACCACTCAGACCAACATCAACCTGCCCTTCATTTCCGCTGGCGCAGCTGGCCCGCTTCACCTGGACTATACCCTTTCCCGTGCCGAGTTCGAGCGCATCACCAAAGATCTGCTCGACCGCTGCAAGAAGCCTGTTGAGCAGGCTCTGCGCGACGCTGGCCTTTCCACGGGCGATGTTAACGAGGTAATCCTCGTTGGCGGTTCCACCCGTATGCCTGCCGTTCAGGAATTGGTGAAGAACATGACGGGTAAGCAGCCCAACATGTCGGTTAACCCCGATGAGGTTGTTGCAATGGGTGCAGCTGTTCAGGGTGGTGTTCTTGCTGGCGACGTTGAGGGCATCCTCCTTCTTGACGTTACCCCGCTTTCCCTTGGCGTTGAAACCATGGGCGGCGTAATGACCAAGATGATCGACCGCAACACCACCATCCCTACCCGCAAGACGGAAATCTACTCCACCGCAGCCGACAACCAGACTTCGGTAGAGATCCACGTTCTGCAGGGCGAGCGCCAGATGGCTCAGGACAACAAGACCTTGGGCAAGTTCCAGCTCACCGGCATTCCTGCCGCACGTCGTGGCGTTCCTCAAATCGAGGTTACGTTCGATATCGACGCAAACGGCATCGTGAACGTTTCCGCTAAGGATCTGGGTACCGGCAAGCAGCAGCAGATCACCATCTCTGGCTCTACCGCCCTTACCGACGACGAAGTAGACCGCATGGTTAAGGACGCCGAGGTTCACGCCGAGGAAGACAAGGTGCGCAAGGAAGAGGTTGAGGTTCGCAACAACTGCGACTCCTTGATCAATGCAACCGAAACCACCTTGGGTGAAGTTGGCGACAAGGTAAGCCCCGAGGTTAAGCAGCAGGCAGAAAGCGCAGTTGCTCAGGGCAAGGCCGCACTTGAGGGCACCGACATCGAAGCTATCAAGGCCGCTATCGAGGCGATGCAGCAGGCTGGTTACAAGCTGGCTGAGGTTGTATATGGCAACCAGGACGCAGCTCAGGCAGCCGCTGGTGCAGCTGGCGCTCGGCAGCCCGCTGACGACGACACCATCGAGGCAGACTTCGAGGTTGTTGACGACGACGAGAAGAAGGACAAGTAATCATGACCGCGCCTGAAAAAGACGAGGTACGCGAGGATCAGGAAGCGGCCGAGGCCAATGCCGAGGCTGCTGCCCCCGAAGAGGTAGAGGCGGAGACTATCGAAGATAACGCCGAGGGCGAAGAGCCCGAGGAAGATCCGGTGGAAGCCGCCAAGGCCGAGGCAGATGCCTGGAGGGACAAGTACTTCAGGCTCCATGCCGAGTGGGATACCTATCGTCGCCGCATGAACGAGCAGCGCGAAGAGGAAAAGCTCCGCGCCACAGAAAAGCTGGTTGAAAGCTTGATCCCCGTGATCGACGACTTTGAACGCAGCATCGCTTATGCGGAAGGCAACGGCGAAGAGGGTCTGCTCGGTGGCATCAAAGCCGTTCACAACAAAATCGGCGAGGTGCTGAAGAAGGAAGGCGTTGAGGTCATCAACCCTGAAGGCGAGGCATTCGATGCCCTCGAGGCTCAGGCGGTAGCCACGGTTGACGATCCTTCGGTTCCCGACGAAACGGTTGCCCAGGTTTACCAGAAGGGCTATCGCATGGGTAACAAGGTTATCCGTGCCGCAATGGTAACGGTTACCGTGGGTGGTCCGAAGCGCGAGACCAAGTCGGAAGAAGACGAATAGCAAACGCAAGGGCGGGCTCGCAAGTCCGCCCTTGTTGTAAGCAGCCTGAGGGAATTGGGCATAATGTCCCGCTGGTTAAGGCTGGGCATGCTGGCTGCCCCCCTTCGGGCTGATTAATAAGAAGAGAAAGCAGGGGTATTGAAGCAGGTTGCCGTTCTGCTACAACGGCTGATCACGAAAGGCTCTTGGTTTTTCGATCGTGCCGAGACGAATAGGTCGCCCGGCTGGAAAAGCAACTGCATCACTATCCCGTCTGAATAGGAAAGGTGGGGCGAATGGCAACTCCCGACTACTACAAAACGCTAGGCGTTCCACGTGACGCCGATGCTGATGCCATTAAGAAGGCATTCCGCAAACTGGCCCGCAAGCACCACCCTGATGCGGGCGGCGACGAAGCGAAATTCAAGGAAATCAACGAGGCGTACGAGGTCCTTTCCGACGAAAAGAAACGCAAGCTTTACGACCAGTATGGAACCGCCAACGAAAACCAGATCCCTTATGGCGGAGCATGGCAAGGCCAGGGCGGCAATCCTTTTGCGGGAGCGGGCTTTGGCGGAGCTTCTGGGTTCGGTAGCTGGGCGGATATCCTCGAGAGCATCCGCAACGGCGAAGGCGCTTTCGGCGGAAACTGGGATTTCGGCGGAGCGAGTGGCTACGGTCAGCCTCAGCCACAGAAGGGCGCCGATAAAGAAGTGTCCATGACGGTAACCTTCGATGAAGCATTCAACGGATGCGAAAAGCGTATCCGCATTGGGCGCTCGGGAACTGGCGAAAAGGAAACGCTCACCATAAAGATTCCCGCCGGTGCTGTTGACGGCGGCCGTGTTCGCTTGAAGGGCAAGGGTGGCCAGGGCGCAAATGGCGGCCCTGCAGGCGACTTGCTGGTGAACATCAAGATAGGCGCTCATCCGTTGTATCAGCGCGATAAAGCCGATGTCTTGATGGATCTGCCCGTAACGTTTGCCGAAGCGGCGCTTGGTGCGCAAGTGGTGGTTCCCACCCCCGATGGCACGAAGGTCCGCTTGAAAGTACCCGCTGGGTGCCAAGACGGAACGGTTCTTACGGTGCGCGGCAAAGGCGCCCCCAAATTGGGCAAAGGATCAACGGGCAACGGTGATTTACGCGTGGCCATCAAGATAGCAGTTCCAAAGACATTGAACGATGAGCAGAAGAAAGCCCTGGAGGCATTCCAGGAAGCCACGAAGGAAGAGGTGAGGGCATGGTAATGGAAGACAAAGACAGACCGCTGTACATGATCAGCGTTGCCGCCGAACTTGCCGGCGTTCACCCGCAAACCCTGCGCATCTATGAGCAAAAGGGTTTGGTTTCCCCTCAGCGTACACGAGGCAACACGCGTATGTACTCGCAGGCAGACATTGAGCGTTTGCAACTGATCAATGAGCTTACCGACGAAGGTATCAACCTTGCGGGCGTTATTCGCATCCTCGACCTTAAAGGGCGCCTGGATGAGCGCGACGACGAGCTCGATGCCCTGCATCGTCGCGTACGCAAGCTTGCCGACCGTGTGCACGAGCTCGAAACCAGGGAAAGCGTCAATTCTTTGGTAACCGATACCAACGCAATTGTTTTGCGCAGGTTGATGTAAAACACTAGCCATTTCTTTTGCTGCAAGTAGAAGAAAGGAGACTTATATGTGGATTGAAAAATTAGCAGTGACTGCCCAAGAGGCGTTTAAATCTGCAATGGACATTGCGTCTAAGCATGAAGCAGCCACCACAGAGCCGCTTCATCTGCTAGATGCCATCCTTTCTGCGGATGAGAACAACCTGAAGGCCATTATTACGCGTATTGGTGCCGACCCTGCCGTCTTGAAGCAGCGCGTCGATGCTGAGGTGGAGCATCAGCCGAAGGTGAGCGGTCAAACCTTTATGGGCATGGTGGCTCCTTCGAGGGAATTCGATGCCCTGATGAACAACGCCGAGAAAATTGCCGGAAAGTTGGACGACAACTACATCACCACCGAGCATCTGCTCATTGCCCTTTCTGAAGATAGGGGGCAGGCGGGCCGCATCCTGAACGATGCTGGTGTTACACGTGAAACAGTCGAGGCTGCCTACCAGGATCTCCGCGGCGACACTCGCGTAACCGATGCAGAGTCGAAAACTGAGTTCGAGGTGCTGGAGCAGTATGGCCAGAACCTTACTCAGCAGGCACGCGATGGCAAACTCGATCCGGTAATCGGTCGTTCCGAGGAAATTCGTCGTACCGTTCAGGTTCTTTCCCGTCGTACGAAGAACAACCCCGTGCTTATTGGCGAGCCTGGCGTGGGCAAGACGGCAATCGTCGAAGGCTTGGCCCAGCGCATCGTTGCGGGCGACGTTCCCTCCAGCCTGAAAGATCGTGAGCTTATTGCGCTTGACCTTCCTGCGATGCTCGCTGGCGCTAAGTATCGTGGTGAATTCGAAGACCGTCTGAAGGCTGTTCTTCGCGAAGTGAAGCAGTCCGACGGACAGATTATCCTGTTCATCGACGAGTTGCACACCATTGTAGGTGCCGGATCTACGGGCGATAGCTCCATGGATGCGGGCAATATGCTGAAGCCTGCTTTGGCTCGTGGTGAGCTTCATGCCATCGGTGCTACTACGCTCGACGAATACCGCAAGTACATCGAAAAGGATGCTGCGCTTGAGCGTCGTTTCCAGCCGGTGCTGGTGGGCGAGCCAACGGTCGAAGACACCATTGCGATTCTGCGTGGCCTGAAGGAAAAGTACGAGATCCATCACGGCGTCCGCATCAAGGACTCCGCGCTGGTTGCTGCAGCCGAACTCTCCAACCGCTACATCACCGATCGTTTCTTGCCCGACAAGGCAATCGACCTGATGGACGAGGCGGCAAGTCGTTTACGTATCGAAATCGACAGCATGCCCGAAGAGGTCGATCTGGCTGAGCGCAAGCTCACTCAGATGCAGATTGAGGAGCAGGCTCTGATGAAGGAAACGGATGAGCCGAGTCGTGAGCGCCTGGAGACTCTCCGCAAGGAGATTTCCGTTGCTCGTGAGGCGCTGGATTCGCAGAAGGCGCTCTGGAAGAACGAAAAGGATGTTATCGTCAGCGTTCAGAACTTGAAGGCCGATATTGAGGCTGCTCAGATTGAGGAAGAGCAGGCCACCCGCGAAGGCGACCTGGCCCGCGCTTCCGAGCTGCGTTACGGCACTATTCCTGCGCTGCAGCAGAAACTCGCTCAGGCAGAAGAGGTTCTGGAAAATCGCCAGCAGGACGGTGCGATCCTCAAGGAAGAAGTTGGCGAAGACGAAATCGCCGAGGTTGTATCCACGTGGACGGGCATTCCCGTTACCAAGATGATGCAGGGCGAAATGGCTAAGCTGGTTGATCTGGAAGACAAGCTTCGCGAACGCGTGGTTGGTCAGGACAAAGCTGTGGCTGCTGTGGCAGGCGCAATTCGCCGTAACCGTGCAGGCCTTTCCGACCCGAACCGTCCCATTGGCAGCTTCCTGTTCCTGGGCCCCACCGGCGTTGGTAAAACGGAGCTGGCCAAGGCTCTTGCCGAGTACCTGTTCGATACCGAGCGCGCTATGGTCCGTATCGATATGTCCGAGTATATGGAAAAGCACTCGGTTGCTCGTTTGGTCGGAGCGCCTCCGGGATACGTGGGCTACGACGAGGGCGGTCAGCTTACCGAAGCGGTACGCCGTAAGCCGTACAGCGTGATTTTGCTGGACGAGGTTGAAAAGGCTCATCCCGATGTGTTCAATATCCTGCTTCAGGTTTTGGATGACGGCCGCCTCACCGATGGCCAGGGCCGCGTGGTAAGCTTCAAGAACGCCATTATCATCATGACGTCCAACATCGGTTCGCAGTCCATTCGCGAATTCGCGGGCGAAGACCAGAATCAGGGTTCGGGCAATTCCATGGGCAAGGTCATGGAAGACCTTATGGCCGCGGATGTCGAGGTTGCGGCAAAGCGCTTGGCCGAGTTGAACAACAAGATCAACGATGCCCTGCGCAATACTTTCCGCCCCGAGTTCCTGAACCGCATCGACGAGGTAATTACCTTCAACCCGCTTTCCATTGCCGCAATGGAGCCCATTGTCGGTTTGCAGTTGGCTGATGTTCGCGATCGTCTTGCCGATCGTCGTATCGACTTGGTGGTTACCCCTGCCGCTATGGAGCATCTTGCGATTGATGGTTACGATCCCGTCTACGGAGCACGTCCCCTGCGCCGCTTGATTCAGCGCGAGGTAACCGACCGCGTTGCCACCGAGATCATCAACGGCACCGTTCACGATGGCGCAACGGTAACGGTTGATATCGACGCTGAGGGCCAGTATTGCTCTAAGGTTGAAAACCGCCACGAGCTGAATGCCGGCGACGACGATATCGTTGCTCAGGCCGAGCGTTTCCTGGGCGGCCAGGAATAGGCGTTTCACTTAATTGCACCAAGGGCACCTTCCTCAAAAGGGAAGGTGCCCTTCTTTTTTGTCTTTGATGCATGCTGTCAACCCGTTTGCGGTTCCATTTACGGAAGATGAACGGCGTATGAACGCCGTTCATCTTCCGTAGGCGGCGATTTTGCCTAGTATTTCCCGTTGTGTAACAAAGGGGTAACGCTGGCTTGCGACCATTCAGGAATCGTTTCCCCCTGACGTGGGAGTGAGCCGCTCTGTGTAGGCGCATGCTGCAGGCTTGCGTCCCCCCCCCCTGAAGTGGCGGCTTCGCTATCTTGTGCAGATAGCGAAGCCGCTACTTCGCAAGCTTGCTGAACCAACGGGCACACTTCCTTTCCACGTCAAACGAGTAGAAAGGAAGTAGCCATGGAAGCATTTATCGAATCCTTCTCGGCTGGAGTCGATGCGGTCGATAGCTTTGTATGGGGCTGGGCCCTTATCTGGTTGTTGTTGGGCACTCATCTTTTCATGACTATTAGGACCGGTTTCATCCAGAGGAAGATTCCTACGGCAATCAAGCTCTCGGTCTCTAAAAACGACCCCTATGCCGAGGGCGATATCTCGCAGTTCGGCGCCCTTACCACAGCGCTTGCCGCAACCATCGGAACGGGCAACATTGTTGGCGTTGCTACGGGCCTCTTGTGCGGTGGTCCGGGCGCTATCTTCTGGATGTGGCTTACCGGTGTATTTGGTATCGCAACCAAGTATTCCGAAACCTATATATCCATGAAGTACCGCGTAAAGGATGCCAATGGCCGTATGCTCGGTGGCGCTATGTATGCATTGGAACGTGGCTTCAAGCACAAGGGGTTGGGCAAGTTCCTTGCTGTGCTGTTTGCTCTGTTCACCGCAATTGCCTCCTTCGGCATTGGCGCTTCGGTTCAGTCGAATTCTCTGGCGGGTGCTCTTACCTCTTCGAGTTTGATTCCCGGTGCCTCTGAAATCCCCACGTGGCTCATCGGCATTGTGGTTACCGTGTTGGTCGCTATTGTTATCATCGGCGGCCTGAAGAAGGTTTCCAAAGTGTGCGAGAAGCTGGTCCCCATCATGGCCATCTTCTACGTTGCCTGTTGTCTCGTCATCATCGGCATGAACGGTGCTTATTTATGGGACGCCATCGTAACCATCATTACCTGTGCATTTACCGGCCAGGCTGCTTTTGGTGGCGCAGTTGGTTCCGGCATTATGCTGGCGCTCCAGTATGGCTTTAAGCGAGGCCTGTTCTCCAACGAATCCGGCCTGGGTTCTGCTCCTTTGGTTGCCGCCTCTGCGATTTCCAAGAACCCTGCCCGCCAGGCGCTGGTTTCCATGTCCGGTACGTTTTGGGACACGGTGGTTATCTGCCTGATTACCGGTTTGATGCTGGTAACCTCGCTGCTCGCCAATCCCGACCTTGCTGCTATCTACAACAACACCGTGCTGGCAAGCAATAATCTTTCCGTCGATGCTGCTGTGGGGATCTTCTCTGGCGGTGCTGCTTTGGCGACGGCTTGCTTCGAGAGCATTCCCGTGTTGGGACCCCTGGTGTTGGTGGTTGGCTTGTTGTGCTTCACCTATTCCACCATGCTGGGTTGGTCTCAGTACGGCGATCGCGCCATTACGTACCTGTTTGGTACTAAGGGCATCCGTCCTTATCAGGTGGCGTTCCTGCTCTTTGTGTTCTGGGGCTGCATTGGTGGCGGCGACTTGGTTTGGAACCTTTCCGACATTTCCAATGCCCTCATGGCTGTTCCAAACTGTATAGCGGTCTTGGTTCTTTCCAGCGTGATTGCCAAGGGAACCAAGTACTGGATCTACGAGGGTCGTTTGGAAGAAGAGGACACGACGCCGATTCCAACGGTTGGTACGGTCGACCACCCCAATGTTTAACGTGGGCTCGTAAGCCTACCTCCAAAATTTAACGCGGGCTCGCAAACCCACCCCCAATGCTTACTGCAGAAACATGGTGGCATAGCCGCCTGAAGCATTGCGTTGCCGTAGGGGTTCTGCTGGGTTTTTCCCGTAAACGAATTCCCCAATCGCGGCTCCGGAACAAGGTTGTTCCGGAGCCGCGTATGTTCAAAAGCGGTATTGCGGAAAGCATCGTGGACAGATTGATGCGTGGTGCCCCAGAATCATTCGGCTGGATAATCCCATTAGTGGTAGGGTGGGAAAGCATGACGCAAGCGTTTTATCGGCAAAGCGATAGCTTGGTCTTGCGATTGCCTACTAATTAATGAAGGAGCTTCCAACGTGGAAAACTTGGGCTACTACAACGGAAAATTCGGCCCCCTGAATGAAATGAGCATCCCGATGAACGATCGCGTTCATTGGTTTGGCGACGGCGTGTATGACGCTGGCCCAGCGCGCAACTATAAGATATTTGCGATTGATGAACATGTTGATCGCTTCTTCAACAGCGCTGAACTTCTCGAAATTGAAATGCCCTGCACCAAGCAGGAACTGAAAGACCTGCTGAACAAACTGGTGAAAGAGGTGGATACGGGTAGCCAGTTCGTCTATTACCAGGTAACGCGCGGCACCGGCATTCGCGACCATGCGTTCACGGAAGGCCCTGGCAACTTGTGGGTGATGTTGAAGCCAGCCACTATTTCCGATGGCGTTGAGCCTATCAAATTAATCACCGAGCCCGACACGCGTTTCTTCCACTGCAATATCAAAACGCTTAACCTTATTCCTTCGGTCATGGCGTCGGAAAAGGCGAAACGTGCCGGTTGCCAGGAGACGGTGTTCTATCGTGAAGGAGGTCGTGTTACCGAATGCGCTCATAGCAATGTGCACATCATTAAGGATGGCGCGCTGTACACGGCACCACTCGACAACCTTATTCTGCCGGGAATCGCACGTAAGCATTTAATTCAAGCGTGTGATCGTCTGGGCATTTCCGTGCATGAGGAGCCGTATTATCTGGAAGATCTGTTCGCTGCCGAAGAAGTGCTGGTTACCAGCTCCAGTAATTTGTGCTTGCATGCTCACGAGATTGACGGCTTGCCCGTTGGAGGGAAGCAGCCTGAACTGATAGAGGCGCTGCGCAAGGAAGTGATTGGCGAATTCCTGGCTGCAACTGAAGCCGATTAAAAGCCTTTTCGTTGCGTTCGCTGCTCTTTGCGGATGTGAACCCAAGGCGTTCCGCGTGCGTTCGCCATTAACCGCGCCTGGATGCCTTTCGTCAGGGATGTGCGTTGCGCCCCTTTCGTGCAAGTGCGATGAGCGCTAGTGTCAACGAGGTAAACCAGTATTATCCAACGTCCACAGGAGCGAAAAGTTAGCATGACTGAGTACAACGAACTCACTCCCGAATTGATCAGCCAGCTCCAGGCTATCGTCGGCGAGGAAGATTGCCACGTTGGCGAAAACATCAGCGAAGATTACTCTCACGACGAAATGCCCATTTACGGTACCAAGATGCCCGAGGCCGTTTGCTTCCCCAGCAACACTGAAGAGGTTGCTGCCATCATGAAGCTGTGCAACGAGAACAAGATTCCCGTCACGGTTCGTGGTGCGGGCACTGGCCTGGTTGGCGGCAGCACCCCGCTGCAGGGTGGCGTCGTACTGTGCACTATGCACATGAATGAAATCCTCGAGTACGACATGAACAACCTGTTCGTTCGCGTTCAGCCTGGCGTTCGCCTGTGCGATCTGGCAGCAGATGCGCTTGAGCATGACCTTATGTATCCCCCTGATCCCGGCGAGAAAACCGGTTCTCTGGGCGGCAACGTAAGCACCAACGCTGGCGGCATGCGTGCTGTTAAGTACGGCACCACGCGCGATTACGTGCTGGCAATGACCGTGGTTCTTCCCACGGGCGAAATCATGGAGATCGGCCGTGCTGTTTCCAAGACCAGCTCTGGCTACAGCCTTCTTCACCTGATGATCGGCTCTGAGGGCACGCTGGGCGTTATCACCGAGCTCACCCTTAAGCTTATCCCCGTTCCGAAGGAAGACATCAGCTTCATCCTTCCCTTCGAGGACCTCGAAACCGCCATCAGCGCCGTTCCGAAGATCAAGCTTGCTGGCCTTGACCCTCAGTCCATTGAATTCATGGAACGCGATATCGTCGACTCTTCTGCCGACTACACCGGCAATAAGATCATTCCCACCAATGTGGATGGTCATGAAGTTGGCGCCTATATCCTGGTAACCCTTGATGGCAACGACCAGGACGAAATCTTCCAGCGTGCGGAAACGCTGGCGGAAATCGGCGACGAGCTTGGCGCATTCAATACGCTGGTTCTTTCTCACCCTGACGACAAGCGTGCTGTATGGGCTGCTCGCAGTGCATTCCTTACGGTAATCGAGGCAGACACTGAGCATCTTGACGAAATGGACGTGGTTGTTCCTGTAGACAAGGTTGCTGAATTCCTGGAGCACGTGCATCAGATCGGTGAAAAGTACGGCGTTGGTATTCGTTCCTTCGGCCATGCTGGTGACGGCAACCTTCATATTTACGCTTCTGCAAACGGTGTAGATCAGGACGTGTTCCTGGAGAAGTCTCAGAAGGTTATGAAGGAAAGCTACGAAAAGTGCACCGAGCTCAACGGTCAGGTATCCGGCGAACATGGCATTGGCCACGCAAAGAAGGAATACTTGCATGATTCCGTAGGCGATACGGCCATCGGCCTTATGGCAGGCATTAAGCGTGTGTTCGATCCGAATTACATTCTGAACCCAGGCAAGGTTTGCAACTAGAAAACAACCTATATATAGGTGTCAAGGGAGTCGCAGCAACGCGGCTCCCTTTCTTTATATATAGATACGTCGCCCGCGCTGCCCGCCGAAAAGGCAAAGAATGGCAGCAAAAAGATTGCGCAATAAGTGTCAGGTGCGAGTTTGCCTAGGTGGAGTTAGCGTCTGGTGGATTGAGGCTATTCCAGAGGAAGGGAAGAAAACCCTAAATTTTGATGACCCTGTGGAGGCAAAAAGCAAAAGAGGCTCGAAAAGTGTGCTGTTGCGGCATAAGACAAGACGCCCGAACACTCAAATTGTGAGCGGTATCCACAAATTAGCTAAGTATGGAGCAAGTAAAAAAGCGCCTGAATAGGGAGAACCAAAAAGCTAGAAGCGGGTCTGGGAAGGGTTTTCGAATTCATTGGATGAGTCCACCCGTCTACAATGTGAAGAAATTGAGAACGCCCGAAACGCCCTGACCTGGGGTTATTCAAAACAGTTGCCGACCAATCGAAAAAAGTCGGGGAAAACGCTTGCAATCCCCCCGATGCGGGGTATTATAGCTAAGCCTTCTGACGA
>ERZ1034920.1753-NODE-1753-length-13300-cov-4.421820_pt1 | contig 13300 bp, 10 predicted proteins | sample MGYA00520688_ERZ1034920 | MGnify/ENA primary metagenome ERZ1034920 (study PRJEB33766, sample SAMN09781785) | gut metagenome | biome: gut microbiome | host: Homo sapiens | place: Madagascar | study: EMG produced TPA metagenomics assembly of the PRJNA485056 data...
TTATTTATTTATACCCTTTTTTATCAACCACTCCCTCTCAAAGTTTTTATAAGCTCCTTTTATTTTTTCTATATGTGAAGTTTACCACATTTAATAGATATTATTGAAATAACGAATACATAGAACTTGTCAACGTTAACAGCAACCATTACTCACTCTACCAACGCTATAAATTCAATTAATATCTCAACAATTGTTATAACTATTTACTTGAACCATAATTCATTATATTTTGTCAAGTTCCTTTTCTTTCAGAAATTTACTGCATTGCAACCTTCTTTTTTGCTATAATTTATTTATAGATGAACTAATGTTTTGGGGGGCTTTGCATGCGATTGGAAGATATTAAATACTTTGTAGAAGTTGTTGATAAAAAAAGTCTAAATAAAGCTGCAGACACACTTTATATCACACAACCTGCTCTTGGAAATTCAATAAAAAATTTTGAAGCTGAACTAAATCAATTACTTCTTCATCGCTCGTCTTCAGGGATCAGTCCAACATTATTCGGAAAAATCGTCTATAATGACTGCGTCCAGTTGCTTGACTTTTTCTCCAGTGCATATAATAGCTGGCAGGAAAAAGTTAATTTGCTTTCTACTTTAGAAGGAGACATTCAAATTGGAACTTTTCCACTTATTGCACCATTTTTAGCTGCGAATTTTTCAAAAGAACTTAAATCATTATGTCCTAATCTCGATGTTTCTGTTTTTGATCTTTCACTACGTCATGATTTACATAAATTTTTATCCAGTGACATTGATATAGGTATTGGAGTGCTGGAAACATCTTGTAATGTACGAAACCATGAAATTTTCGCCGAAGCAAAGAATCTTGGCTTAGAAATCAAATTAATATGGAAAGATAAATTAAAAGCGCTTGTCAGTAAAAAGAATAAACTTTCAAAAAAAACATTTGTAGATATAGAAGACTTAAAAGATATCCCTTTAATCACCTATTATAAAAATGAAAAAGAGTATATTTATCCCGGACCATCTGAAAACATTTTATATGCACATACAACCGACCAAATTTTCCAAATGGTACAAGCGAATGATGGATATTTTTTAGCCTGTGAAAAAATTGCAAACACGCACTTTGCAATTCAACAAGGTTTAATAAAAACGCTTGATATTCAAGGAATGGATTATCCTGACATATACCTATATATTGTTCATTCAACAGAAAAAGAAATGAACATAGTCCAAAAAACTATCTCAGAACTTCTCTATTTCTTCTTAGCGGATACCTCAATATAAAAAAACAGCGCCGATACACAGTTTGTTTACTGTGTACCGGCGCTGTTTCGCTTTCATTCTATTTTATTCTTCGATAACGCTTTCCAGTTTCAGTTGATCCATCCAGTGTGCAAACCAAAAGCCAACACCGAAGGCCAGCAGGCTGATGAACACTTCGCTCGCGTCGTTAAAACTGGTTGGCAGGATCATGATGATAGAGGCTAGGACGAAGCCAAGGATAATCTTTGAAACAATGGCATAGTGGTTAGCGAGCAATCGATTCATGACTCGAGCCAATAGCATCACAGTGAGCACGAAACCGATGCCCAGTGGAACCAGCACAGCCATATCAAGATTGCCGATGCCAGCAGCCATTGGCTGATACAGCCCCATGAACAAGAGCAAAGACGATGAACTCAAGCCCGGAACAATCATACTCAGCCCCCAAACAACACCACAAAAGAGATACCAGCCAGCGTTCGGTGTGATGCTAGTACCGATGCCTTCTTTCATAACGCTGAAGAACACATAGGCCAAGGCTAAGGTCACGATAAACCCAGTCCAGCCTTTTGTGGAATGTCGTTCAACGGAGCTCTTAAAGAGCCCAGGCATAGTGCCACAGATCAAACCGGAAAAAAGCGCCATGGCAATGGCGAAATAGGCACTGAAAAAAACTACCACACCTTTTGCCAAAAGAACAAAACCCAAAAATCCTCCAATGATGATGGGCACAAAAAGCTTATAATGTTGTTTTAATGAACGCACTGGGTGTTCAAACAATGCCATCATTGGCTGATAAATGCCAAAGGCCACGCACAGCACACCACCACTTACACCTGGAAGAATTGCACCAGTGCCGATGATGGCGCCTTGCAGTAAAAGTATCAGCCAACGAATGTTTTTCATGTTCCGCAGATTCATTGCATTTCTCCACTTATACCAATCATGCATTCAGACGATCAATTGCCGCGTAGGCTGTTGCCCCTGGCAAGCTCAACAAGTATTCATACAGCCGCGCTGCCAGCATGTAGCAGCTGCCAGCATCGGCAGTCGCCGATGGATCGGCAAATTTTTCGCTCAGTGTACTATCCAGGATGCTGCGGCTTTGCAGAAATACCACACTGCCGGAAAAATCACTCGGCGCAGAACTGCCATCCAAAGCAGCCACTTTGGCAGACAAAGCAACCAACATTTCTTCATTAGTCGGTTCCTCATCAACCGCAATGCGCGGCTCTAAAGTCAAGCCCGATTTTTTTACAACCGTATTCATCATATTCGCAAAGCGCGGACCTGTTACCGCAGTATCCAGTCGATAATCATTATCATAGCCACCATCGGCAAACCCCATGCTACGAATGACTTTCAATCCAGAATACGCCCAGTGGTCCATAACCGCTTCATGGGTTTCTGTATGCTCAAGACGCGTTCCTTGTTCTTCAAGCAGCTTCTGAATCTCACTGATAGAGGCATCGCTGGCAAGCAGGTCACGCAGCACACGAATGTTATCGTTTTCCAGCGCAACCTTTGCAGCCACGCCGGCAGCCTGCGCACAAGCCATGCCTGTCGGTACAATACGCGCTGAGCCTGCAGCCATAGAGGTGTAACCCGCTGCACGACCAACAATCATGAGACCATCGACTTCCAATGGAATCAGACTGCCCAAACCGATTTCATACTGATCTGGGAATCCCACTACCGTGCCATAGCGCTGCGTTTTTGTGGCCTGCACATCCACCGGATAATTGCTGACTGCAATGGCATCCGGCTGTGAACGATTTTCCAGCACGTCGTCGATGGTCAGCATGGATTCGCATTGAATATGACGAGTCTCCCGCACATAAAGCTGTTCTGCCGTGTCTACCAGTTCCGCATTTTCAAAGCCCTCGCAGTTTTCTCGCATATATTCAACGATGGACGGCAGTTCGGCCTGACCGCGTGCAATGCCTTCAGCCCGGCTGTCTGCATCCAATGCGTCTACATCAAAAATAATCAACGCATTGAGCAGCACATCACCATTGGCTTGTCGGGCAATGTTGAAACCGCGAAGTCTCAAGTTTTCATCCTTTGGCTCATAAGCAAAGCCTTCTTTGCTGTAGCCCCAAGCCAAATTGCCATTTGCACCACCTTCAGCACTGGAAGCGCCATCCTGTGGCGTGGTCACAAATTCAACAACTTTATCCCAATCAACACCGGAAAGGCGATACATCAGCGTCACACCCATTTCACGATCGCGCTCGCCAATGTCTTCACCGGCAAAAGTGTAAGGTGCTCCAGCGGCAGCGCAGACATCGCCGTCCGGAGTGGCATCAATAACAATCGGCGCAGTGTACGTCACACTTTCGCCCTCTTCTTCCACGATCACCCCTGTGACCGCATGATCTTCCATAACCGGTTCCTTAAAATGGCTGTTCACACGCAGCGTAATGTTTTCCTCTGCCTTGACCATTTCATAGAAGGTATTCTTCGCTGTCGTGATGTCAAAGCCGGAACCTCCGACCGCGTCACTGAATTCTTTGTAAATGCCTTCAACAAGCACGGTGCCATCTCGTGATTCTGGTACATCAATGTAATTCAATTCACCGAGAGTGTACAGACCGCCCAGCGACTCATCCTGGCAAATCAACAAGGTGTCCAAGCCATTCCGAGCAGCCGAAATGGCCGCCGTAACCCCTTCCGGACTTCCATCTACGACAATACAGTCATAACTGGACGGTACATTTTCTTCATTGGTAATTTTGATTTCTTCAACAACAGCAGACGTGTCCTGTTCTGTTGACTCATTGCCACATCCAATTAAGCAAAGCGTACAAGCCATCAAAACCGCCGCCAGAATGGTCCCTTTCTTTTTCACGACACATCTCCTTTCCCTTGTTCCAAATCATCTTCCATCGGCTGCAACTGCTCCGCCATTTCTTCCAGACGACGCATACGATGATTCATGCCAGACTTACCAACCGGCGGATCCAAAAGTTGCCCCAAATCTTTGAGGCTTTCTTCCGGATGATTCAGCCGCACCTCAGCAGCCTGTCGCAGTGACTCCGGCAATCGCTCCAGCCCCATATGCTCGGCAATCAAACGAATGTTTTGAATTTGTCGCTGAGCGGCATTGATGGACTTGTTCATATTGGCTGTTTCGCAGTTGACAAGGCGATTCACTTGGTTGCGCATGTTTTTTTGAATACGCGTGTTTTCCAGCTCCATCACAGCCTCGTATGCCCCAATTAACGCCAGAAAGTCACTGATTTGCTCGCTCTCTTTCAGGTAAACGATAATACTCTCTTTGCGATAGCTCATACGCGGATAAATATTGTAATTCTCAATCAGCGCAATCAGATTGGTGGCATATTCTTCACTTTGAGTGACAATTTCCAGATGATAACTGCGATGCGGATCAGTCATGGAGCCGCTGCCAAGAAAAACGCCACGCAAATATGCGCGGCGCAAGCTGTCGCTGCTTGTCAATTCAGCAGCAATTTCCGGCCGAAAGGGAAGTCCATCCTGATCAACCATGCCCAATGAGTTCAACAAAGCCTGCATGCGTGTCTGGCTTGGCACATTGACGACATACAAAACATTCTTTTTCAACCGTGTGCGACGCTGAATCGTTACAGTTGCCTCCACATGAAACAATTCTTTCAGCCAGGAAAAAGCCAATCGCGCCACCGCTGCATTTTCACTCACGAGCTGAAGACTGATTTGTTGTCTGGCAGCGATGAGTATGGTACCATCCATGCGCACCAAGCCTGCCAACAGCGCCACACGTTCGCTGTCGTCGTTATACTCCAGACGCAGCAATTCATTTTTTATTTCGTTTGAAAAACTCAACGCCACTCCTCCTCCAGCTCATGAAGCCGTTTAATGTTTTGATGGTTTTTAATCAATCCATTGCGTAATTTGAACTCTTTGTCAGAATACAAGGTTCGCAAAATAGTGCCTGCCAGTTTACGTGAATCGTGATGATAAGGATTCTTCTCACTGACCAACGATGTTTCAATGATTTTTGTATCCATTTTGTCCAGTTTATCATAATCGACCTTCACACGTACACTGGCTTGTAACAAAATGTCCGCCAATTCAATGGTTGTATTGGTCTTTCCATCATCCACCAACATATAGTCAATCATTTCTGGACAGCTGTGATCATAGATTGCCTGTAAATGATCGGAAGCAGTGTACTCAGAAGTTTCACCAGGCTGCGTCGTAACATTACAAATGTAAAACGTCTTGCAACGACTGTCTTTGATTGCGTCTACAATCTGATGCACACATAGGTTTGGAATAACGGATGTGTACAAGCTGCCCGGTCCTAAAATGACAGCATCCGCTTCATCAATCGCTTCCAAGACGCCAGGCAGTACCTCTGCATAAGGAGGATCGACCATTAAACGACGAATTGGTACTTCCGTTTCACCAATATTGCACTCCCCAGTCAGCAAGGTACCATCAATAAGTTCAGCTTGAAGTTCCAACGGTTCCATTGTTACCGGCAAGACACGCCCACCTAAATGTAAAATCTGGTCAACGCTCCCTATCGCTTCCTGAAAATTCCCGTTAATATTAGAAAGGGCCACCATCATTAAATTCCCTAGACTATGCCCTTTCAAGCCTTCACCGCGCGAAAAACGATAATTAAACAGCTGTTCCATAATGTCTTCTTCGTCGGCAAGAGCCACAATGCAGGAACGAATATCTCCGACAGGAATGCCGCCAAATTCTCGGCGCAAACGGCCACTGCTGCCGCCATCATCACCAACCGAAACCACTGCGGTCAGATTGGACGTATAGTGCTTCAATCCTTTTAAGATAACCGATAATCCTGTTCCGCCACCAATGACCACCACCTTTGGCCCATTAGCCAGCATAGCATCCTGTAGATACGCATCAACTTGTGAATGCCCCTTAGTAATTTTCCGGTATTGATCACCAAAATGACGCACCGCAAAAACAGCCACAAAAATTCCCAGAGCAACACAAATAAGACCTTGCCCTACGGACAGGTCCGGAATACTTCTCTGTAAAAAATTAACAAACGAAACGACCAGCGATTTTGCGTATTGGTTATTTACCATTGACCACATGCCGATAATAATCAAAGCAATGGCCACCCCGCCCAATGCCGCCCATCGCTTCAATCCCAAACCGGGCGAATACCAACGTCGCGTATTAGGCTTCAATTTCAATGAATCATTCTCCCATCATCAGTGATCGCGATGCTTGAGGTTCACCGTATAACCAGCTTGTTTCAAATTTTTTGCCAGCTCCACAGCCACTGAAATGCTGCGATGCTGTCCGCCTGTACAACCAATAGCAATATTAATGTCCAGACGGCCAGAAGCAGCATACTGTGGCAATATTTCTCGCATCAAGCTGCAATAATTGGCAAGAAAATGCTTTGCCTCATCGCTCGCAAACACATAATCACGCACAGCCTGATCGCGTCCTGTCAATGGACGCAACGCAGGCTCATAGAAAGGATTCTTTAAAAAACGCACATCCATCACTATATCGGCATCAATCGGAATGCCGTTTTTATAGCCAAAAGACTGAATGTTAACCTGCATGTCCTCTTTTTCCGATTCCCATAGTTTTAACAGAGCATTTTTCAGTGCGCTTTTTGATAAATCGGACGTATCAAGGGTAATAGACGCAAGCTCACGAATTCGAGCCAGCGCCTTGCGTTCCCGCTCAATACCCCCTAGAATGGATCCATCCTCGCTCAACGGATGTTGACGCCTGGTTTCTTTGAAACGATTGACCAGCACTTCATTGCTCGCTTCAAGATAAAGAATGGCATAATCAATTCCCATATCGTGAAGCTTTTCCAGCTGTTCGTCAATGGATTGAATAAACTGACCGCCTCGCATGTCGATCACCAGACAGATCTTATGAATATTGTTTTCTGTCTGCACCACCAATTCGGCAAGGCGCGTGATCAGCGGAGCAGGCAAATTGTCCACACAAAAATAGCCCATATCCTCAAAATAATTGCAGGCTGAGCTTTTTCCTGCGCCGGACAACCCCGTCACAATGACAAATCGCTTTTCTTCATTCGGTAATAAAGTGCTCATGTTCCATTCACTCGCTTTTATTCAATGGCTGAAGATGCGGTCCAAAGAATATAACGACCACCCATAACAGCTTCACGTTCAACCGTGAGCGTTTCATTATTGCCATTGATGAAGAAATAACCTTCGCCAATATTTTCGGCAGGGTGCCAGCCATTATAAAGAACCCAATCTTTGAACAGTTCTTCAGACTGGTTATCGTTTTTGCTCAAATACTGTGCTTTGCTACCGGTATTTTCAATGCGAGTAAAAAGATCGCCATGAACTTTTTCCAGTTTCAGCGCGGCATTTAACACATCACGGTTCTGATAAGCAGCCACACCAGCTGTTGCCACTGCTGCGCCAAAAATTAATTTTCTAAGTTTCATACTATATTCCTCCTAAATCTTTCCTCTTATTCCACTTTTGATTCAACAAACAGTAGATTAAGTTTCTATTAATATACCACAAATAGCTCGAATCGTCATCGAAAACTTTTCATTTTTCCACTAACACCTTGCATCTTGCAGTAAATTTTTGCTATAGTTACGAATGAAAATTTTTTCTTTACCAGGAGGTTTTCACCATGAGCAACCCACATCCATCGGAACGCTACAGCTTCATTTCAGATAAAAATCCACGGGAAATCGTGTTGTTGCGTGGCGGTGGCTGCCGTTGGCGACGCTGCCGCTTCTGCAATTATCATCTCGATTTTTCCCATGATCAGGCCGCAAACGATACATTGAACTTTGAAGTCCTTTCACACGTTCAAGGCAAAAGTGGCGTATTGGAAGTAATCAACTCTGGCAGCTTTAGTGATCTCAGCGCCAACACGCTCGCGGCCATCATCCGCTGCTGCGAGAGCCATGATATCCATCAGCTGCACGTTGAGTGCCATTGGAACGACCGTGCTGATATCGCGCCTTTTCGCGAACGGTTGGCAGCCAGTGGCATCACGCTCAAAGTCAAAGGCGGTGTCGAAACGTTCGACGGCGTCTTCCGCGAGCGTATTTTTGATAAAGGAATTCCAGAAGAAACCTCACCAGCAGATCTGGCTCAATATTTTAATGAATGCTGCCTATTGTTCGGCGTGGAAGGCGAAACTTTAGCACAAATGCAGCACGATGTCGAAACCGGTCTTGCTAATTTTGAACGCATCTGCATCAATATCATGATCGACAATGGCACCGCCGTTAAACGTGATGAAAACGTTGTAAAATTATTCATGACCCATATCTATCCAACCATCAAGGATGAACCACGGGTCGATGTCCTACTAAACAACACGGATTTCGGTGTTGGCTAATATTTAAAAAGAAAAAAGCGGTTCAGCGAAAATTTTTATTTTCTTTGAACCGCTTTTGCTATATAATTGGAAGGATGAAAAAAAGTTCACCAACAATGAATAAAATTTAATAAAGGAGCGCGAACCATTTGAGTAAAAAAGCTTATCTGTGCCTTGAAGATGGCACCGTTCTCCAGGGGAAATCTTTTGGCGCCGAAGGCACCGTTGTGGCAGAGCTTGTCTTCACCACAGCGATGACCGGCTATCTGGAAACCTTGACCGACCCTAGTTATTATGGGCAGATTGTTCTCCAGACTTTCCCACTAATCGGCAACTACGGCATTATTCGTGAGGATTTTGAATCTGCACAGCCAGCCTTGCGTGGCTACATTGTGAAAGAACCTTGCGATTTTCCATCCAACTTCCGTGGCTCTTCCAGCCTTGATGAATACCTAAAGAGCGAAGGCGTGGTCGGCCTCTACGGCATCGACACCCGCGCTTTGACCAAGCGCATTCGTGAACACGGCGTAATGAACGCTGTGCTCACTACTGATCCAGAAAAAGCCATCGTGGATGGCCTCAAAGAATTCGCCATTACCAACGCAGTGCCATCTGTTACAACCGAATCGATCAAAGTAGCCCCATCGTCCAATAACGGCCCACGTGTGGTGCTTTGGGACTTTGGTGCCAAAGACAACATCGAACGCGAGCTGCTCAAACGCGGAGCGACTGTCATTCGTATGCCAGCATCCAGCTCTCGTGAAGACATCCTTGCTCAGGAGCCAGATGCTCTTATGCTGTCCAATGGTCCTGGGGACCCTGCAGAAGCACAGGATGTTATCGCTCAGTTGCGTCTTTTGGCTGCAGATAAGATTCCAACTTTTGGCATCTGTCTTGGTCATCAGCTGCTGGCTCTGGCCCATGGCTTCAGCACCTTTAAGCTGAAATATGGTCACCGCGGCGCCAACCAGCCAGTGCGCGATCTCGTTACTGACCGCATCTTTATCACCAGCCAGAATCACGGCTACGCAGTCGATAATGATACCATTGATTCAGCCATCGCCATGAAACGCTTCATTAATTCCAATGATGGCACCTGCGAAGGCATCGATTATCTGAATGAACCAACCTTCAGTGTACAGTACCATCCGGAAGCCTGCGGCGGACCAAAGGATACTGCTTATCTTTTCGACCGATTCTTTGACATGATGGAGGGAAAATAAACTATGCCACTCAATCCAGAGATCAAAAAAGTACTTGTTATCGGCTCAGGTCCAATCGTCATTGGCCAGGCGGCAGAATTTGACTATGCTGGCACCCAGGCTTGCCAGGCGTTGAAAGAAAACAACATTGAAATTGTCTTAATCAACTCCAACCCAGCTACCATCATGACCGATGAAGCCATGGCCGATCATATCTACATCGAACCACTGACTCTCGAAACGGTTAAACGCGTCATTAAAAAGGAACAGCCAGACGCCATTCTTTCCACCCTCGGTGGTCAGACTGGCCTGACCCTGTCCATGCAGCTCGCCAAGGAAGGCTTCCTGGCACGTCATAACGTCAAACTTCTTGGTGCTAACCCTGAAACCATCGATAAGGCCGAAGACCGTCAGATGTTCAAAGACACCATGGATGCCATCGGTCAGCCAACCATCGCATCCAAAGTTGTTACCGATGCTGTATCTGCTTTGCGTTATGCTGAAGAAATCGGCTACCCAGTCATTGTTCGCCCAGCCTTCACCCTCGGCGGCAGCGGCGGCGGTATCTGCGAAAACGCTGAAGAACTCAACGTCACTGCACACAACGGCTTGCAAGCTTCACCAATCCACCAGATTCTCGTTGAAAAATGCATCAGTGGATGGAAAGAAATTGAATTCGAAGTCATTCGTGATGCCAAAGGCAACGCCATCACCGTTTGCTCTATGGAAAACTTCGACCCAGTCGGTGTTCACACTGGTGACTCCATCGTTATTGCACCAGCCGTCACCCTCGCTGACAAGGAATATCAAATGCTTCGTTCCGCAGCCTTGAACATCATCAATTCCCTTGGTGTTGAAGGGGGCTGCAACGTTCAGTTCGCCCTGCATCCAGAAAGCTTTGAGTACGCGGTCATCGAGGTAAACCCTCGTGTCTCCCGTTCTTCCGCACTGGCTTCCAAGGCAACCGGTTACCCAATCGCTAAAATCGCGACCAAAATTGCCCTTGGCTACACCTTGGATGAAATTCCAAACGTTGTCACTGGCAAAACCTTCGCTTCCTTTGAACCAGCCCTTGACTACGTTGCCGTTAAATTCCCAAAATGGCCATTTGACAAGTTCGTGTACGCAAAACGCGAACTGGGTACGCAGATGAAAGCCACCGGGGAAGTCATGTCCATTGCAGACAGCTTTGAAATGGGGCTCATGAAAGCTGTGCGCGGTGCCGAAATCAAACAGGACACCCTGCGTTATCAGGATTTCACCAGCATGAGCCTCGATGAGCTCAAGCCTCTCATGGCACAAGCTACTGACCTGCGTCTCTTCGCTGTATACGAAGGTCTCTACCGCGGTATGAGTGTGGATGAGATGCACACTCTCACCATGATTGATGAATGGTTCCTCTCCAAGCTCTGCCACATTGCTGATTTCGAACATCGTTTGGTCGACAACAAAGCCCCACTCTCTGTCGATGAGTACGTACAGGGTAAAAAACTTGGCTTCACCGACAAAATCATGGAACGCTTGAATGGCCATCCACTGCCAACCCATATGGCTCCAATCTATAAAATGGTTGACACCTGTGCCGGTGAATTTTCTGCCGAAACTCCTTACTTCTACTCCGTCTTCAACACTCCTGAAGAAGGCGCTGAAAACGAAGCACTGGAATCCATTGAAAAATCCACGAAGAAACGCGTCATCGTATTTGGTTCTGGTCCAATTCGTATTGGTCAGGGGATCGAATTCGACTATTCCAGCGTTCACTCTGTCTGGGCACTCAAAAATCTTGGCTACGAAGTCATCATTATCAACAACAACCCTGAAACTGTCTCCACCGACTTCGATACCGCTGACCGCCTCTATTTTGAACCGGTCACCTGGGAAGACGTTAAACCAATCATCGATCTTGAACAGCCAATCGGTGTTGTAGTGGCCTACGGTGGTCAAACCGCCATTAAGCTCACCGCAGACCTTGCTGCATACGGTGTCAAAATCATCGGTACCTCTGCCGACGGCATCGACGCCGCTGAAGACCGTGAACGTTTCGATGATCTCTTAAGCAAGCTCAAAATCAAACGCCCAGCCGGCCGCACCGTTTTCACTGAAGAAGAAGCGCTGAAAGTTGCCAACGACATCGGCTATCCCGTACTGATGCGTCCAAGCTACGTACTTGGTGGTCAAAACATGATCATCGCATTCGGCGACGATGACATTCAAGAATACATGAAGGTCATCATCGCAGCTGGCGAAGCGGAAAACCCTATCCTTATCGACAAGTACCTCAATGGTATTGAAATTGAAATCGATGCCATCACCGACGGCGAAGACGTGCTCATCCCTGGTATTCTTGAACATATCGAACGCACTGGGATTCACTCTGGGGACTCCATCGCCATCTACCCAGCGCCACACATCACCAAGCGTATGGAAGAAAAGATCATCAACCACACCAAGGCACTCTGCCGTGGCCTCGGTGCCGTTGGTCTGACCAACATCCAATACATCGTGCATGGCGACGATCTCTATGTGATCGAAGTCAACCCACGCGCTTCCCGTACCGTGCCTTACATCAGCAAGGTTACCGGCGTGCCAATGATCGACCTGGCCACCCGCGTCAGCTTCGGCGAGCAGCTTTGCGACCTTGGATACGGCACTGGCATCTACCCAGCCAGCAAGTACATCGCTATCAAGGTTCCAGTCTTCTCCTTTGAAAAGCTGGCCAACGTGGATACCCAGCTCGGGCCTGAAATGAAATCCACCGGCGAAGTGCTCGGTATTGGTGAAACCTTCCTCGAAGCCCTCTACAAAGGTCTCGTGGCTGCAGGTTACACCATCAAACGCGAAGGCGGCGTCTTCATCTCTGTTCGCGATCAGGATAAAGCAGAAATCGCCGACATCGCTAAGAAATTCTACTATCAAGGCTTTGAAGTCTATGCAACAAAGGGCACTGCCCGGACCATTGAAGCCGCCGACCCTAACATTGATGTTGTTGAACTCAACAAAATCTATGAAAGCGAAGGCTTCAACGCTGCCGATCTCATCGAAAGCGGCAAAGTCGACTACATCATCTCGACCTCCAAGAAAGGCCGCGATCCACAGCGCGACTCCGTTATCTTCCGCCGCAAAGCCGTTACCCTTGGCATCCCAACCATGACCGCCATCGACACGGCCGGCGCCCTCATCGACAGCATCACCAGTAACTACAACCAGCACAACACTGCTCTTGTTGACTTCAAGAACATGTAATAATAAAAAGGAAAAGAGCCGTAGATCTGTTCAAATTTTGAACGGATCCACGGCTCTTTCTTTTTCATTTAGACGTATTTACTAAATAATTTGCCGCACCAAAATATGCGTTCGCCGCACTATAACCAGCAGCTACTCCTGCATATTGCGCTGCCAATGCAGTATTAGATTCTGCATTCTGTAAATGAGCCAGTATTTTTTCATTTTGATTAATAATTTCCTGATTTTTTGCTGGCGAATTGTCAAGTCAAGTGCAACACCTCAGAATGATACAATTCAAACGGTGTC
>ERZ1034920.1760-NODE-1760-length-13245-cov-5.609856_pt1 | contig 13245 bp, 15 predicted proteins | sample MGYA00520688_ERZ1034920 | MGnify/ENA primary metagenome ERZ1034920 (study PRJEB33766, sample SAMN09781785) | gut metagenome | biome: gut microbiome | host: Homo sapiens | place: Madagascar | study: EMG produced TPA metagenomics assembly of the PRJNA485056 data...
CCGTAGCTGTGGTCAGTTTGGCTCGCGGGCGCCGATTTGCGACACCTGCCGCGATTGGCCAGCGTACTACCTTGGTAACACCGCTTTTCTTCCTTATACAGACACAGTGCGAGAAGCCATTCTTCGTTTCAAATATCACAACGAGCCCTGGCGGGTCGAAGGATTTGCAGCGCTGTTCGCTCGCTGCCCAGCGGCGCAAGTGGATGCGATCGTTCCGGTGCCGCTGCACAAAGCGCGCCTGCGAGAACGCGGCTACAACCAGAGTCTGCTCCTGGCGCGCGAATTGAGTCGAGTTTGGCAGCTGCCGCTGCACGATGACTGGCTGCTGCGCGTGATCAACACGCGTCATCAAGTTGGGCTTTCAAAAACAGAACGCGAGCGGAACGTGTCTCAGGCTTTTGCTGTGCCGGAGAAGCTGCGTCCTCAGCTTCAGGGGAAGCGTGTGCTTCTCGTCGACGACGTGATGACTACCGGCAGTACACTGCTGGCCTGCGCACGCGCCTTGCATAAAGCTGGTGTGAAACAGGTGCAAAGTGTTACGTTGGCAAGCGCCATTCGATAATATGCGCAATATGCAAAGGAATATGCATAGGACTTTTTTATAAATAAAGGAAAAACGGTAAATTCAGGCAAAATATCCAGATATTAGCCAGAAAGTGATTGAAAAAATATACACGTCGCTCTATAATATCCGTATATGTTTTTTCTATTACAAATTTAAGAGGAGAAGAGATATCATGAAAAACAAAAAGTGGATCGCAATGTTGTTGACAGCCGCTATGGCTGTAACGCTTTTAGCTGGCTGCGGCGGTGGCAACGATGCTGCTTCTAGCAGTGCGGCTGCTGAAGGCAGTGCCTCCAGCGAATCTTCCAATGTCGTTGTTGTCGGGACCAACCCAACTTTCGCACCATTCGAATACCAGGATGACGAAGGCAACATGACCGGCTTTGACCTTGACCTGATGGAAGCTATCGGTGAAGATCAGGGCTTTGACGTTGAATTTAAGTCTATGGAATTTGATGCTCTCACTGGCGCCTTAACTACTGGTCAGATTGATGTCATCGCTGCTGGTATGAGTATTACTCCAGAACGTCTTGAAAGCATTGCTTTCTCTGACCCATACATGGATGCATCTCTGTCTATCATGGTTGCTGCTGACAGCGATATTACTGGTCCAGATGATCTGGCTGGCAAAGTTGTTGGTGCTCAGATTGGTACCACTGGTGCGGATGAAGTTACAGCATTGCAGGAAGATGGGACTATTTCTGAAGGCAAGCTGCTCGATAACTATAACACCTGCTTGCAGGAACTCATAAGTGGTGGTTGCGATGCAGTTATCGTTGACCTTCCTGTTGGTGAAGAATATGTTGCAAGTCGCCCAGATGATGTAAAGCTTGTTGGCGAACCATATGCGGCTGTATTCTATGGCCTTGCAATCGAAAAAGATAACACTGACCTTCAGGAAAAGCTTAACGCAGGTCTCGCTAATGTTATTGAAAGCGGCAAGTTCGACGAACTTTGCGAAAAGTATGAACTGACTGTTCCTGCTTCCATCAAGGATGGCAGTGCAAAAGATTCTGTTGCAAAGATTGGTACTGAAACTGCTGAATAATTAAAGGATGTTTAAGTAATAAAATGAAGAATGAGATGCAGTATGCCTGCATCTCATTCTTTGCGTTTATTCCATAAGGAGGAAAATGGATGGACAACTTTTTTGCAAACTTTTTTGATGTCCTGCCAAAACTCATTCCTGGCGCTGCAACCACTCTGGGGTTGACCGTCTGTGGTGTGGGCATCGGGATTATCATTGGTTTGTTGATGGCGCTGATGAAAATGGGCCGCAATCGTGTGTTGAAGCTCATTGCTAATGTGTACATCGAAGTATTGCGAGGAACCCCACTCTATGTACAGATTTTCTTGTTTCATTATGGCGTGGCGAGTGTTGTTGGCGAGCTGTTCTTTAATGGCAAATTTAGTTTCCCAATTCTCGTGACGGGCGTTGTTGTGTTGTCGCTGAACAGTGGGGCGTATGTCGCAGAAATATTCCGTGCTGGGATTCAAGGGGTTGATAAAGGCCAGGTGGAAGCGGCGCGTTCTCTTGGGATGCCTCATAAACAGGCCATGCGATTGGTTATCTTGCCACAGGCCTTTAAGCTGGTCATTCCACCGCTGGGTAACGAGTTTGTTATGCTGCTTAAAGACACATCTTTGCTGGCTGCCATCGGCTTGACAGAGATCATGAAGCGTGGTCAGATCTATACATCGGTACATATTCAGCCATTCCCAACCTATATTGCGGTGGCGTTGGTGTATCTTGTGTTGACGTTCACTTTCACCCGTCTCATCAACTGGTACGAACGCCGTTTGCAGACGGACAAGCGCTGATCATTAGGAGGTTATTGAACAATGATCGAAATCAAAGACTTACACAAATCTTTCGGTGACCTGGAAGTTCTCAAAGGCATCACTGAAACCATCAAGGATGGGGAAATCGTCTCCATCATCGGGCCTTCCGGTTCCGGTAAAAGTACCTTCCTGCGCTGCATCAACCTGCTTGAAGAACCAACCAGCGGTCACATCATCATTGACGGCCAGGAAATTACGGACCCTAAAACGGACATCAACAAGATGCGTGAAGACCTTGGCATGGTGTTCCAGCGTTTCAATCTCTTCCCTCATAAGACTGTGCTGGAAAACATCACCCTCGCACCAATCAACGTCAAAGGGATTGCACAGGCTGAAGCGGAAAAAACCGCGCGTGAATTGCTGCAGCGCGTTGGTTTGTTGGATAAAGCCGATAGCTATCCAGCCGCTCTGTCCGGTGGTCAGCAGCAGCGTGTAGCGATTGCTCGCGCATTGGCCATGCATCCAAAAATCATGCTTTTTGATGAACCAACGTCTGCGTTGGACCCAGAAATGGTTGGTGAAGTATTGGCGGTTATTCGTCAGCTCACTGAAACCGGTATGACCATGCTGATTGTTACTCACGAAATGGGTTTTGCTCGTGAAGTGTGCGACCGCGTGTTCTTTATGGATCAGGGTTACATTATGGAACAAGGCACTCCAGATCAGATTTTCAATCATCCAAAAGAACCACGTACCCAGGATTTCCTGGCAAAAGTATTATAAGAAAACAAGGCGACTGTCGCATGGGACAGTCGCTATTTTTGTAGGCAGGAGGCGATGTGATGGAACTAATGGTGGTGGAGGACGACGCGGTAATTGCATCTGGCCTGGTGTATGCGCTGGAGCAGGAAGGCTATGGCGTGCGGCAGGCGGCAACGGTGGCCGAAGCGCGGGCATTGTTGGCAGCGACGGCAATTGATTTAGCAATTGTTGACATGCAGCTGCCTGACGGCGATGGCTTTTCTGTTGGCGAGACGGCACTGGCACAAGGCGCACAGGTGATATTCCTGACGGTGATGGACGATGAAGAACGGATTGTGCGGGCCTTAGATCAGGGGGCAGCAGATTATGTGACCAAACCATTTCGTTTGCGAGAGCTGCTGGCTCGCGTACGGCGGGCTCTGCCGGAGCAGGAGACGACGCTGACGCTAGGAGAAGCGCGGGTCGACACAGCGTCTGGCCGCGTCATGGTGGCTGGGCAGGAGGTGCCGTTGACGGCGCTGGAATATCGACTGTGTCTGGTGTTTGCGATGAATCGTGGCCAGCTTTTGACGCGGGCGCAGATTTTGGACCAGCTTTGGGACCAGAATGGCAACTTTGTCGAGGACAACACGCTGACGGTGTATGTGAAACGTCTGCGTGAAAAACTGGGCGATGCAGTGACCATAGAAACGGTAAGGGGGCGAGGGTATCGTGTGGGTGAGTAAAACGGAATTGGAGCAGTTGTCCAGCGAACTGCGCCGCGCCATCAACGGTGAATCGGTGGAATTCCGCAGCAATCAGGAAGGAGCGCTGTCGCTTTTGCGCAATGATCTGCATGCCTTCGTGGCCCAGCTGGGGGCCGAACGCGATGCGGCCAATGCGGCGAAGGTCGAATTTGCGGAATATATGGAGAACATTTCACACCAGTTGAAAACGCCGGTGACATCCATGATGCTGATGACGGATCTGTTGGAGGCTGCGCCGCCAGAGCGGCAGGAGGAGTTTTTGACGAACATTCGCATGAGCTTGGCACGCGTGGATTGGCTGGTCGGCACGTTGCTCAAACTGGCGAAGCTGGATGCCGGTGCGGTACAGTTTGAGCCGCAGGCATTGAGTGCAAAGACCTTGCTCGATGCGGCGTTGGGACCACTGGCGATTTTGTTGGATGTGCGAGAACAGCAAGTGGTGCTGGTTCAAGACGGCATGTTGCATTGCGATCGACGCTGGACGGTGGAGGCGTTAACAAATATTATAAAGAACGCCTGCGAAGCGTCACCGACGGGCAGCACCATCGTTGTTGACTGCGGGGAGAACCCGCTTTATGAATGGGTATCGGTGGAGGACGCTGGACCAGGGCTGTCGCGTGCCGGGACGGCGGCGCTTTTTGTGCGCTTTGCCAGCTCATCCAGTAAGGATGGGGTTGGCATTGGGCTGCCGTTGGCACTGGCGATTGCTCGCGGACAAAACGGCGACATTGATGTGGACGCTGGCGGCAAGGGAAAGGGTGCGACTTTCACGCTGAAATTTTATAAATGAGCAGAAAGGGCGTTTGTGTCACAGAGCAGTCACTTTGGCTTGCTATGATAAGACCATAGAAAACAAACAGGAGGCAATTCATATGGCGATCCTTCATGTAGAAGAACTAACAAAAATCTATGGGAATGGTGACACCGCGGTGACGGCGTTGGACCATGTCAGTTTCAGCGTGGAAAAAGGGGAGTTTGTGGCCATTATTGGGGCATCCGGCAGCGGCAAATCAACCCTTATGAACCTCATCGGCGGCATTGATGTGCCCACCTCAGGCCGAGTGTTCATTGATGGGCAGGCTCTTTATGCGATGGACGAAAGTGAACGAGCGATTTTTCGTCGTCGCAACATTGGCATTGTGTTTCAATTTTATAATTTGGTGCCGACGTTGACCGCGGCTGAGAACATCATGCTGCCCTATTTGCTTGATAAACGGCAGCCAGAAAAAGCAAAACTAAAGGAAATTCTTGAACTCTGTGGGCTGACAGCACGCGCCAATCATTTACCGAGCGCGTTGTCCGGCGGTCAGCAACAGCGCGTGTCGCTGGGACGGGCGCTGATCAACAATCCGGCGTTCATTCTTGCCGACGAGCCGACGGGAAATCTGGACAGCCACGCCAGCCGCGATGTCATGGAGTTGCTGCAATTGGCCAATCGGCGCTATCAACAGACCCTGCTGCTGATCACCCACGATGAAAAAATTGCTCTCATGGCTGACCGCATTCTTACGTTAGGCGATGGGCGGCTGTTGTCTGACGAGATGCTGAAAAAACAGCGAAAGGGGGCGCGTTGACATGCGCCTCTTTGTGCATCTGGCTGTGAGCCAGTTCCGTGTCAATCGGCTGCGAAGCTTTTGGACGCTGGTGGCGGTGGTGCTGGCGACGGCGCTTATTACCTGTGTGACGCATTTTGTTGCCAGTGGCAGCGCCATGATTCGTGAGAGCGTTGGCGGCGGGCTGACGGCGTACAGCGCCATGTATCTGCGTGTGTTGGTACTACCGGCGGCGTTTCTAAGCCTGCTCATCATGATCATGGCAGCGGTGGTTATTTCAAACGTTTTTCGTGTCAGTGCCCAGGCACGCACCGCTGAATTTGGCATCCTGAAATGTGTCGGCGCCACGCCGGCGCAGATTCGCAAAACGATGCTTTGGGAAGCGGGTTTGCTTGCCCTTGTTGGCATTCCATTGGGGCTACTGGTTGGCCTGGCGCTGACGGCTGGTGGCATTGTTATTGCCAATCACTTTTTCGATGAATTGAATGCTCTCACGCACATCATGCTCAAAACCATGACGTTCCGTCTGCGCTTTGTGCTTTCTCCGTTAGGCCTATTGGTGGCAGCATTGCTGGCTTTTGTGACGGTGCTCATCAGCGCCTGGCTGCCAGCGCGTAAAGCCGCTCGCCAGAGTGCCATCGATAGTGTGCGCGGGCGCAATGCAGTGAAGGTGCGTGCGCGACGGGTTCATTGCTGGATGGATGCCATAGTGGAGCGTGTGTTTGGGCCGGAGGGACTGCTTGCTCACAAAACTTTGCAGCGCAGTCGCCAGACCTTTCGTGCTACGGTGGCGGCGCTGGCGGTGGCCATTGTGCTCTTTATTTTCATTGGCTTTCTTTGGCAGGAAGCGGGTGCGTTCAATGAAATGATGACGTCGAAAGATGGTTATACTGTGACCGCTGATTATCAATCGGCCATGGCTCAGGATGGCAAAGCATATGCGGCACCGATTGCCAGTGCGCTTGGTGATGCCATTACGAGTGAGCTGGCCAGTTACGATGGAGGCACCGATGTGTTCGGCTTTGGCAATGACTATAAGCGTTACGATGTGACCGTGGATACCGCAGATTTGACACCGGAAATTCTCTCATACTACGAATTGGAGGGGCAGACATCCGCGACGTTTGATGTGGAGTGCATTGTTCTGGATCGTCAACATTACCAAGAACTTTGTGAGGCAGTCGGTGTGCCGATGGGCAGTGTGCTGCTCATTAATAACGACCGTCTTAACATCAAGGGATACAGCACAGATACTCCGGTTTTTGCCAATGTGCCGCAAACACTGGAACTGAAAGCCAGCGATGGGTCCATGACGGAGCTGGACATTGCGGCGGTGCTCAGTGCAGATGATGTGCCGGACGTGCTTTTTTATCCGAACACCAACACCGTACGCTTGATTTTGCCGGAGATGTCTCTTCGCCAGTATAGCTGGCAGGCAGCACCAGCGGACCAGCAGGGTTTCATGGATTATGCTGAGGACATTCTGGCGGAGCATTTTCCAGATCAGAGCCGTGACAATTATATGGAAAATGGCTACAGTGCACGCGTATACGCGACGGAGGATTATTACAAGGTGATGAATATTGCCGTCATGCTGGCGCTGGTTTTCCTAGCTTGCTTCTGCGGCCTGCTCATGCTCATAGGCTTTACCAATGTGGTCAGTACGCTGTCTACAAACGTGCTTATGCGCACGAGTGAATTTGCTGTGCTTCAGAGCGTTGGCATGACACCGGAAGGGCTGCGCAGAATGCTTGCCCTGGAAAGCATTCTCTGCAGTTTGCGCGCCATGGCCATCGGCGTACCGCTCGGTAGTTTGCTGACTTACCTTGTGGCGCTGCCTGTGCGCGACGCCTTTCCAATTCCGTATCAGTTTCCACTTGCGGCCATTCTCCTGTGCTGTGCTGGGGTGCTTGCACTTACTCTGAGCATCACCGCACTGGCCGCCTGGCGGCTGCGAAAACAAAACATCATCGCTCGCATCCGCAGTGGTCAGCGACTGTATTAAAAAGGTTGAAAGGGGCAGCATCGTTATGGACGATGCTGCCCCTTCATGCTTGTCGTCGCTGTGCGCTTGCAACCTTTGTAGAAATTGTTTATAATAAACAGAGCTGAGTATGTAGGATCGGCAAATTTATGAAGAAGGAGGAAATTGTTATTTCTAAGCAAAAACCAAAAGATGGCGTCAAGATCATCCCATTGGGCGGACTTGAAGAGATTGGGAAGAATATGACAGCCGTCGAATATAAGGATGAGATCATCGTCATTGACGCGGGAATGTCCTTTCCAACGGAAGATCTGCTTGGTGTAGACTGTGTGATTCCGGATATCACCTATCTGACGACCAACAAGGAAAAAGTAAAGGGCATTGTTCTCACCCATGGCCATGAAGACCACATTGGTGGCCTGCCGTACGTTTTGCGAGAACTCCATGTGCCTGTTTACGGCACACGCCTCACGATTGGGCTGCTCGAACCGAAGCTCAAGGAGGCGCGCAACCTCGGCAAACAGCGATTGGTGGTTGTCAAGCACGGCGAACCGTTCAGAATCGGACACATGGAGGTTGAATTGATCAAAACCTGCCACAGTATCCCAGATGCCAGTGCGGTGGCCATTCACACACCATTAGGGGTTATTTTCCATACGGGGGACTTTAAATTTGACCAGACGCCGGTAGATGGAACCACGACCGATTTTCAACGTATTGCAGAGATCAGCGCCAAAGGCGTGCTGCTGATGATGAGTGACTCTACCAATGCCACCCGTCCTGGGTTCAGCATGAGTGAGTCGTCCATCGGGGAAACGTTTGATAAGTTGTTCCCACATATCTCTGGGCGTATCATTATTGCGACCTTCGCTTCGAATGTGCATCGTTTGCAGCAGGTGTTGAATGCAGCGCATGCCAATCGTCGCAAAGTGGTGATTACCGGGCGCAGCATGGTCAATACCATTAATGTAGCCAGTGAATATGGATTCATTAATGTGCCACCAAATACCCTGATCGAAATGGATGAAATGCGTCAATATCCGGATGATCGACTGGTGATTCTCTGTACGGGAAGCCAGGGCGAGCCTATGGCAGCGCTTTCCCGCATGGCGATGAGCGAACATCGTCAAGTGCATATTGGTCCTGGGGATACGGTTATTTTTTCAGCCAGCCCAATTCCAGGCAATGAGAAACTCATCAGCAAAGTAATTGACATGCTCTTCAAACTTGGTGCCAACGTCATTGACAACACCGATCAACGTGTTCATGTATCTGGACACGCCGCCCGTGAAGAGCTGAAGATGATGCTCAATCTTGTAAAACCGAAGTATTTTATGCCTGTACACGGCGAATATCGGATGCTGCTGTCCCATGCGAACCTTGCCAAAGAGGTCGGTATTCCGCCAGAAAACATCATTGTTACTGAAAATGGCCATGTTGTTCAAGCCACGCAGAATCGTGTGAGCCTGGCGGGTAAAGTGCCTGCCGGCCGCGTGTTGATCGATGGTTTGGGCGTTGGGGACGTTGGAAACATTGTCCTGCGTGATCGACGTCAGCTCTCTCAGGATGGGATTTTCATTGTTGTGGTCACGATTGACCGTAAGAACAAGCGCGTCGTTGCCGGACCGGATCTCGTTTCTCGTGGATTTGTCTACGTGCGCGAGGCTGACGAGCTGATGACCGATGCTCGTGCGCGTGTAGAAAAGGCGCTCGATCAATGCATGAAAGACGGGGTCACCGACTGGACCAGCATTAAGCAGGCCCTGCGTGATGTTACCGGGAAGTTCTTGTATGAACGCACCCGCCGTCGCCCGATGATTCTGCCGATTATTATGGAAGAAAGTTGATGTGTAACCTCGTTTGTTCCTGTGGAATGAGCGAGGTTTTTGATTATCCATATGAAGGAGGATGCAGAAATGGAATGTCGTTTGGGATTGATTCAGCTGGCTGCTGGTGACGATAAAGCGGCGAATCTGCAAGCTGCGCGCCGAGAGATTGACCGCGCGGTGGCCGCCGGTGCCGAGCTGGTGATTTTGCCGGAAATGTTCTGTGTGCCCTATGAAACCGCCCGTTTTGCCGACTATGCAGAAGCCGAAGGCGGCGAGGCTCAGCAAATGCTGGCTGCTGCTGCACGTGACAATGCTTGCTGGTTGGTAGGTGGGTCGATTTGTGAAGAAGAGGATGGCCGTTATTACAATACCAGCTACGTGTATGATCCGCAGGGGCAATGCGTGGCCAAGCATCGCAAGATGCATCTCTTTGACATTGATATCGAAGGTGGGCAGTATTTCAAAGAAAGCGATGTGCTGTCACCAGGCACGTCACTGACGGTGTTTGATACCCCGTGGGGACGTGTTGGTCTGGCCATCTGCTTTGACATTCGATTTGCAGACATGGCGGCAGCTATGGTGGATGAGGGGGCGCGGCTGCTCATTTATCCAGCGTCGTTTAATATGTCCACCGGACCGCGCCATTGGGAACTGTTGTTCCGTGGCCGCGCTATGGATGGGCAGTGTTATGCTGTTGGTGTAGCGCCAGCGCGTGACGAAAATGCCAGCTATGTGTCTTGGGGACACAGTCTGGTGGTGAATCCGTGGGCAGAAGTAGTATGTGATTTGGGCACTGCGCCAGAAACGCGCGTGGTGTCGATTGATTTGGATCTGGTTCAAGCGGTGCGGCGGCAGATTCCGCTGGGCCGTCAGTGAGAAAGGAAGACGATCGTATGAAATACAGTTTGGGATTTATCGGCTGCGGCAATATGGGCCGCGCCATGCTTGCTGGGGCTTTGAAGGCTGGAGTGACTACGCCAGACCGTGTGGTGGTGCATACCAATACACCAGCGCATCAGCAGGCGCTGGCAGAAGAATATGGGGTGGCTGTGGCGGAAGCCAATCGCGCCCTGGCAACAGAAGCGGAAATCATTGTGTTGGCGGTGAAGCCGAACATCTATAAGCAGGTGCTTTTAGACATTCGCGGCGTGCTTGAACCAGGGCAGATCGTGGTTGCAATTGCACCGGCTTACAGCATCGCTTCCATTGCTGCTCTTGTCGATAACAACGGCGTGCGTATTGCCCGCGCCATGCCAAACACGCCGGCGCAAATCGGCGAAGGCATGACGGGTCTGTGCTTCTCGGACAACATGCTGCCGGATGAGCGCGAAGCCGTGACACGCTTCTTTGAAAGCTTTGGTAAGGTGGCGATTGTGCGCGAAGATGTAATGCACGCTGTGGGCTCTGTCAGTGGTTCTTCACCAGCCTTTGTCTACATGGTCATCGAAGCCATGGCTCAGGGTGCTATCAAGCTTGGTATTCCTGCTAAGGATGCCACCATCTTTGCGGCACAGTCGGTGCTGGGTGCGGCCAAGCTGGTGCTGGAGAGCGGCGAACATCCGGCCGTGCTGCGTGATGCGGTGTGTTCCGCAGGCGGCACCACCATTGCTGGTGTGGCAGCGCTCGAAAAGGACGGGATGAAGGCCGCCCTCATCGACGCCATGGATGCGTCCTCGGAAAAATTCCTGGCCATGGAAGCGCAGGCAGCGGCTGATCTGGCGTAATGAAAAATATTTAGCGAGACGAGCCATCGCCTCGCTTTTTTATTGATTGTCAGGATTTTATAGAGATTTGCGAAAGACGGCGCAGACGCGGGACAAAAAGCGTGCCGTGTCTTTTATTAGTACGAGGGTTGTGTTATAATTCTTTCATTAACTATTGCTGTTTAAAAACGAGAGGAAGTTGATATCGTGTCAGAAACCATTCAAGAATGTGCCGCAAAAATCAAGGCCTGCGATTGCAGCCAACCATATATTTACGTCAGCTATTCCACCAGAGATTGGGAAAAAGTGTATGCGGATGTCATCGCTTTGCAGGAAGCCGGCAAAAACCTTTGGATTGATGTGGAAGCCAATATGACAGGGGACGGCTACAACAGCACGATTTTTGGCGCTATTGCAAACTTGAACTGCAAAGGTGTGATTTTCTATCTCAGCGAGGAATCCATGACCTCGGCACAGTGTGCGAAGGAAGTGGCGTACACCAAGAGCCATGCTGTCACCGATGAACGCGCTGCGCTGCCAGTGGTTGTGGTGGACCTTGAAGAAGTCGACAATCTTGATATTGAAAAATATGTCAACGGCAAACTCTATGGCCAGTTCAATGGTGAATACCTCAGCGAAGCCGAAGCAGAACGCATGAAAAAATATCGCGACAAATACAACAACCGTGTCGATCATGTCGATACCAAATACAATCTTTGCGAAATCATCCTCGATGTGCTCAAAGATCAGGAAGCCGGTCAGGTGCCATACACCGATGAAGCGGCCGACCGAGTTGCTTACGTATCGAAGATGCTTTAATTGTAAGCTTTTGCCAGAAGACAGTGGTCTTCTGGCTTTTTTATAGAAGAATGATGTCCAACATCAGAACCGTCTTGCGATTCTGGCGTGATGAGGATTCTTCCGCTGTCAGGGGCACTGACCGTTGCTAAGAAGCTGAGTGAGGTAGGTGGTTTTTGCAGAAAAGTTGCTGTGAGAAACTGGCGTTCTGCTTACCGATCTGCTCAATTAATTTTCAGCGAAAAAAGCCCGCCAAAGGATTATTTTCCCTTGACGGGCTTCGCTGTATTCTGTATAATTAATTTTCGGATATGGGTGTTTTCCCAGATCGAAACCGCCTGCGTCGGGTTGGAAACGCAGCCCTGCTGCTACCTAGCCGCAGCGAGTATTCTCAGGGAGGAGTGAAAAAATGTACGCTATTATTGCAACTGGTGGTAAACAATACAAGGTTGAAGAAGGTCAGACCCTCGACGTGGAACTGCTCCACGCTGAAGCTGGTGAAACCGTAGAAATCGATTCCGTATTGTTGATCAACAAAGACGGCGAAGTCGTAACCGGTAAGCCTTATGTTGAAGGCGCTAAGGTTAGCCTCAAGGTTGTTGAAAACGGCAAAGCACCTAAGATCGTTGTTTTCAAATACAAACCTAAAAAGAACTATCGTCGTAAAAAAGGTCATCGTCAGCCTTACACCCGCGTAACCGTTGAATCGATCGTTGGCTAATGATCCAGGTGACGCTGTTTTATGACACAGACAAACGATTGGCTGGATATGAATTTTCTGGTCATGCAGAGTCGGCGCCTTATGGCGAAGATCTGGTCTGTGCGGCGGCTTCCACTCTGGCGATCGTGACTGAAAACAGTCTCGCCGCACAAGGAGTGCACTACGAAGCCGAATTAGACGAAGGCTATGTAAAATTGATGTTATCACCGGCCGCCGATGATCGCGAAGCGCTCATTGCGGAAGCGGTGCTGAAAACGTTAGAAGTCGGAGCCAGTGCGCTGGCTGAGACATATCCGAACTTCATCAAAGCAAACAGTGTTCATGTTTGAGGAGGTGGACAAGATGTTCAAACTCGATTTGCAATTATTCGCATCTAAAAAAGGGGTAGGTAGTACCAAGAACGGTCGTGATTCCCACTCCAAGCGTCTCGGTGCCAAGAAGAGTGATGGCCAGACCGTAAAGGCCGGCAACATTCTTTATCGCCAGAGAGGGACCAAGATCCATCCGGGCGCAAATGTTGGCAAGGGCGGTGATGATACCCTGTTCGCAAAGATCGACGGTGTCGTTCGTTACGAAAAGGGCAACAATAAGACCCTGGTCAGCGTTTATGCTGCTGAATAAGAAGAAAATGGGGGATGACCGTTCGGTCATCCCTTTTTGTTATTTATAAGAAAGAGAAAAATCATGAAGCCAAACGAGATCGAAAAAATGCTCAACGATGCCGAAGCGCGCATTGCAGCAGAAAAGCGGCGGCAGCTCGCTGCGGCTGCGCAGCCACATGCTCTATATAATAGGTAAGCTG
>ERZ1034920.1761-NODE-1761-length-13244-cov-9.328607_pt1 | contig 13244 bp, 9 predicted proteins | sample MGYA00520688_ERZ1034920 | MGnify/ENA primary metagenome ERZ1034920 (study PRJEB33766, sample SAMN09781785) | gut metagenome | biome: gut microbiome | host: Homo sapiens | place: Madagascar | study: EMG produced TPA metagenomics assembly of the PRJNA485056 data...
GGATTGATACTGGTTCTTTTGAGCCTGTGGGGAGGCATTTACGATTTCGCTGCTCTTTTTTATGGAGCTGTCTTTGGAGCGGGAGTGCTGTGGATTCTATGGAAAAGAAAGAGTATAAAAATTCCTGTTGGAACTACGGGGATCGGACTGTGGCTCATTACGGCAGGTTACTTTGTCAGTATGTGCATAGCGGGAGACCGGGGAATTGCATTTTTAGGAGTTATGAGACAGCTTTCTTTTGGTATATTTTGGCTTTTGTGGAAGAACATAAAGCCGGATACGAGAGAATGTATGAAAGAAAGTACTGTCAGATCTGCAATTTTTCTTACATTGATAGCAGTGCCTGGGTATTTGGTTCCTGTTGTCCGGGAGCATCTGTTCCGTGCGGGCAGGCTGGGAGGTGTATTTCAATATTCTAATACATATGCACTCTTTTTACTGGTCTGTCTGATATATATTTTAGATGCAAAATCCAGTTCATGGAAAAAATATATCGGCTGTGGGGTTCTCATTTTTGGAATTATCTTTTGTGGAAGCCGAAGTGTTATGGCGCTTTTACTGGGAGTTTTGGGATTATTTCTTCTAAAGGGAAACGGTAGAAAGCAGATCCTGAGTGTTGTCGGAGTGACAGTTGTTTTGTGCCTGATCTTAGGAGGAATATGGAAGTCGGATCTGGCAAGATTATTTCAGATCACACTTGATTCCAGTACATTAAATGGAAGAATTTTATATTGGCGAGATGGTATTGAAGTACTGAAACAGCATCCACTGGGACTGGGGTATATGGGATATTACTTCCTTCAACCACAATTTCAGACTGGAAATTATGTTACGAGATATGTCCATAATGATTTTTTACAGTGCGGACTGGATGCGGGAATAATTTCTATGATCGTTCTGCTGGTGATTATGATCAAAGGTCTGATGGACAGAAAAAATACCCGGAAAAACCGGTTGATCCTGATTCTGATCTTATTACACAGTCTGTTCGACTTTGATCTTCAGTATGCCAGTATATTTTGCATTATGCTGATGCATCTGGGCGAGAACGAGAAGGTTATAGAGAGAAAAGCTGTGAAGCCTTTTACAGTAGTAGTTACAGGGATGACGGTGGCTTGTTGTTATTTGGTTTTTGCCCTTGGTTTGGAATATTTTGATAAAAATGAGCAGGCATTGATGTTATATCCGAAAAATACTTTTTCAAGATTGGCATTAATGGAAGAAGAGGAGGATGAAGAGCAGGCAGAAAAAATCATTGAAGAAAATGGTATGCTGGCAGCGGCATATGAATGTCGGGCGAAGAGTTATCTTGAAGAGGGAAATTATGAACAGGCATACGGGATGGTAAAAGAGATGCTTCAATGTGCGGGATATGATGCAGATGTATATAATCAGTCGGTTTATTATCTGAGTTTCGCATTAAGTCAGGCAGCAGATCAGGAAGATCAGAAAATGGAACGGAAGATTTTGAAAGAGATTCAGTCAGTTCCGCAGATCGTAGAAAAAAGAGAGAAAAGCAGTTCGCGGTGGGCTTACAGGATTAATGATAAGCCGGAAATAGAACTGGATGACTCGGTCAGTCAATATCTTGAAAGTGTAAAAGATATTGTATTGTAAAATCTGCAAGGCATTTAGTCTAAAGAAAATGCCTGTAAAAAATACTTAAGGAGGAAAAAATGAGGAAAAAATTAAATAAGATCGTGGCGATGCTTGTAGCTGTGCTGCTGGTTTTGGGCGTGATAGGTCCTGTGCCGACAGTAAAAGCAGCAGATAAAATGAATTTTATTGTCAAAACAAGTTCATCTGCTGCGAATCCGGGAGATACTATTACGGTAGGATTATGGCTGCCTGAAGGTGGAAATGTCCTTTCTTTTGTAGGAAATCTGGTATATGATACAAAAAGTTTTGAACTGGTTGGGAAGAGAGGAACTCAGGGACCGGTATGTGAGGAAGTTGATATGCCTCTGATCGATGTAGAAGAGGGAAATATATCTGTCGGACTGATATTTGATGATCCATACAATAACGGAGGACTGGTTTATTCCATAAAATTAAAAGTGAAAGATAACCCGGAAGAGGGAGCAACAGGAAAGATCGGTTATGATTTCCGTGGAGGAATGTATGGCACGAGCGAAGATAATGCCACAACTGTTCCGGCGGGAAAAGAAAATGCGGTTATCAATGTTCAGGATGAAGCAGGAAAAGATTTGAAGGATGGTACGATCAGTATTAGTATTCCATTAGAATCAATCCAGTTAAATACAACAGAACCATTTACCATGGCGAGAGGGGCAAGCGATACACTGACGGTGACGGGTACTCCTGAGAATGCATTGGCTGGGAAAAAAATCACATGGACAAGCTCCAATTCAAAAGTTGTATCTGTAGATAATAATGGTACGGTTACAGCAGTTGGTATCGGAACCGCAACCGTAACTGCAACAGCAGGAGGAAAAAGTGCTTCTGTGCAGATTACAGTAAATGCTCCGCTTACCAGTATTGCATTAAATAAAACTGCAGTGACAATGAAAAAGGGAACAGTAGAAAATCTGGCTGTCACTTATGACCCGGAAGATACAACAGATGATAAGACGATTACTTGGACAAGCAGTCATCCGGAAGTAGCCAGCGTGAGCAGTTCAGGAAAAGTCACAGCGTTACAGAATGGAACAACAACAATTACTGCAACAGTAGGAGATAAGACAGCTACATGCGAAGTGACTGTAAATGTGCCATTTGAATCAGTCACATTAAGTAATAGTGAAGCAGCAATCCTGAAAAATCAGACAACAACAATTACCGCAACAGTAAATCCGGCAGATACAACAGAGCAGGTAGATGTTGTATGGGGTGTTGAAGGTAATGAAAAGAATATTGTAGAAATTGTAGAACAGAATGCAACGTCCATTACTTTAAGAGGATTAAAAGAGGGAGATGTAACGTTAAAAGCAACAGGAACGGCAGGAGCAACTGTAAAGACAGCTCAGTGTGCTGTTCATGTAGGCGAAGTTCCGATTAAGTCGATCACAGTTACAGCGGATAAAGATACAATGGCACTTGAGGCAGGCGAAAATGTCAATCTGTCTGTAAACTACAATCCAGAAGAGACGACGGATACGAAATACGTTACCTGGAAGAGCCTGAACGAATCTGTAGCAACAGTCGATGAAAATGGTGTAGTGACGGCTGTGGCAGGCGGAGAAACCAGGATTGTAGCTACGTTGGATGCAAATCAGAAAATAACGGCAGAAGTGAAGATAAAAGTTCTGATGCATACGACAGGAATCAGTCTGAACACAGATACATTGCAGATCCTGAAAAATCAGACATCTAATCCACTGGTTGTAAAGTTTGAGCCTGAAAATACAGATGACAGTAAAGATATAACCTGGAAAAGCAGCGATGAGACAGTAGCGACAGTTGATGCCCAGGGTCGGGTAACAGGAATAAAAGAAGGAACTGCCATCATCACAGCGACCAGTGTTGCAGGTGGATTTGAAGCGACCTGTACAGTAACGGTAACAGAGCTTCATATTACAGATGCAGAGCTTTCAGAGGAGCTGAATCCATCAGAATTACTTGCAGGACAGAACCATACGATTAAAGTAACAGTTTCACCGGAAACAATTACTGATGAAGTGACTTATACCTACAGATCTTCCGATGAATCTGTAGCAACGGTGGATGAGAATGGTGTTGTGCATGCACTGAAAGAGGGAACTGCAAAAATTACGGTTGTTGTTACAGCAGATAATTTTGAAAAAGAACTTACCTATGTGCTGAATGTAAAGGAAATCCCGTTAAACAGTATTGCATTTAAAGAAAAAGTGCCGACACTTGAAGCAGGTAAGACAGCTCAGCTTGAAATTATCTTTGATCCACAGAATACAACAGCAGATAAGACAGTTGACTGGAGCAGTTCCGATGAATCTGTAGCAACGGTTGAAAATGGTCTGATCAAGGCACTGAAAGCAGGCAAGACAACAATTACAGCAAAAGTCGGAGATATGTCTGTAAGTTATGAACTGACAGTAACAGAGAAGACTGATATCGGAAATAAAGGAAACGATAAAGTAAATGATAAAGTAAATAAAGCCGATGATAAAGTGAATAAAGCAGACAGTACAGTAATCAATAAAGCTGCGAAAACTGGTGATACAGCAAATGTAGCAGGTATAACTTTAGCAGTTCTGTTGGCAGCGGCAATGGTAACAGTGATGCTGTTGTTAAAGAATATGCAGGAAAGATTATCTAAATAATCGTGAAAAGGCTCCTTGTTAGCAATGGCTGACAGGGAGTTTTTTGTCTATATGCAGAGGGAGAAAAAATGAAATCAAAAGTCAGAAACTATATTCAATTTGCGGGCATATGTCTGATTGCCCTGATGCTGGTTTTCAGCGTGAGCAACAATGTAAAAGCGGCAGAAAGAGCAGAATTTCATGTAAAAAATATTTCAGGAAAAAAAGGTGAAGAGGTAACAATACCTGTTCAGTTTAACAGTAAGGAAGAAGTAGGCGGATTTCAGTTTGCAATTTATTATGATAAGGATGTATTGGAATTTCAGAGTTTAGAAAAGGGAGAACTGATCCAGGAAAGTGATGGAGGAATTTTTGACTACAATCATATAGCGGAAAAGGCAAAAATCATAGTGGTATATGTCGTGCCGGATACAGTGAAAGATGAGGGAAGTATAGTGAATGTGAAGTTCAGGCTGAAAAAAGATTGTGGACAGAAACTCCCGATAGGAATTGATGTAGATCAGGTCGTTGATGGAAGTGATGACAGTAAATCTGTTGACAGTGTAGTGACAGGAGTTGACGAAGAATTTCAGAAGACGATCGTGCAGGCACAGACGAATGATGGAAAGACAAATGATAATGTAAGTGATGGAGAAGAGAAAACAGACCCGACAGAAAAAGTAGAACAAGAGGACAAAGATAAAGAGCAGATCGCTGAGCAAAGCAGCAGTGACAGCAAAAAAAGCAAAGGAAAAAATCAGGATGAAAATGGTGCAGACTCTAAAGAAAAAGGACAGCAGAAAAATAAAATATATGCAGGAATTGTGATTATTGTGATAGCCGCTGCAATCGGAGTGGGAGTGATACTGAAAAAAAGAGCGGTAAAGAGAAAATAAGGAAAAAGCATGATAGTGTCAAGTGACCTATAAAAAAATGAGCCAAAAAAAGGCTCGATTGAACCTTGAAAATTGTAGATATTTCAGTCAGAGGTAGGTTGCCTCCACCCTTGACAGCACACCAAAGAACTGCTGTAGGTGATTCACCGATGGCGAAGAAATCCACAGTGAATTCACGGTAGATGTAGTGGAGTTTATATTTGTTTATGTTGGTATTGAATGTAGTTAAGTAAATAAAGTATAATGTTCGTGAGCATTGTTTCCTTTGGTTAGTGGAATTTTGGTCGAGGACATTATACCAAAGAAGAGAGGTCAATGCCCTTTTTATTTGAAACTCCCGAAAATAAAGGCTTTTAAAGAAAAAATAGGTAGTAAATTTGACACTACCAAAGGCATTGAGGTGGAAGAGTTATGACGGACTATGATTTGAATTATGACGAGGCGGTGATTATGCAGGAAACCGGTGTAAGCACCGGAATTTTTGAAACCGCTGATATTGTTCTTACGAATAAAAATATCATACAAGTAAATAGAGGGATCCTGGGTGGAGTAAAGAATTCATTCAAGTACCCCTTGGCAAATTTGAAGACACTTAAAGGTAAAGCTAATGTCATGGTTGGGAAAAGCCGTAATGGATCTAAGCAGTTAGAATTGTATTTCACGGATTGCGAAAAGTATTTTAGATTTAATAGTGCCAGGACAGAGAATACCTGGGTTCGTGAGATCATCAAGGCACATAAAGATAGAATGGCTGAAATTGCTGAGATTCAGAAACAAAATCCTATTGAGACAAAATCAGTATTCAAGTCACTTACGGGTACAATAGAATCAACCAGAGGATTATTTAGCGTAAAAAGAAGAACTCCAGTCCAAAAGTCTTGTAAGTGTCCTAAATGCGGAGATGAATTAACGGGAAGTAAGGGATCAGAGGTAGAGTGCAGCTATTGTGGTACAAAAGTGATTATCAAATAGGAAAGGTGAGAATATGGGATTCTTTACTAATAAAAATAACGGTGGAGCAATGGATGTTATCCGTTGCGATGAACAAAATTACCTTGTGTGGAAATGGCATCCGGAGAGATCGGAATCAGGTGAATCTAAGAGGGAAAATGCGATTCGTTGGGGATCTTCTTTGAGAGTGAAGGAAGGATCTGTAGCTGTTTTTGTTTATTCAAATGGCAATGGGACAGTTCAGGATTATATTGTTGGACCGGCGGATGTGATCGTAGATACGGGGAATCTTCCGGTTATCTCGTCTTTGATTGGATTGGCATATGCAGGGGGATCACCATTTCAGGCAGAAGTTTATTTTATTAATTTGGCGAATACAATTCAAATGAAATTTGCGGTATCATACTTTGATGTATACGATTCAGAACTTTCAGAATATAGTGTGCCGATTGCGATAAGAGGATCCTTCGATTTTAATATTAGTGATTATAAGGGGTTTGTAAAAAAGCACAGGCTCGATCATTTTTCAGTAGCAGACTTACAGGTTCAGATAAGAGATAGTGTTTCTGAGAATGTAAAAAATGTTGTGGCTAATGCACCGGATACTTTTAAAATTCCGGTTGTACATATTGAGAAAAAGATCACAGATATTAAGGCAATTATTAATCCGCTTTTGAAAGAAAAATTATATGCAGATTATGGTGTTACTCTTAAAGATGTAAATCTTGCAGCAATCGACATAGATAAAGACAGTGAAGGTTACAGGGAGTTAAAATCTGTTACAAAGGATTTGACTACAGACACTTTGAAGAATAGAAATAAGGCAAAAAATGTAGCTGAGAGACGGGAAATCAAAAGCAGTCAGACAATAGGAATGTTTGAGAAGGCTGCTCAGAAATTTGTAGATATAAAAGAAAATCAATTTGTTCGTCATAAACAGGCAGAGGCAGATTACGCAGATGTTATTGAAGATGAAAGAGCTGGAAAAATTGGCACAGTCAGTGGCAGGTTCATGAGAGATTTAGGGAATCTTGTTCATGGTAATGGTAAGAAGGCACGTGGAACAACTCCTTCGCCAATCCCGAAAGTATCAGCTTATCATGTGGCTGTGAATGGAAAGGCCACCGGCCCATATACTGTTGATGAATTAGAACAGATGAAAAAGGATGGACAGATCACAGAGAACAGCCTGGTATGGAAGTCAGAAATGACGGAATGGGTAAAGGCCGGCATGGTAGATGAGCTTAAGTATATCTTTGAAGAAATGCCACCTATTCCTCAGGAGTAACGACATTCATAGAAGGAAATACAGGAGCGGTAACGAACAGAGGAGTAAAAGCGTTGTGTTACCAGACTCTGTTTGTTGGTAAAAAATTAACTTAGGTGCAGCAGGATTAAATGATAAATTGATGAAGCCGTAACATAACCCTGGCTGTAAATACCCCATTTTCATAAGAAAAACTACTGGATCCACCAGTCTTTTCTGCAATTCGGCGGACGGACTGGATGCCAATTCCTTCAGCATTTCTTTTAGAGGACAGAAAGCGGTAGTTTTTCTTTTGAATATTTCCGTCAAATGCATTTTCAACTTTAATTAAAAGAAAGGTTGAAAAATGCATATAAATTTCCAGACAGATTTTTTGCCTGGATTTTTCAGTTCTCTGGCTGGCCTCAAATGCATTTTCTAAAAGATTTGAAAGGACAAGTCCCAGGTCAGTCTCATCAACAGAAAGACTGGATGGAAGATCAGCCTGTACAAAAAATGGGATTTCCTCTTTTTGAGCAAGTGCATAATAGTAACCAATGACCCGGTCAGCAACTTCGTTTTCACAAAAATGGAAGTCAAGGCAGGGAATTTTATAAATAGCATTGTTGAGATATTCTTTTAGTTTTTCTATCTGTCCGTTTTCTACCATGGATGATAATTGAAGAAAATGATGCCGGATATCATGTCTGGCCTGTCTCGCATCTTCAATGGAGGTGGAGAGACTTTTATAGCGCTCCTGCTGAATAGAAAGAAGATGGTTTTCCTGCTGAAGTTTTGCGTTTTGATGGAGCATATTTGCCATTAAAAAAAACAGTGTATAAAATAGTGCAAGAATTATCAGTAATGCCAGGGAAATGGCAGTGTATATTTGACAGTCCTGTTCAGAGTGAAGCGGAATGTCAGATTTTATGAGCAGGTTTAACCCGATAAATGCAACTGGAAGAATCCAGAGTACGTACCAGGTCTGCACCATATTCTCATATTCGATCATAGCTTTTACAGTATGAGAAGCCGGATACCATGCAATGAAAACAAAAAGGATGCAGAGCACATTATAAAAAATGCCGGCGTCAGGAAGAAACCATAATTTATTTTCGCCAGAGAAGTGTAACAGTGCTGACTGAAATGCTCTGGTGAGACTGTGCAGACATGTAAAGACCGCGCAGACGGCTAAAAAAATATTACCGGATTTCCAGAGTGAAACAGACAGCGTTTTATGATAAATGAACATGATGAAGCATAAAACCAGTGGAAGAAGAACTACTGTCGGGAGATTCGAGCGGAAGCAAACCAGTCCGGATAAGATGCAAATTCCCAAAAGAAGTGGAAGCAGCCAGCTGGCAAGCCTGGCAGGAGAGTTTTTCAGGTAGGAACTTACAGGCAAATATGCAAGCAGCATACCGGGAATAATAATTGTAAATTCAAGAACTGGACAAAGAATTGTATGCATTAAAAAGGTCTCCTTTGAAATAGATAATCCATAAAAGTCTGTTGTGCGGTCTTTACAAGATCACGGCTGACCCCAATTTTGCTTTCATCATCAAGAAGAAATACCGATCCACTAAGATCAACCGCATGTCCCAAATTGATAACAGTTCCGCGGTTGCAGATAAAGAAGCAGGGATCATCTTTTAACAGATCTGTAAATGACTTAAAGGACTGACGGGTGATCAGTTCCTTGCCAGCTGTCGTATAAATATGGATCATGTGGGAAAAGTGCTCTGCATAGATGATATTTTTTAAAGGAATACGCAGAGGCGTTCCATTTATTTTTAGTGAGAGATATTTTTCCGGTGCAGGTATTCTCGAAAGAATCTCATCTGTCAGAGCAGAAAGTTCGATGTCTGTATAAGGTTTGACAAGATAATGCATTGCTCGTACCTGAAACCCTTCCAGTGCATGGTCCGTGGAACTTGTAGTGAAAATTAGCAGGCAATTTTTATCAGATCTACGGAATTTTTTTGCAATTTCAATTCCATTGGCACCCTCCATATAAATATCAAGAAACAGCACCTGAAATGTCTGTTCCTCTGAAGCCTTGAGGAAATCTTCACCATTCTCATATTCAAAAAAAGTGGCTGTAATTCCATGCGTACTTAGCTGCTTTTCAAGGCGTGAGCGTAACAGGGAACGTTCACTTGCTATATCATCAACAATTCCAATTATCATGAAAGAATCCTCCCGATTTATATAACTTTAAGTATAGCATAGAATTACGGTTCGTGCTATTTTTTGTCGATTCATGACAGGGGAATTGAGAGAAAATGGAATTAAAAATATAATAATAGAAAACTTGAATGCTGAAAATAAAAAGAAAAAAGAAGAGGAAAAATAGTATGAAAAAGAAGAAACGACTTTTTGCGGTTTTGATGTGCCTGTCAATGGCGTTTTCGGTGATTCCTGTAAATGCAGAGGCAGAAAATATAGGAACAGAAGATTGGGGGACAACTACCGGTGTGAGAGTTGATCCAGAGCTTCCGGTACCGGAAGTGGAGTTGAATTATGGAGAATGTCTGGCACAGGCGGAACTGAAAGGAATCGAAGGAGCAATAGAAGGAACCTGGACATTTACAGATGCAGGATATTTTGTGACGGACGAAGATGTTGTAACAAAAAGGACCTTTGAACTGACATTCAGACCAAAAGATAACAGACATTACAATTCCGTTACGATGCAGGTACCGGTCGAAAAATTGAATAAGAGTGGTGTAATTACAGCATATCTTGGAATAGAGGAAATTTCATATGGGCAGAAAGCACAGATTTCCTATGCGGTAGAAGCAAATGATTTCTTGACAGCTGAAGAAACAGATGCATTATTCGCAAATGTTACAAAGGAGATGACCCTTGAAGAAACCGGAAAATCTCTGGATGGAATTCTGAATGCGGGTTACTATCATATCAAGTGCCCGGAAACTGTAGGTGGATTTCGGGTAAATTGGATTCATCTGGACGAGTATGATCTGGTTATAAACCCACTTATTATTATGTCTTTGCAGAGCCGGGAAGATAAGGTTTCCAGCCAGGCAGGAACGCGGATCGTTGTTCGGGCACAGAAGAAGAGAAAAGCATATGGACAGGAATGGACAGACAATGATCTGAGTTTTACGATCAGTGATGAAGAAAGGTCAAAGCTTTTACCGGGAGATACGGTAGAAGATCTTGGAATTACATTAAAGGCAACAACGATTAAGTCGGAAAATATTATGAATGGAAGTACGACAGATGCAGATGGCGATGAAATATTGGGTAAGTATGGAAATAAGGGAACGTACCTGATTACAAAAGCCAATGCAACGAACAGTAATTATGATGTCATTGTGATACCGTCATTTCTCGAAATTACACCAAAAGAGGCAAGTCTTAACTGGAATGCCAGGTCTCAGTATACCTATACTGGAAATTCATTTGGGATCCAGGCCCAGGTGGCATCGGAGAGTCTGCTTGGAAGGGATAGCTGTGAGGTTGTAAAAATATTTAATGCGGAAAATACAGATGCCGGAGTGTATCAGGCAGCTGCAGTTGGAATGACGAATGGAAATTACTATCTTCCGAAGACGCAGGCAGCTCGTAGCTGGCAGTATGAAATTACGCAGGCAGAGCCTCAGGTGACATGTCCGACAGCAGAAATAACTTATGGAGACAGTTTGAAAGAGGCAGAGTTTACAAATGGTTCAGGCGACGGAGCATTTAAATTTGTAGATGATACAGAAAAACTTTCTGTGGCTGAGACTGGAAGTCAGAAAGAAATGATCTTCATACCGTATAATCCCAATTATAAAGGAGCAACTTTGAAAGTTCCGGTGACAGTCCGGCCAAAGCCGGTTCAGTGTGTATGGAATACGGAGGGAACCATAGCATTCACGGGGAAAGAAGTCAATGTAACTGCCGGTTTATCAGGTGTATTACCGGGGGATGACTGTCAGGCAGTAGTAGAAGGTGGAACTGCGTTAAACCCCGGAAAATATACAGCAAAAGTAACAGGATTAACAGGGGCGCAAAAAGAAAATTATGTACTTCAGGGAGAAGTATCGAAAGAGTATCAGATTGTAGCATCGAATTCAGGAAAGTCAGATACAAAAGATGATACAGAGGATACCGCAAAGAACAGTACAAAAGATAAGACAAAAAAAGATGTGAAAGAGAATGGAAAGTCTGTGAAAAATGTACTCACTGGGGAAAAGAGTGTGCGGACTGGTGATCCATTGGAGTTTAACTGGTTAATGATGATAACAGGAGCAGTTGTGCTGGCAGGAATGCTATTGTATCGTCGGAAGTCAAGTTCCATGCATTTTTAAATAGATCCAATATGCGAGAGTATTTTTAAAATGTCACTGCAGTAAAAAATAAGAGTGGTTTTTCGGACATTGCACTGGTAACATCTAAATTAAAAAAGTGTAGTTCTTAAAAAGGGCAGCAGGAGAAAAATTTTCTGCTGTCTCTTTTTTCGTGAGCCATGAGCAAAAGTCTTCCGCGTATGTTATACTTAGAGTATCGGTGATATATCTGGATTATGATGCAAAAGGAGATAAAATAAGTGTCAAAAGGAAGTAATCAGAAGTTTAAATTATATCGGCTTGCTCAGATTATGCAGGATCTGACAGATGAGGAGCATTATATTACCATGCCGGAAATTATAGAAGAGCTGGCGAAATATGACATAACAGCAGACAGGAAAAGTTTATATGCAGATTTACGAGATCTAAGTATACTTGGGATCGAGGTGGAAGGTGAGCCGATCGGAAACCGTTATCACTATCATGTGGTAAGCCGGTCATTTGAACTTCCGGAGTTAAAGCTTCTGGTGGATGCAATTCAGTCTTCAAAGTTTATTACGGAGAAGAAGAGCAACAGACTGATAAAAAAGCTGGAGACACTGCTCAGTAAATATGATGCACAGAAATTGCAGCGTCAGGTATATGTATCAGGAAGAATAAAGACGATGAATGAGAGCATCTATTATACAGTAGATGCAATTCATAATGCGATATCGGAGAATAAAAAGATCAAATTTCAGTATTATCAGTGGAATGTAAAAAAAGAAATGGAATTGCGGCATAATGGAGCGTGGTATCATATCAGCCCATGGGGACTTTCCTGGGATGATGAAAATTATTATCTGGTCGGTTATGACTCGGATGCAGAAAAGATCAAGCACTACAGAGTAGATAAGATGCTTTATATCAAAATGTCCAATGAGAACAGAGAGGGAAAAGAATATTTTAAAAAGCTTGACATGGCAGACTATGCGAAGAAGAGTTTTGGAATGTTCGGTGGGAAAGAAAGAACCGTAAAAATGAAGGTGAATAATACATTGGCAGGCGTGATCATTGACCGGTTTGGAAAAGATGTAATGATGATTCCTGTGGATGGCGAACACTTTACGGTGAATGTGGATGTACATGTGAGCAGGCAGTTCCTGGGATGGATTTTTTCTCTTGGAGAGGGGATTAAGATCATAGGACCGGAGGAAGTTGTAAAACAGATGCAGACAGAAGGTGAAAGACTGATGAGACAATATCAGTTGCCGCAATAAAATGTCTGACAGAACAGGAGAATGAAAATATAGTTTTTGGTAACAGCCGGAGGAGAAAGATGACAAGATCAAGACAGGACGAATTATATGATGCCTTACAACTGAAAGGATACCCGAAGGACTTCTGCCGGGAAATTGCATACAGGCAGATGAATACCGATTATACGGCAACCCGGATGCTGGGATATCTTTATCGGATAGCAGAACCACGGCCGGAGGATGTTGTAGATGAGATGCTGGCAATTCTGAGTGACCGGAATGCGATCATTCAGAAAAAAGAACTGGAGCATGCACAGACAATGATCAATAAAGTATACCGGGAAGGGTTGTAGGAAGGAAAAGCAGGAATACGATGA
>ERZ1034920.1762-NODE-1762-length-13242-cov-7.078107_pt1 | contig 13242 bp, 7 predicted proteins | sample MGYA00520688_ERZ1034920 | MGnify/ENA primary metagenome ERZ1034920 (study PRJEB33766, sample SAMN09781785) | gut metagenome | biome: gut microbiome | host: Homo sapiens | place: Madagascar | study: EMG produced TPA metagenomics assembly of the PRJNA485056 data...
AATCCGGAAGAACTGCGGGTACTTACAATGAATGAGGCATCAGAATATCTCAGACTCCGCAGGGAAGCGGCACCGAAGATTGCCGGGGCCACATTATTATGCGTATTGTCTCCGATAGCACTTCTTATGCTCAGTGCACTCAGTGAACGCCCTAAGTTCTCTTTGTCGGAAAATATGGCTGCTGGGATCGGACTATGTGTGCTGTTGCTTCTGGTTACGATTGCGGTGGTAGAGTTTATGTCCTGTTATCATAAAGTGAAACAGTATGATTATCTGGAGAATGAAGCAATTCAACTGGAGACTGGAGCAGCAGAGATGGTAAAGAAACAGAAAGAAGAGTTTCGACCGACGTACAACCGGATGAATATCACAGGAGTGGTGCTGTGCATCCTGTCCGTATTGCCGTTATTCATGTCAGTTTGTGTGGAGGGACCGGATATCCTATATGTTGGCATGGTAAGTTTGCTGTTGATCATTGTCGGCTTAGGATGCTATGCTTTTGTCTATGCAGGTACGATACAGAATGCCATGGATAAACTGTTGGAAGAGGGAGATTATTCACGAAAAAGTAAGGAAGAGAAAAGCGTGCGCGGAACGGTCAGCGTTGTATACTGGCTGATAGTAACAGCAATTTTTCTTTATTATACATTTGGACCGCAGGGAAACAGTCAACCACAGTATAGCTGGTTTATCTGGGCAGTCGCAGGTGTACTCTACGGTGCTTTGATGACAGTATGGACCCTCTTGGAGAAACGAAATAATATAGAAAACTCCAGTAGAGGAATTCTGTGATGTTATCTCAGTCGAGAAGACTCCCACCTCTTCAGGTAATGAGTAATAGCAAATTTGTCTCAGTGGGAGTCCAATCTCCGACTGAGATAAACGCTCCGCGAGGATGCGCAGTGATTCTGATAGGAATATGTCAGCTTCGCTGACCAGAATCACGCGCCAAGTCTCATGGACGTTCGACTTGAATGTCGGAATAACAGGGAAATGGTATGGCATCTATGATAGGGATGTGTTATACTAAGAATTACGCAGAAAGGACAGACTATATAAGTAAATGTCTGATCAATAGTATAATTTAGGAGGTAGTGAAAAATGGAGAGAGCAAATGTATGGTCCTCATATAATCAGGATCAGATTGCTGAGTTAGAAGCTACAAATGCATTGTATAAACATTGCCTGGACGAAGGTAAGACAGAGCGTGAATGTGTGAAAGTCGCAGTTCGTATGGCAAAGGAAAAAGGATATCAGGATATCCGTGATCTGATTAAGAATCAGACACCTGTAAAGGCAGGAGATAAGATCTATGCAGTATGCATGGACAAGAGTGTATCTCTGTTCCAGATTGGTAAGAAGCCACTGGAAGAAGGTATGAATATTCTGGGAGCACACATCGATTCACCACGTATTGATGTAAAGCAGAATCCATTATATGAAAGTGAAGAATTTGCATATCTGGATACGCACTATTATGGTGGAATTAAGAAATATCAGTGGTTGACAATGCCGCTCGCAATTCATGGTGTGGTTGCTAAGACGAACGGAGAAGTCGTAGACGTATGCATCGGTGAGAGCGAGGAAGATCCAGTATTTGCAGTAACAGACCTGTTGCCACATCTGGCTGCCAAGCAGATGGAGCAGAAAGCCAATGCGATTATCGAAGGAGAGAAGCTTGATGTGATCATCGGTAACCGTCCGCTCGAAGGTGTATCAGAAGACGAGAAAGAAGCAGTTAAGAAGAATATGCTTGGCATTCTGGAAGAGCGTTATGGAATGACAGAAGAAGATTTTGTTTCAGCAGAGTTAGAGATCGTTCCGGCTGGAAAGTCCAGAGATATGGGATTTGACAGAAGTATGGTAATGGGATACGGACAGGACGACAGAGTATGTGGATTTACATCCCTCTTTGCTATGCTGGATGTTGAAGCTGGCGATAGAACAACATGTTGTATCCTGGTAGATAAAGAAGAGATCGGAAGCGTTGGTGCAACCGGTATGCATTCAAGATTCTTCGAAAATGCAGTAGCAGAGATTCTTGCATTAATGGGTGAGACTGCTGATATTAAAGTAAGAAGAGCCCTGCAGAATTCTAAGATGCTTTCTTCAGATGTAAGCGCAGCTTACGATCCGATGTTTGCAGAAGCCTTTGAGAAGAGAAGTTCAGCATTTTTCGGAAAAGGACTTGTATTCAACAAGTTCACAGGAAGCCGCGGAAAGAGCGGTTCCAACGATGCCAATGCAGAATATCTTGCACAGATCCGCAAGGCATTAGATACCGATGGAGTAGCTTACCAGTTCGCAGAGCTTGGGAAAGTCGATGTAGGCGGCGGCGGAACTATCGCATACATCATGGCTAACTACGGAATGGAGGTCATCGACAGCGGTGTAGCTATTCTGTGCATGCATGCTCCATGGGAGATCGCAAGCAAAGCTGATATCTACGAAGCATATAAGGGATATAAAGCATTCTTGAAAAACGTATAGGTAACATCAGAGTATAAAAGACAAGCTGCTCATGCTCGCATGAAGCAGCTTGTCCTTTATATCTGCCAAAACATGAGGGTGGAGCAATCCGAGGTGTTACATAGAAGAGGAGTACATATGATAAAAGCTGTAATTTTTGATATTGATAATACTTTATATAGCTACGAACACAGTCATGAATACGGCATGAGATCATTAGCGGCTTATTGCAATCGCGTGTTTGGAGTGTCAGCAGAAGAAACAGAAGAATGTTATAAAAGAGCTAACAAGATCATGATGGGCAGAATTGGCAGTGAGACAGCAGCCATTCACAATCGTCTGATGCGGATGCAGTGTATGTTGGAATTGTGGGACAAGCCGCTATTTCCACATACGGTGAATATGTATGACAGGTACTGGAATGCATCAATTGAGCATTCATTGATTTCGCCAGGAATCACCAGGTTTATGCAGAAATTGAAAGAACTTGGTATTCGTATTGGGATTGGAACGGATATGACTGCACATATTCAATACCGACGACTGGAATTTCTAAATCTTTCGCCATATATTGATTTTATTGTTACCAGTGAAGAAGCAGGGGTGGAGAAACCAACACCGCATCTGTTTGAATTATGTGTTGAAAAAGCAGGAGTACCTGCAGGTGAATGTGCATTTATCGGAGATAATCTTACAAAAGATGTAAAGGGCGCCTGGGATAACGGATTAAAAGGAATTTGGTATACGAGATGGATAGAAGAGCAGGAAGAAATAGAGTATCCGGTGATTCAGTCATTTGATGAGGTAGATGTAGAAGAGTTTTTGAAATAGAAAGAATGGTATATGTGATATGAAGTTCCTTTTGCGGTAATTAATAACTACAAAAAGGGACTTTTTTAAATGCGTTTATGTGACTTTTGTGGTAGGGCTAGGACATATAAAAAAGGTAAATGATACACAATAAATATATACAAAAATGATAAATTTGAATAAACATAAAAGTATATTGCGGAAGTATTAGAAGTAGGCATAGATATAGTACAAGAGTGGTTGTCTGAAGTCGTATACGAATAAAACAGGATCAAATACATGAAAGGATAGTACTTAATAAGAAAAGAAATGAGTCTAGAAGACGGCTGGTGAGTTGTTGACTTGCCGATCGTCAGATGCTATATTAACTAGGTAATTTTATAAAACGTTCGGTGCTGTTTAGCATGGCTGCGGAATATGCTTCTTTAAGCAGACTATGCCGGAACAGATAAAAGGGAAACAGGTGAGATGCCTGTACGAACTCGTCACTGTGAGTAAATGGCTATGGCTGGAATGCCACTGGGTAACTGGGAAGGCAGACATAGAGATACTTTACAAGTCAGGAAACCTGCCGGTCGTTGGTGCGGGGAATGCAGATTCCAGATCACGAGTAATTGATTGTACCGAAATGATCATGAATTCAAGGCTTCCTGTATTTCAGGTCAGGAAGGTTTGATTTTTGTAGAATTCTTTATTCTGATTATTTCCCCAGATAACAAAGACAACATGATATTGCAGAAGGAATGAGGAGAAAAATGAAGAGATATCATAAGCGTTTTCTTGCTCTTTGCTTGAGTGCGTCTATGCTTGTGTCGCCGCTTAGCTATACGAAAGCTTATGCATCATCGGATGAAGCCGGTGTCACGGAAAACAGCAGTCAGAATGAAACTGTAGCAGAGTCAGAAAACAAATCAGAGAGTCAGAGTCCAGCAGCAGAAGAAGCTGGCAACGCGTCGAGTCAGGAAAAGGAAAATGCGTCAAACAATAATAGCAATACAGCAAACGCAGAAAAATCCGGCAGTGTAGCTGAACAGCAGGAAAGTCAGCAAACAGCAGAGACAGGTCAGGTACAGAGTGAAGCATCAGCTGGAGAGAATGTTGTAGTACAGACAGCAAATGCACCAACTGTAACGAGTAATACTGTTCAGGTAGTAAAAGAAGACGGAAATGTATTTGCGATGTTCAAAATTACCACTTCAACGGTTAAGAAAAATGGAGAACTGTATGATGTGTCATTTACTACAAGCAGCAACAGTTATGATAAGATTTATCTGGGATCAAAAAACGATGAAGCAAAAGAACCTGTAATTAGTAGAAGTGTAGATGGAACCAATACATTTACATTTAAAGTAGATGCATCTAAAGTTGGAAAAGTGCAGTCTGTAGCACTGGGAAAGCCAGATGGAAGCTGGTATACCAAGGCTGATCTGTGGATTTATATTCCAGAGGAAACAGTGACGGAACCTGGAACGAATCCAACACCGGAGCCAGAACCGACTCCGAGACCAGAACAAACTCCGACTATCCCGGAAGATGGAAGCTATAATAACATAGGCGTAACATCCAGTGCGTCCATGTTTAAAGTTGTAGATTGTAAGCTAGTGGTAAAAGATGGAAAACTGACAGCGGTACTTACTTTAAGTGGAACTGGGTATGGATATTTATATAAGGGAACAAAAGAAGAAGCAGCAGTTGCAGATAAGAGCACATGGATTCCATTTGTGGAAGATGTAAATGGAAAGTATACCTATAGCCTGCCATTAAATTCTCTTGCAGAAAACAAAGTAAAGTTAGCGGCGTATTCTACAAAATATGCAAAATGGTATGACCGTGAATTAATATTTGATTTTTCTAACATGGACAGAATATATCCGACAGCAGCGGATGGCACATACTCTATTGAAGTGGAAACTGGCGCGGCTATGTTTAAAGTAGTTGACTGTAAGCTGACAGTTAAGAATGGCCTGATGTCAGCGGTAATTACTTTGAGTGGTACAGGGTATGATTATCTTTATATGGGGACGGGAGCAGATGCTGAGAAAGCAGATCGTAAATCATGGGTTCCATATGTGGTAGATGCAAATGGCAAGTATACCTATACCATTCCGGTAGAGGCGTTGGATAAGGAAATTGCAGTAGCCTCTCATTCTATTAAAAAGAATCAGTGGTATGCTCGTACTCTTACATTTAAATATGACACGTTACAGAAGATAAGTGATGACAGCAATACGAATCCATCCAACCCATCTACTCCGTCTAAGCCGTCAGATAATAATGGCAATGGTAATTCTGGTGCGTCAAAGCCAAATGACGGTAAGGCGGACAATGAATCCAAGTGGGAGGCAGATACCAGTGGATCTACATCTGCTGTCAATAGTTCTACTACATTGGCTGATGGCGTATATACACCAGACAGATTCAGCTGGTCAGGTGGAACCGGTAAGGTAAAGATTACGTGTAATAAGGTTACCATTCAGAATGGTCAGGCATATGCTACGCTGGTATTTGACAGCGATCATTACCAGTATGTAAAGACAAATGGAAAGACTTACTATACAACCAAAGGCGGTGGAATGGCGACGGTTGTAATTCCGGTAGCTTTGAATGAGAATAATACGATTCTGGCTATGACGGATAAAATGTCTGTGGCGCATGAGATTGCTTATACGATTTTTATATATCTGGCGGCTGCTGGCAATGGAAAAGGTGCAGGGACTGTTCAAAATAAGACATTGGATGACAAAGCACCTGAGATTATGGGACTGAATTATGAGTCTGAGACGAAACTGGAGCATGCAGAGTATTTTAAAATCTATCATTATGATAAAGGTATTACACTTTTGGAAGTAGATGTGACAAAAGACACCATCCGAGATCCGAAAAAGAAAGACTCTGATAATAAAGATACTGATACAAACAAAGCTACAGATACGAACGAAGATTCGAATAAGTCAGAAGAGACTTCGAAGGATCAGACATCGGAAGCGGCGGATTCTGCGGAAGGCGACGAGGCTGTAGTCGGTGAAGCGGAACAGGCAGCAGAACTTTATAAAGGAAATGTCATCAAATATCTTCTTGTACCGGAGAATACTGTGATTCCTGTGGGACTCAGTGAGGATATGATCGTAGTACAGATGCCAACAGACCAAGCGTATGTATCCGATAATGAGATACTGAAGCAGATGGAAGAGATGGACCTGCTAGATCAGGTGGCAGCAGTCGGTATGAAAAAAAAGAACTGTGAAGTCTCTGATATTGCGGATAAGATGTCAAAGAAAAAAGACGAAAAACAGGCAGAAGTTATCTACGGTGGTAAAGAGAGAGACCCGAAGTATCGAGACCTGGTAAAACAGGAAGTAAATCTCGCTCTGGTATCCAGTGATCTGCTTCCGGCAGAGGATAAGACCACGAAGAAGGGCAAGACCATTACGGAAGAAGACCAGATTGAGCAGTGGGAGAAGATTACTGAAAAGTATGCACTTCTTGGAATCCCGATGATCGTGGATCGTTCGGAAGATGAAAAGGATGATCTGGCAAAAGCAGAATGGATCAAGGTGTATGGTGTGATCTTCGGATGCGAGGATCAGGCAAATGCTCTGTATAACAAAGCCGTACAGCAGGCAGGAGAAAAGTAAATGAAGAAAAAGTTATTATATCAGGTGTTTGCGGTAATAATGATGGCGGCATTTCTGGTAACAGGATGTGGTCAGAGCGGAAATGACAGTAAAGCTAGTAAAAGCAGTCAGCGAAGCGAGGCAAAAGCTTCTGATAAAGAGAAAGGGGATGCTCCGGAGATTCCGGAGCTGACTTTCGAAAGGGCAATGGATCTGACTTATGCAAAAGAATTTGATGTGTATTATTATAAGGATGGATATAAGCTGATTGATGTACATGAGGACAGACAGTATCTTATTGTTCCAGAGGGTAAGGAAGCACCGGAAGGATTGGATGAGGATATTGTGGTGATCGAACAGCCGGTACAGAACATCTATATGGCAGCAACGGCAACCATGTCGCTTTTTGACAGATTGGATGCATTGGATACTATTAGTTTTTCCGGACTGGAAGCTTCGGGCTGGTATGTGGAGAATGCTAAAGAAGCAATGGAGTCAGGAGATATTACCTATGCTGGTAAATATAGCGAGCCGGATTATGAGAAGATCGTAGACGGAGACTGTAATCTGGCAATTGAGTCTACCATGATCCTGCATACACCAAAGGTACAGGAGATGATCGAAGAACTTGGGATTCCGGTATTTGTGGACTATTCCAGTTATGAAGCACATCCGCTTGGCAGAACAGAGTGGATCAAGCTGTATGGCGCAATGCTGAATAAAGAAGATCTGGCAGAATCATTTTTTGAAGATCAGGCGAAAGTAATCGAAGAACTGAAAGATTTCAAAAATACAGAGAAGACAGTTGCATACTTCTATATGAATTCTGATGGTTCTGTCGTGGTACGTAAGTCAGATGACTACATTCCGTCAATGATCGAGATTGCAGGCGGCAGATACATTTTCACAGACCTGAAGAATGCAGACAGCAATGCACCTTCTGTAAAGCTGACGATGGAAGAATTCTATGCGACAGCAGTAGATACGGATTATCTGATCTATAATGGAACCATTGACGGGCAGGTCAGCAGTATTGCGGATCTGGAGTCCAAGAGTGATCTCTTTGCGGAGTTCAAGGCTGTCAAAGACGGAAATGTATGGTATACTGGAAAAAATCTGTATCAGGCAACAGATACAGTTGGAGAACTGATCGGCGACATTCATCATATGCTGACGGATGGAGATGCGAGTCAGATGACATTTCTTGAGAAAATGAATTAGGTGAGGTACTATGCAGAAAGAACAGAAGCAGACAGAGAGCGTAAGCTTTCACAGTGAGAATTTCAAAAGGCGTTCCAGATATACAGTGGTATTTCTGGGGCTTCTGGCAGCATTTTTCGTGATCATTGTGTTGAATATTAACACGGGAAATGTACATATTTCTGTACCGAAGATATTGAGAATATTATTCATGAGAGATGGGGATGCCGTAGAGTACAGTATTATCTGGAAAATACGGCTGCCCCGCATTCTTATGGCAGCGATACTGGGCGGAGCATTGTCTCTGTCCGGTTTCTTATTACAGACCTTTTTCTCGAATCCTATAGCGGGACCGTTTGTGCTGGGTATTTCTTCAGGAGCCAAGATGGTAGTTGCATTGGCAATGATTATATTTCTGAAACATATCGGACATTTTTCGTCAGGGGTGCTTGTGCTGGCGGCATTTATCGGATCTTTGTTATCGACCGGATTTATCTTACTGATGTCGCGAAAGATCCAGCATATGGCATCACTTTTGGTAGGTGGTATCATGATCGGATATATCTGCTCGGCGATTACTGATTTTGTAGTGACATTTGCAGACGATTCCGATATTGTCAATCTTCACGGCTGGTCACTGGGAAGCTTTTCGGGTTCCAGCTGGAGTAATATCAGAGTGGCAGCAGTCATTGTAGCTGTGGCGGCTGTATGGACGTTTTTGCTTTCCAAGCCTATTGGAGCTTATCAGCTGGGAGAGAATTATGCACAGAGTATGGGGGTTAATATCCGATTATTCCGTGTGTTGATTATATTGCTTTCCAGTATATTGTCTGCATGCGTGACAGCATTTGCGGGGCCGATTTCATTTGTAGGAATCGCGGTTCCATTTCTGACCAGAAAGGCATTTGGGACATCGAAACCTATTGTAATCATACCGGGTACATTTTTTGCGGGAGCTGTATTCTGCATGAGCTGTGACCTGATCGCGAGAATGGCACTGGCACCGGTGGAACTGAATATCAGCACGGTGACATCCATTGTGGGTGCGCCGATTGTCATCTATATGATGGTGAAACGTGAGAAAGGACGATAGAGATATGGCTGAGTATTATTTGCAGACCAAAGACCTGGCCGTGGGTTATCAGGGAAAGGCACTGATCCATGATATTAATTTTGGCATCTGTAAGGGCGAGATCGTAACATTGATAGGACCCAATGGTTCCGGGAAGTCTACAATCCTTAAAAGTATTACCAGGCAGCTCAGACTGGTGGGCGGTAAGGTGTTTTTTGATGATACGTCTCTGACGAACATTTCTTATAAAGAGTTGTCGTCCAGGATGGCAGTGGTATTAACAGAACGAATCCGGACAGAGCTTATGACTTGTCACGATATTGTGGCAACGGGACGGTATCCGTATACCGGAAGACTCGGTATCCTGACCGCAGAGGATGAACGGATCGTAGATGAAGCAATGGCAGCAGTTCACGCACAGGAGATCGGCAATCGGGATTTTAATGCGATCAGCGATGGGCAGAAGCAGCGAATTATGCTGGCGAGAGCCATCTGTCAGGAGCCGGAGATCATTGTGCTGGACGAACCGACTTCATATCTGGATATCCGGTATAAGCTGGAACTTCTTGATATTCTGAAACGTATGGCAAAGGAAAAGGGAATTACGGTGCTTATGTCTCTGCACGAGATTGATCTGGCTCAGAAATGTGCGGACAGGATCGTCTGTGTGCGCGGGGAAGAGATTATGGCGTATGGAACGCCGGAAGAGGTATTTTACGAAGAGACCATAGAAAAACTATATGATCTGGACAATGGTTCCTATAATCCATTGTCCGGCAGTCTGGAACTTAAGAAGACAGAAGGAGAGCCGGAAGTCTTTGTCATTTCTTCCGGTGGCAATGGAACACCGATCTATCGGAAGCTTCAGCGGGAAGGCAGACCATTTGCGGCAGGTATATTGTATACCAATGATGTGGATTATCAGGCGGCAAGAGTACTGGCATCGAAAATTATTACAGAAGAACCATTTGAAGAGATCAGCGACAATACATATAAAAATGCAGAAAATATGATTGATCAATGCCAAATTGTCGTGAATGCCGGAGTACATATAGGAAGCTGTAACCACAGAATGAGAAATCTATTGCAGTATGCACAAGAAAAAGGAAAACTAAAACGGGATTATTTATAAAAAACTGCCAATTTATGACAGTCAAATACTTGACGTATATGGTCAAAACCATTAAAATTATAAGAGCGACTTGACATGCAAATTATTATTTAGGAGGTCATTTAAAAATGGCAAGAAAATGGGTTTATTTGTTTAGTGAAGGTAACGCAAGCATGCGTGAGCTGCTTGGCGGTAAGGGAGCTAACCTGGCTGAGATGACAAGCCTCGGACTTCCGGTACCGCAGGGATTTACTATCACTACTGAAGCTTGTACTCAGTACTACGAAGATGGCAGAGAGATCAATGAAGAGATCCAGGCACAGATCAATGAGTACATTGTTAAAATGGAAGAGATTACAGGTAAGAAGTTTGGCGACAGCGAGAATCCGCTTCTCGTATCTGTTCGTTCAGGAGCAAGAGCTTCTATGCCTGGTATGATGGATACAATCCTGAACCTTGGATTGAATGAGACAGTTGTTGAGACAATTGCAAAACAGTCTGGTAATCCGCGTTGGGCTTGGGACTGCTACAGAAGATTTATTCAGATGTATTCTGACGTAGTTATGGAAGTAGGCAAGAAGTACTTCGAAGAGCTGATCGACAAGATGAAAGCTGACAGAGGAGTTAAGCAGGATGTAGATCTGACTGCTGACGATCTGAAAGAGCTGGCTAATCAGTTCAAGGCTGAATACAAAGAGAAGATTGGTGCTGACTTCCCGGATGAGCCGAAGGAACAGCTGATGGGAGCTATCAAAGCTGTATTCCGTTCATGGGACAACCCGCGTGCGAATGTATACCGTCGTGACAACGATATCCCATATTCTTGGGGAACAGCTGTTAACGTACAGTCTATGGCATTCGGTAACATGGGTGATGACTGTGGTACAGGTGTTGCATTTACACGTGACCCTGCTACAGGAGAGAACGGACTGTTCGGTGAGTTCCTGACCAATGCACAGGGCGAGGATGTAGTTGCCGGTGTTCGTACACCAATGCACATTTCTGAGATGGAAGACAAGTTCCCGGAAGCATTCGTAGAATTCAAGAAAGTATGCGAGACTCTGGAGAACCACTATAGAGACATGCAGGATATGGAGTTTACTGTAGAGCACGGTAAGCTGTACATGCTTCAGACACGTAACGGTAAGAGAACTGCTCAGGCAGCTCTGAAGATCGCTTGTGATCTGGTAGATGAAGGCATGAGAACAGAAGAAGAAGCAGTTGCTATGATCGATCCACGTAATCTGGATACACTGCTTCACCCACAGTTCGATGCTGCAGCACTGAAAGCTGCTACACCGATGGGTAAAGGTCTTGGAGCTTCTCCGGGAGCAGCCTGCGGTAAGATCGTATTCACAGCTGATGATGCTGTAGAATGGGCAGCTAAGGGAGAAAAGGTTGTTCTGGTTCGTCTGGAGACATCTCCGGAAGATATCACAGGTATGAAGTCTGCGCAGGGTATCCTGACAGTTCGTGGTGGTATGACATCTCACGCAGCCGTAGTTGCCCGTGGTATGGGTACATGCTGTGTATCTGGTTGTGGCGACATCGCAATGGATGAAGAGAATAAGAAGTTTACATTAGCAGGAAAAGAATTCCACGAAGGAGATGCAATCTCTATTGATGGTACTACAGGTAACATCTATGACGGAATCATTCCTACTGTTGATGCTCAGATTGCCGGTGAGTTCGGAAGAATCATGGCTTGGGCTGACAAATACAGAACTATGAAAGTTCGTACTAACGCAGATACACCTGCAGATGCTAAGAAAGCACGTGAGCTTGGTGCAGAAGGTATCGGACTTTGCCGTACAGAGCATATGTTCTTCGAGGAAGACAGAATTGCTGCATTCCGTGAGATGATCTGTGCTGATACTGTAGAAGAAAGAGAAGCTGCACTGGAGAAGATCCTGCCATACCAGCAGGGAGACTTCGAGGCTCTGTATGAAGCACTGGAAGGTAATCCGGTAACTATCCGTTTCCTGGATCCACCGCTTCATGAGTTCGTTCCTACAGAGGAAGAAGATATTAAGAAACTGGCAGAAGCGCAGGGCAAGACTGTAGAAGAGATCAAGACTATTATCGACAGTCTGCATGAGTTCAACCCAATGATGGGACATCGTGGATGCCGTCTTGCAGTTACTTATCCAGAGATTGCCAAGATGCAGACAAAGGCTGTTATCCGTGCAGCTATCAATGTTAAGAAGGCTCATCCGGATTGGGATCTTGTACCAGAGATTATGATTCCGTTGATCGGTGATGTAAAAGAGCTGAAATATGTTAAGAAGTTTGTAGTAGAGACAGCAGATGCTGAGATCGCAGCAGCAGGCGCAGATCTTAAGTACGAAGTTGGTACTATGATCGAGATCCCAAGAGCTGCTCTGACCGCTGATGAGATCGCTGAGGAAGCTGACTTCTTCTGCTTCGGTACGAATGACCTTACACAGATGGCATTCGGCTTCTCTCGTGATGATGCCGGTAAGTTCCTTGATGCTTACTATGATGCTAAGATCTACGAGAACGATCCATTCGCTAAGCTCGACCAGAATGGTGTTGGTAAGCTGATGGAGACTGCTATTAAGTTAGGTAAGCCGGTTAATCCGAATCTCCACATCGGTATCTGTGGAGAGCACGGTGGAGATCCAAGTTCAGTAGAATTCTGTAACAAGATCGGACTGGACTATGTATCTTGCTCACCATTCCGTGTACCGATTGCTCGACTGGCAGCAGCTCAGGCAGCAATTAACCAGAAATAGTACACTGTAGGTGACTAACATAGAACGTTAATTAGCTTATATAGAAAACCCCTTACATCAATTATGGTGTGAGGGGTTTTTTACGTGAAAAATGTACAAAAGTTCTTGGGTGTGGTAGTATGATGATAAAGATAAATCGGGAGTTGTAGTAAAGAAGGTTTACAATGGGGTTTTGGATTTTTATGTTGATTATGGATTTGCTTCTTCCAT
>ERZ1034920.1764-NODE-1764-length-13241-cov-5.979903_pt1 | contig 13241 bp, 8 predicted proteins | sample MGYA00520688_ERZ1034920 | MGnify/ENA primary metagenome ERZ1034920 (study PRJEB33766, sample SAMN09781785) | gut metagenome | biome: gut microbiome | host: Homo sapiens | place: Madagascar | study: EMG produced TPA metagenomics assembly of the PRJNA485056 data...
GGCAGCGCCGCTGTCGAAGCTGCGCGTAACGCGAACGGCACCACCGCGCGGGCGGCACGCGAAGCGGCGCGCAACGTTGCGGCGGCCGAGCGCAAGGCTGCCGACGAGAGAACAGCCGCCGAGCCGCCGAGCGCCCAGAAGGCCGAGCTCGTTCGCCGCGACGACTCCTGGCCCTCCGCCGCGCATCGCCCGACCCTGCTCGCTCGCATCATCAACAAGCTGGCGAGAAAGCGCTAACCGAGGCCGAACGCCAATCCCGAAGGCGGGTCCGCAGACCGTGCGGGCCCGCTTTCTGTTTTTGCACACGCGTTCGCCTCAACCGTACCGCCGCAGTTGAGAAGCCGAGTTCCGTGATTTTCAATCAGAAAAGAGTCCCCCCACCTTCAAACAGTCAGAAAGCCGAGTTCGCTCTTTCCCGACCATCGAAAAGCCGAGTTCCCCTCTTTTAGACCACCAGAAAGCCGAGTTCCCTGCTTTCAGACCACTTCGCGTATTTTCCGGTCTCAAATCGCCCTTCTCGGCCCCGAAACCTCGAAACAAAGCCGAGAAGCGTCGATTACGACCACTTCACCACCGCAAAAAGCCGAGAAGCCCGATTCGAGACCACGCTTTCCGAAAAGCGGACGGAAAACGGGCTTCTCGGCTCAGCGCGACCCCGTGCGTGGCTCAGCGCAGCCGTTTCGGCTCGCCCCGCAGCTCAGTTTTCCAAATACTCCTCAAGCAAATCGCTGTCAGAAGGATCGTCGAGTTCGCACAGCCGTTCGCGCACTTCTCGCATCTGACGCCGGAGCTCGTCGCGTTCAGCACGCACCGTGCGCGACGCGCCGAAGCCCCCGCGTTTCACCCGCAACCCCTCGAGCTCCTGGGAAAGCGCCCTGAAACGCGCCTCCAAACCCGCACGCTCCTCTTCGTGACGCGCACGATAGTCGTCCATCAGCCTGCGACGGCTTTTCCGTTTCACAAAGCCGAGGCGTCCGATCACCTCCTGGGGAAACGCATCGGGAAACGTCCACATGAGATGCTCGGGAATACATGAAAAGTCAAGTTTCGAGCATCCTGCGAACACATCGGGCCCCATCTCGCGTACGGATTCGGGGATTACCACGCGCCGCAGATTCTTGCAGGAGATGAACGCCTCCTTGCCAATCGAGACGACGCCATCGGACAACACGACTTCCTCGAGCGAGGAGCACGAGCCGAATGCGCGGTCCCCCAACCGTTCGAGGCAGGCAAGCTCCTCGATTGCGCGCAACGCCCGGCAACGCGAGAACGCCGCCTCGCCTATCATGCGCACGCCGCCTAAACCCGACACGCGCTCAAGCGCCTCGCAACCGGTAAACGCACCACGCGGCACGGCGGCGAGCGAAGGGGGAAGCTCCGCATGGCGCAACGACGCACAATGCTCGAACGCGCTCGGTCCCAATCCTTTCAACGACGCGGGAAGCTTGGCCTCTTTCAAATGCGCGCAGTGCGCAAACGCACGCTCACCGATCTCGACAATTGAATCGGGCATCGTGACATATTCGATCTCATCATGGTTGCGAAAGGCACCCTTCCCCACACGCACGCAACCGCCAGGCAGAGCGACGTGCGATCCAACGCCCTCGCGCTCGTACGCCACCACCTCAACAAGAAACATCCGTCCCGCCTTTCGCTTCGATGCCAAGACTTATTACATTGCCGACAATGACATATAATAGATCATAGCCAATAATTGATACGGAGGTGTATCTTGGATAACGAAATCACGCGCATCATCGACAAGGCGCTTGGCGGAGACCCGCTCGACAAGAAGGAGATCATCGCGCTCCTCTCCGTCGACACGCTATCGCGCGAGTCGTTTGCCATTCAACAGGCGGGGCGCAGCTTCACCTCAAGCCTCTGCGACGGCGAGGCGGAGATTCATGCGCACATCGGCCTTGACGCGGCACCATGCCCGAACGACTGCAAGTTCTGCTCGTTCGCCGCTTCGGCGAAGATCTTTCGCAAGCACGAGATCATCCCGATCGAAAAAGTCATCAAAGAGGCACTCGACATGGAGGCCGTCGGCGCCAACGCGCTCTACCTCGTGACCACCGTCCATTACGGCGAGGAGAAGTTCCTCGAAACCGCCCAAATCGTGCGCGCCGCCCTGAAGACGGACATTCCCCTCATCGCCAACGTGCCCGACTTCGATCTCGCCTACGCGCGCGAGCTTAAACGCATCGGCATCGCAGGCGTATACCATGTCGTGCGCCTCGGCGAGGGAGTTTACACCCGCTGCAAAGTCGAAAACCGCCTCAAGACGATGCGTGCGGCAAAGGATGCGGGTCTTGCGCTCGGCAACTGCATCGACCCCATTGGGCCCGAGCACACGCCTGAGGAGATAGCCGATCTCATTCTGCTCGCCCGCGAGTTCGACGTGGCGTTCAGCGGTGCGATGCGACGCAACACTGTTCCCGGCACGTTGTTCGAGCAGTACGGTAACATCCCGTACAACAGGCTCGCGCTCTACGGGGCGGCCACCGCGCTTGCAACGGGAACGAGCATCGCGGGCAACTGCACTCACGAGCCGAGCCAGCTCGTTGCGAACGCAGGCGCCAACATCATGTGGGCAGAACGTGGCACATCACCGCGTGACACCACCGCCGAAACCACGCGCGGCCTCTCGGTTGACCAAGTGCGCGAGATCTACTTCGACGCAGGCTGGAAGGTGCACGAGGGACCGTCGCAGTTCTACCCGCAGGCGTAACCGTCCACGTGCGGGCGCGATAGGCCGAGGTGCCGCGCCCGCACGCGCCCCACCTCCCCGCTGGGAACGCTTCACGCGCGAACCCCATCGAACCCCACAGCATGATCGCTGCTCGTAGGAGAGCTCATCCACACGTTTAGCGCCCCCTCAATTCAACCCTAGCGACACATCCGCCGCAGCAAAGTCACACTCGGCAGATCGCGCGTGCAACGGCTCTCCACACGCGCGATCCGCCGCGCACGGCTCGTGCCACCATCGCCCTTCTCACCCTTTCCCTATCGTTCTTCCACCACAGGTTTATATCCGATATTAGCTTTAGTCTAGTATTCGTTGTTGACGCACAATTGCTTTGACCATACAATTTCGCAGTAACGCGTCCAGCGCAGCCGACCAGTGCCGCGCGCACGTACCGTCAGTCTCATTTCACGGAAGGGGTCTTCATGAAAGCCATTTCACGCCGCACGTTTGTCGGCGTCGCGGGTGCCACCGCCGCCACGCTTGCCGCTGCTTCGCTTGTGGGGTGCAGCAGCTCAGGCACTACCGAGCAGGAAGGTTCGAGCGCAGAAGGCACTGCCAGCGAAGAGCCCGAATTCATGAGTCAGGGCAAGGGCGAGCACCTCGTATGCGCCGTCACCGGCAAACTCATCAAGATCGCACCCGCGATCCTCGCCGATCAGCTCGGCTACTACGAGGAGGAGGGCTGCGACGTCGAGTTCCAGACCATCGCGCTCGCCGACGCCATGGCGTCGATGTCGGTTAACAACCTCGACATCGACCTGTTCGGCATCGTCCCCGCTTGCTCCTACGTCTCCCAGGGCGTGCCCATCTACGTGTTCGGCGGCACCATCCTCAACGGCTCCGAGATCATCAGCACCACCAGCTTCGACCGCGAGCTCAAGACCGCCGATGACTTCCGCGGCCTCACCATCGACTGCTCGCGCGAGGAGAGCGGCCAGATCTACCTCAAGGCATGGCTGCAGAACCAAGGGCTCAAACTCGGCGAGGACGTCGTGTTCAACTACGTCGACAACGCTACCACCGCGCTCGAAGGCCTGCGCAGCGGCCAGAGCGACCTGTTCATCCAGAACAACGCCATGGGATACACCTACTCGACCACCATGGACGACATTAAAGTCGCTGCGATTCCCGCCGACATCACGGGCAACTACCCGTGCTGTCGTCAGAACTGCTCCGACGAAGCGTACCATAACAAGTTCCTCTCCCTCGTCGACTTCGAGGTGGCGCTCATCCGCGGCTACGACTACTACCTCAACAACAAGGAGGACGTTATTCAGCGCATGGTGGAGTACTCCGCCCAGGAGCCCGAATACGTCGAAGCCGCCCTGTACGGCACCGACACGTACCGCAACGTCATGGACCTCTCCCCCGATCCGCACGTGCACGACATCGTGGCGTACTACGAGGCCATGATGAGCATCGGCGAGATCGAGCAGAGCGATTACGACATGGCCGAGTACGCAACCCCGCACGTCTACCGCAAGGCCCTCGACATTCTGCTCGAGCGCGAGCCCGACAACGAGACCTACAAGCAGCTCGACGCAGACTACGCCCAGTACAACGCGTAGAGCGCGCACGTCAAAGACTTCGTTCGCGGCGGCACGTCATCATGACGCGCCGCCGCGTCGCACGCAAGGGCGCCTCTTCTGCGCCCGCCCGCATCATGATCATCTTGAGGAAAGGAGGGCCATGTGGCGGAACTGACCATGGAAGACGTCAGCTTCATCTACGACGACGACCTGCTGGGCAGCAAGCGCAAGCGCCTCTCAATCGATCAGCTTCCCGAGGAGAAGCTGATCCTGAAGCACCTGTCGCTCCAGGTGGAGGACGGCGAGTTCCTCTGTCTGGTGGGCCATTCGGGATGCGGCAAATCCACCACGCTGCGCATCCTGGCAGGCCTGCAGAAGCCCCAGGGCGGACGCATCGCCATCGGCGGCAAGCCCCTCGACGGACCAGGCCTCGACCGCTCCGTCGTGTTCCAGAATTACTCCCTGTTCCCCTGGATGCGTGTCAAGCAGAACGTCGAGTTCGGCATCAAGCAAGCTTCCGACGAACTGGGCCGTAACCTGAGCAAGCAGGAGATCTCCGACATCGCCATGAGCTATCTCGAGAAGGTGTCTATGGCGAAGGCCGCCGACCTGTATCCCTACCAGCTTTCGGGCGGCATGCAGCAACGCGTCGCCATCGCGCGTGCGCTCGCCATGGACACGGAGATCATGCTGTTCGACGAGCCGTTCGGGGCACTCGACGTCAAAACGCGTCGCGAGCTTCAACTGCTGATGGAGGAGCTCTGGATGTCCGACTCGGTGCGCAAGACGGCCGTGTTCGTCACCCACGACATCGAGGAGGCGCTGCTGCTCGCCGATCGCATCGTGTTCATGAGCGGCGGCAAATTCCGCGATGAGTTCACCGTGGACATCCCGCGCCCCCGCGACCCCGATACCCTGTTCGAAATGGCGGAATACAAGAGCATGCGCTCGCGTCTCCTCGACCTGTTCTATCAAGCTGAAGAAACGAAGAAGGACCAGGCCGAACGCGAACGCGTCTTCGACGGAGGAGCGACGCTATGACAAAGAAGATCATGAAGCGCTGCATCATCGCGCACATTCTGCTCGTCGCGCTGGTGCTCGTCATCCTCCTCGTTCCCAACGAGCGCGGCAACGTGGATCCCTCCTTCGCGCTGTTGATCGCCATCGGCATCGCCGAGGTGCTGTACCTCATCGCGCTCGTCCTCGGCAGCAGGAAGGATCCCGTCCCCGAAGGATCGTCCGACATCATCTCGTTCGTCTGGGTGCTCATGCTGCTCTGGGAGATATTCGGCCCGAAGCTCGGCATCGCCCATGCGGTACTGCTGCCCTCCCCCGAAAACGTGTTCTACGTGTTTGTCGAACACGGCGGCGAGCTGGCGTTCAGCGTCGTATCGTCGCTTCAGCTACTGCTGACGGGCTTCTTCTTCGGCACGCTGCTCGGCGTGATTCTCGGCGTGATCTGCGGTTGGATTCCGCGTCTGCGCGCGATGTTCTATCCCATCGCCAACGTGTTCGCGCCCATCCCGTCGGTCGTGTTCACGCCGTTCCTCGTGATCCTCATGCCGAGCTACCGCATGGCCGCCATCATGGTCATCCTGCTCGGCGTGTTCTGGCCGCAGTTCCTCAACATGATCCTACGCGTCGGATCGCTGCCGCCCGCCATCGTCGACAACACGCGCGTCCTCAAGGTGAACAGCTTCACCATGATCACGAAGGTGATCCTCCCCTACATCGTGCCCGACGTGCTCAAGGGGCTGCGCGTGTCGCTCACCACGGGCTTCCTCATGCTGATGTACGCTGAGAGCTTCGGCGCCAAGTCGGGCATCGGGTACTGGATCTCGAACGCCAACGTCTTCGCGAACTACGCCAACATCTACGCCGGCATCATCACCTGCGGCATCACCGTCACCGTGCTGAACTACGGGTCGGCCTGGCTGCAGCGCACGTTCACGAAATGGCGCTGAGCAATGCATCGGATCCGCACCTGAAGCATTCAGCCGTCCAGCCCTCGCCATCCAATTATTCGACAATCCGACCCGCGCGACACCGCGCACAAGGAGGACCCATGAACCAGGAGATCAAAGAGCTCATCGACCGCGCAACCGACGAATGCCTGCGCTTCGCGCGCCAGCCGCGCGAGGTGATCATCAAGCTGCTGGAGCTCGATCCCAATTCCGAGGAAGTCACCTACCTGAAAGAGCAAGCCTGCAAGGTGGCCCACATCGCCTCCGACAACAAGGCGGGCATCTCCGGCGCCATCGGCGTCGATCTGTGCAGCTGCGACATGAACTGCAAATTCTGCTCGTTTGGCACCGAATGGGGCATCATCAAGGAAGAGGACGAGGTCGTCTACACCAAAGAGGAAGTCATTCAGATGGCCAGGGAATACGTGAAGGCGGGCGTCACCACGCTGACGCTGCGCTCCACCGAGTTCTACGATCTCAAGGTGCTCACCGAGTGGCTCGCCGACATTCGAGAGCAGGTGCCCGGCGACTACCTTATCAATCTCAACGTAGGCGAAATGACACCCGCCATGGCCGAGGCCGCCTACCAAGCAGGTGCCACGAGCGCGTACCACGTCATTCGCCTCGGCGAGGGCGTCGACACGCCCTTCGATCCCGAACTGCGCAAACGCACCATCGAGGCCATCAACAAATCGCCGCTGCGTTGGGGTACGTGCCTTGAGCCGATCGGCATCGAGCACACCAACGAACAGCTTGCCGACCGCATGCTGGGCAATCTGGCGATGCGTCCCTACGGCATGGGCGTCATGTTCCGCGTCAACGTTCCCGGCACGCCGTTCGAGGGCATGGAGCCCGTCTCGAAGGAGCGTATGCTGCAGATCCTCGCTGTGACGCGCATCGCCGTCGGAGCGGGCATCCGCAGCGTCAGCTGCCACCCCGCCCTGCCCGAAGCGCTGTACGCCGGCGGCTGCGGATTCACCGTAGAGCGCGGCGCCAACCCGCGCGACACCCAGTTCAACGAAAACGTCTGGCGCGGATTCACCGCCGACGAGGCAAAGCAGCTCATCGAGGACGCCGGCTTCGAGCTCGGCATCTGCGATCCCGATCCGCGCTTCCGCGCCGACGGAAAGAACTGGTGGAAGCAGGGAGACCCCGCCGACTACGTGATGCCCGACCCCATGGCATCGGCTGTAGGCTGCTGCGGATCGAGCCGCAAGAAGCGCTCGAGCGGCAACGCCTGCTGCTAAGCGTACTGACGGTCGGGAAGGGAGCCAATCTCTCTTCCCGACTGCCGAAAAGCCGAAAAGAGCTTTTTCCGACCAGCGGAAAGCCAGGTTCTCCGCTTTTGGGCCACTGGAAAACCGAGCTCCCCTCTTTCGGACCACCAGAAAGCCGAGTTCCCGACTTTCAGACCACTTCGAGAATTTCCCGGTCTCGAATCGCCCTTCTCGGCCCCGAAACCCCCGAACGAAGCCGAGAAGCGCCGATCGCGACCACTTCTCCGCCGCAAAAAGCCGAGAACCCCGATTTGAGACCGCGTTTTCCGAAAAGTGGACGGAAAACGCGGTTCTCGGCTCAGCGCAGCCCCGCACGTAGTTCAGCGCCCCCGTTTTCAACTCGACATGCAGCGCAGCAGCTCCACGCATAGTTCAGTGCCACCGTCTCCCACGCGCCACACAACGCAGTCCCGTGCGTGGCTCAGCGCAGCCGTTTCGGCTCGACACGCAGCGTATCCGCTCACGCAACAAGCGCCCAAACGCAAAGCGGGGGCCGCATCTCGACGGATGCGGCCCCCGCTGCTCAATGCTGCTGAACTGCGCGCTTAGCCCTCGCGCTCCACCACGTCGGCGATGGCGCGGGCGTGCTTCTCGGCATCCTCGGCAGAGAGCGCCTCCACCATCACGCGCACCACCGGCTCGGTGCCGCTCGGACGCAGCAGCACGCGGCCGTTCTCGCCGAGCGCCGCCTCCGCAGCAGCCACGGCATCCTTGACGGCGGGCTTCTCGCTCACCGTGTGTTTGTCGGACACCTTCACGTTGATGAGCGTCTGCGGGAAGCGCGTCATCACCTTCACCGCCTCGGAAACGGTCTTGCCGCTGCGCTTCACCGCCGCGAGGAACTGCACGGCAGTCATGAGGCCGTCGCCCGTGGAGTTGTAGTCAAGCAGGATCATGTGACCCGACTGCTCGCCGCCGATGGCGTAGCCGTGCTCGCGCATCTCCTCGAGCACGTAGCGGTCGCCCACCTTGGTCTGCACCACGTCGATACCCGCGTCGAGCATCGCGTGCACGAATCCGAGGTTGCACATCACCGTGCTCACCACCGTGCTGCCGGGCAGCACGCCGCGCTCCTTCATGTCGAGCGCGCACACCGTCTCGATGACGTCGCCATCGATGACCTCGCCCTCAGGCGTCATCATCATGACGCGGTCGGCGTCGCCGTCATGCGCGATGCCCACATCGGCACCCGACTCCTCCATGAGCTTGCGCAGGGGCCCGAGATGGGTTGAACCGCACTCGACGTTGATATGGGCGCCATCGTAGTCGTCATTGATGGTGACCACCTCGGCGCCGAGGCTCAGCAGCGCCGAAGGCGTGGTGTACGACGAGGCACCATGCCCCGTATCCACGGCGATCTTCATGCCCTGGAAGGTAACGTGCTGATCCTTGATCGATCCCACCGCATGGGCGGTGTACGCCTCGAACGCGGTATCGATCGCATCAACCACCGTGCCGACGCCGGTGCCGGTGGGCATCGAAGCATCCTCGTCGCCCGCCTCACGCGCACGTGCGATCTCGCCCTCGAGACCGCCGTCCTTGATGAACGCCTCGATCTCGTCTTCCTTGGCATCGGGCAGCTTGAAGCCCTGCGCGTCAAACAGCTTGATGCCGTTGTACTCGGGCGGGTTATGCGACGCGGAAATCACTACGCCGCCCGCAGCCTTGAGGTCGCGCACGTTGAACGCCACCGCCGGCGTGGGGATGACGCCCACGCGAAGCGCTTTGCCGCCTGCGCTCAGGATGCCCGCCACGAGCGCCGCCTCGAGCATCTCGCCGGATATGCGCGTGTCCCGGCCCACCACGATGACATCGCCGAGAAACTTGACGGCGGCCTGTCCCAGCCGATACGCCAGCTCGTTCGTCAGCTCGGTGTTCGCCACGCCGCGAACGCCGTCGGTTCCGAAAAGTCGTGCCATTGCAACTCCCCCTGTTATCTCCAGGCTGTCAGCATTGAGCGAACGAAGCCGAACAGCCTCGCGCGCAACGCAAAACGCGCTATTTTCCTCGTTTCACATGCTCCTCGAAGAGGCGGATCGCGCCCGCGGGGCGCTCCTCATCGGTCATGCGATTGTTGAGCTCGGCGGCGAACTCGTCGATCGAGATGCCGAAGCGCTCAAGCACTACAAGCAAATGGTACACCACATCGGCGGCCTCGTAGCGCAGGTGGTCCACCGCCGCACCGTACTCGGGAGGCAGCGCGACCGAAAGATCACCCTCCTCGCCGCGCACGCCCGCAGCGCCCTGCGCCGCCAGCGTCGCCGCGATGGACGACGTCGCCCAGGACTCCACGTCCTTGGCGGCCAATCCCACCTCGACGGCCTCTTCCGCCACCTTCTTGAGCGGCTTGTCGAGCTCGCCTGTCAGCAGACGGTGCGTATAGCTCTCCTCGCCCGCGTCGCGCCGCGCGGCGATCGTGGCGGCAAGCGCCTCCATCGTCGCCCCGATCTGCGAGGCAGGGGGCGTCTCCCCCTCGGGAATGTAAGTCTTGTCGGTCATCGTGCCTACCTTCCGCCCGATATCGCCCGCTGCAGCCTGCGGCTTCCGCGCCGCCCGCAGCGGGATCATCCGTCATCGCATGGTCAAACAAGAAAGGGGCGCAGCCGAAACCACGCCCCTCTCCGTCATGCTGTGATGCTATTCCTCGTCATCGATCGCGGCGTTGGAGGCGTCTTCGTCCTCCTTGCTCGTCAGACCGAAGCCGAGCGAGTCAAGCCCGCCGAGAAGCGCATCGAGCTCCTCGGGGTTGCGCTGGTACGAACGCGGCGGCAGCGCCTCGCCGAGCATCTCCTCGCCGTCCGTGTTGAACGTCGGCGGCTCGTCACCACCGATGAGGATCGTGTCATCGGGCGAGAACACCATGTCGAGCAGCTGGCTCATGTCGTCGCTCGTAGCAGCGAGGTCGTCCTCAATGACGTGCGACAGGTTGTGCGCCGCAAGGCCCGCCTTCAGCTCCTCGATCGCCTTCACGCCGATGCCCTCAATGCGCAGCAGGTCCTCCTCGGTGTGACCCACGAGGTCGGCCACCGTCTCGATGCCCGCCTCGGAGAACTTGTTGGCCCAACGCTGCGACACGCCCAGATCGTCGTAGATGTACAGGCGCGCCTCCTCGTCGGAGAGGTTGTGGCCGCGATGGCCCATCGACATGCCGCCGAAGTAGCTGCCGTAGCCCGAACCCGCGTTGAAGTAGCCGTCGCCGTCGAGCGACCAATCCTGCGGCTGGGGCAGCAGGTCCTCGATCTCGCGCAGCGCCTCGGGAGCGAAGTCGGGCAGCTTGTCGTCGTCCACCTTGTCGACCGGGCGTCCCTTGTACGTGAGATGCACGTCGCGGTAACGCTTGAGGCCGGTGCCGGCGGGAATCGGCTTGCCGATGATGACGTTCTCCTTGAGGCCGGCCAGATGGTCGGTCTTGCCCTCGATCGCCGCGTCGGTGAGCACCTTGGTGGTCTCCTGGAACGAGGCGGCCGACAGCCACGAGTCGGTGGCGAGCGACGCCTTGGTGATGCCGAGCAGCAGCGGCTGGCCCACCGGCGGCTCCTTGCCCTCGGCGATGAGCTCGTTGGCCACCTTCTCGAACTCGAAGCGGTTCACCTGGCGGCCCGGCAGGAAGTCGGAATCGCCCGCGTCGATGACGGCCACCTTGCGCAGCATCTGGCGCGCGATGACCTCGATGTGCTTGTCGTTCACCTCAACGCCCTGGGACACGTACACGCCCTGGACCTGGCCCACGATGTAGCGCAGCGTGGTGTTCGGATCGGTCAGGCGCAGCAGGTCGTGCGGGTTGACCGAGCCCTTGGTGAGCTGCTGGCCGATCTTGACCTCGCAGCCGTCCACCACACCCGGGAGCATCTGGGCGCGCGCCGATACCACGTACTCGCGGAAGTTGCCCTCCTGGTCGTGGATGGTGAGCACCTTCGACGTCTTGTCACCCGAGATCTGCAGCGTACCGGAGATCTCCGCGAGGACCGCCTGGCCCTTCGGCTTGCGGGCCTCGAACAGCTCCTGAACACGCGGCAGGCCGTGCGTGATGTCCTCGCCGGCGACGCCGCCGGAGTGGAACGTACGCATCGTGAGCTGGGTGCCCGGCTCGCCGATCGACTGAGCGGCGATGATGCCGACCGCCGTGCCGATGTTGACTGGGCGGCTCGTGGCGAGGTCCCAACCGTAGCACTTCTGGCACACGCCGTGCTCGGCGTGGCAGGTCATGATCGTGCGGATGGTCACTTCCTCGATGCCGGCCTTCTGCATCGCGGCGAGCTGCGCCGTGCCAGTGATGTACTCATCGGCGGCGAGGACCACGGTGCCGTCGGCGGCAACCGCGTCCTCGAGCAGGCAGCGACCCACGAGGTTCTCGTCGAGGTCGCCCTTCTCGTTGAGCAGCGGATAGGGCACGCCCTCGGTGGTGCCGCAGTCGATCTCGCGGATGATGACGTCCTGCGCAACGTCCACCAGACGACGGGTCAGGTAACCCGAGTCAGCGGTACGCAGAGCGGTGTCGGCCAGACCCTTGCGGGCGCCGTGCGTGGAGATGAAGTACTCCAATACGCTCAGGCCCTCGCGGAAGTTCGCGCGAATCGGGGTGTCGATCAGCTCGCCCTTCGGGTCGGACATGAGGCCGCGCATGCCGGCCAGCTGGCGGATCTGCTTGATGTTACCGCGGGCGCCGGAGAAGGCCATCATGTAGATCGGGTTGAACTTGTCGAAGTTGTCGGCCATCGCGTTGCCGACCTCCTCGTTCGCCGCGTTCCACACGTCGATGACCTGCTTGTGACGCTCCTCGGCGCTCATGAGGCCCATCTCGTAGTCGTCGTCGATCGCAGCAACCTTGTCGTCGGCCGCAGCGAGGATCTCGCCCTTGGTCGGCGGCACGGTGGCGTCGTACACCGACACGGTGAGGCCGGAACGCGTCGCGTAGTGGAAGCCCGCATCCTTGAGGCCGTCGAGAATCGGCGGCACCTCGGAGAGGCTGTAGTGGTTGCACACGTCCTCCACCAAGCGGCCGATCTCGCTCTTGTTCATCTCGTAGTTGAGGAACGGGTAGTCGGCGGGCAGCACGTTGTTGAAGATGATGCGGCCGACCGTCGTCTCGATGCGGTCGCCGGCCTTGTGGTCCTCGAACACGCCGAACGCCGTGGCGACCTGGCAGTCCACGCGCAGGCGCACCCAGATCTTGGCCTGGAGGTCAAGATCGGCGCGGGCGTCGTAGGCGTTCATCGCATCGTCGATGTCGATGAACACGCGACCCTCGCCCGGGAAACCGTCGCGGGCGGCCGTGAGGTAGTACAGGCCGATGATCATGTCCTGCGTCGGAACCGTCAGCGGACGGCCATGAGCAGGCGATTTGATGTTGTTGGACGACAGCATGAGCACGCGTGCCTCAGCCTGGGCCTCAGCACCGAGCGGCACGTGCACAGCCATCTGGTCGCCGTCGAAGTCGGCGTTGAAGGCAGTGCATACGAGCGGGTGCAGCTTGATGGCTTTGCCCTCGACGAGCACGGGCTCGAACGCCTGGATGCCGAGGCGGTGCAGGGTAGGTGCACGGTTCAGCAGCACCGGATGCTCGGTGATGACCTCTTCCAGCACGTCCCACACGTAGCTCGCACCGCGATCGACGGCGCGCTTCGCCGCCTTCACGTTAGCAGCGTACTCGAGCTCCACGAGGCGCTTCATGACGAAGGGCTTGAACAGCTCGAGCGCCATCTGCTGCGGCAGGCCGCACTGA
>ERZ1034920.1766-NODE-1766-length-13236-cov-4.644337_pt1 | contig 13236 bp, 13 predicted proteins | sample MGYA00520688_ERZ1034920 | MGnify/ENA primary metagenome ERZ1034920 (study PRJEB33766, sample SAMN09781785) | gut metagenome | biome: gut microbiome | host: Homo sapiens | place: Madagascar | study: EMG produced TPA metagenomics assembly of the PRJNA485056 data...
GTCTTAGGCTATCCACTTAATATGGTAAGTATGAGCGAGGCAAAGAACATGTCGCAAACTGAGCAAGTCAAAGGAATGCCGACCTTCCCACAAAACGGATCAGTCAAGCTGATCAATGGAACAATCGTGGTAAAAATAGCGCAGCCAAAACCGAATTAAACAACAAAAAGCAAGGGCAAAACAGCAGAAACATTGCACTAAAAGCATTTTTTGCGTTCTATCCGTATCCGCCAACTGTCACTACCTATTGCTTTTGTTTCATCCAGATTGCTGCCTACCAATTCCTGGCTAGCGTGTCTTAAAGCCACAAGATAGTCAAATAAGAAATTAATTCGTAATTTCTACTTGTATTAGTTGTCGTTTCAAGCAATGCTCTTACGTTCTGTACCACTTTATTTGGCAAGCCGGCATGATAGTTCATGCTTTTCAGCACCTGCTTCTGAAGCCTGATCTAATTAAGACATTTTACTCCAAGCGGAATATATCGCGCCTTCGAACATGTTAGAAAATTATTGCGTACTTTCTTCCGCTTCCAGCGCCGTCTTTATGCGATCGCGTAAATCTGCAGCTAGAATCTCGTAACCATGATCATTGGGATGGTATCCATCCTGAGAGAAAAAGCTCGAATCTCCGTTAATGGTTTTCCCTCCCCAGCCTAAATATGTATATCCATAGTTATCTGCGCATTGACTAAAAAGATTGTCGAGCAGAATTTGGTTGTTTGAGTACGCTTCAGAAAAGGCTTTCTGGTTGGTTTCGGATTCTATGCCCTCAGCGTAATAAACAAGAATAATAGCATTAGGAAATAATTCTTTTACCTTAGATATCCCCTGTTCAAGATAATTCTTGTACGTATCAGGGTCTTGAGAGAATGCCCTGGTGTCCCCCATAGCAGACACAATAATAACAACCCCAACGCTCTTTGCTTGTTCGCCTAAATCTTCAGCCCGGTCTTCAAAAAGCTCTGTAAAAGATGCAGGTTCTGGATCATCAAATTTATCAACGCCAAAGTACGGAGCAAAACCCGTTCCACTACCGCAAGTCATCATAGAGTCACCGAAAAGCGATCTGGTAGTTTCATATAGCCCATCATGCTTACTCGTGCTTCCCGTACCTATCGTGTAGCTGTTGCCAAAATAAGCTGCTTCAACATCAGGAAAGGCTGAATTGCTCTGAACGCTACAGCCAGAAACAAAAACACAGCATGCCGATAGAATACAAGAAACCAGAAATAGAAATATTCTATTGGTTTCCTTCTTTCTTTTATCGATTGACCGAGCGCTATTCTTTTCTGGACGTAATTCCATAAAAGATTTACCTCCGACTACGACTTAATTAATTTTCTTTTTATTGTACGAAAAACCATTTTTGTCATCGAGAAAGGAAACCTCAAACTGTTCAGCACCTTTTCCTTCTTTGTGTATTCAGAGTTAGCTTCATTAAGCTTGTGAGAATAGAAGTCTGCGCATGGTTGCTTAATCCAATGGTCTCCACTTTGCGTCTCTCTGTCGCGAACCTCATAATATGTCGCTTTATCATATTCTGGAATAAGACCAAATGCCATGTGCGCATGACCATTAAAGCAATAACTTTCAGGACAGTGATAGCCAACAGGAACAAATTTTATCGGCTTTTCTGGATCTTTAAAAATATTCTGATTGTTCGGATATCTATAACACTGCCTAGCTTCTCCTGTTGCAATATCCACAAATAAGGACCAAGCGCCTGCATAACAAAACTCATTACGTTTTGCTTTATATAGATCCATTTTGAAATCAAACATCTTTGAGTCGAGTACTCCCCATGTTTCTACGTACTCTTTTCTGGTCTTATTAGTAAGAAGAGGAAACTTTGAATTGGTTTCATCCCTTCCCACTGTCGCATGACATACTGCTCCAAATTCCCTGTTTGTTACGTTAATCAATTCATCAAGATCTTTTTCAAGGTCATCATAAGGCATCAATTCTAAAGTGAAAGAAGCTGGTGAGTTCTCTATCTCATGTACGTTTTGAGCAAACTTATCAAAAATGTCTAGCCTTTTTAGTTCGCTATAGTGATAAGAAATCTTAAACTCCAACCGCTCAAGATCCTTAGAGGGAAGAGCTAGTAGCTCCTGAACCACTTTTGAAACCGTTCCATTGGTCACTATTTCTACGAAATGTCCTTCTTCTAGCAATAGCTGGGTTAATCGTACAAGATCTTTATAAAGCATGGTCTCACCGTGCGCCGTGAGGTTTACTTGGCAAATCCCTCCTAAACGCTCTTTGGAGAGGCATTTTGCAATGTGCTCCGGAGAATAATGAAAAGGATAGTTTTCCTTTTCATCCCACCCAACTCTTTGAGGAATATAGCAATATGAGCATTTCAGGTTACATGTCTGAAGAGGAATTTGACAAAGAATCAGTCTCTTGATTGTTTCTGTCATCCAAATACCTTCCTATAACTTTATGAAACATTTCTGCCCAAGCTTCTTGAGCACCTATAATTTGGTCTCGTTCCCTATCCAAATCAAAGTCGAAAACCTCGAGCTTCTCTTTCGCATCCAATAAGTCATCACAATACTCTATCAAGTCAAATTCTTTCAACCAGCATTCATAAACCCCATGCACTTTCCTTGTCTCATTATCAAGCGCCAAACACGGAGTGCCCGCCAGCAAAGAAAAAACCATCCCATGCAATCGATCGGTTATAACTAATTTTGCTTTCGAAAACTCTTTGAGCTTGTTTAAAACCTTCTCTTCCCTCATAACGTAGGCAAAATGATTAGGCTCTAAAGTTGAAGTATGCTGTATTTGAAGTCCTCTTTTTTTTGCTAAAGAATACAACTCTTCTTTTTCTTTTGGCCCTAGAACTGCCTCTATATCAGATCTCAAACAGAAAAGAACATCTACGCCATTCTTGTCGTACTGTATTTTTTTTGATTGATATATCAATCCGACATCTGGAAGCAAGACAATTTTCTCGTCATTAATTCCGTAATCGTTTTTTGCAACAGTAAAAGATGCCTTCTCTCGCAAAGCGAGCATCCCTGCCGTTAAGTTATTCCAAAAAAAACGATTGCCGACAAATTGCGTTCCATTTCTTTTTTTGTAATAAATAGTCTGCGGAAAAACAAAAACAGGACATTTTCCCTGAAAGGTAGCGATCATATCTTGCATTATAGCTTCATCCCGAGGCCATACATCACCAAGCCAGCCCCCACCAGAAAGAAAAACTACATCATTACAATTAATGTTTTTTGCTATTACTCCATGTCGATACAAGTAAAGACAAGTCGGAATGTCAATTACTTCTTTATCAGGAAAATGTTGGTTGAGAAAGTCCAGCTCAGATAATGCAAGAAGGTGGTCTCCTAAATTAGTATGAAGCGGCGACCCAATGAGAAGAACCTTGCCGTTGGTCTTTTTTTTTAGGGATTTTACGCTCTCTTTTATAGGAAAACGCGCAAGTATCATACGCTTAAGGCCGCCAAGTTTTTTTTTCGTTCTTCTAACTTTCATGTATAGTTAATGCTCCATCTTAAAGATAATAGCTAGCTTATTTTTAATTGTATTGCAAATGAGCTGAGATACGCCATACAGTTCTTTCCTTAACACAATCAGAATGGTAGAAACAAATATTAATTGAATGATATAGCTAGTTATATCATTTTGAAGAACCACCATCAGAAGAGCCTGAAAAAAAAGCAATCCATAAAGTAAAGCTGTTCTCTTTATCCTGAAATTTGACGATATATGTCTCGAAATCCTCTTTGCCCTAATTGCCCATATAACAAATCCTGCGATCATAGCAGCAAAAGCGGCTCCATATGCACCAAAAAAGGGCACAAGACACAGGCAAAATAGAACATTTGCTACAGCACCCATAATCGTAGAAAACGTCATAGCAAATGCATCTTTTTTTGCCGAAAATACCCCCCCCCAAACACCAGACTCAATGTTGAAAGAAGCATATATAAGTAGAAAAGGAACGAAAACCCATGCATCATAAAACTCATTTTGCAGTAAAAGCCGACATAGAAGCGGCGATAAAATAATCAAAAAAGAACAAGCAATTAACGTGAGTGTCTCACTTGTTATATACGTTTTCTCGAAAAACCCGTCCCGATCTTCGGCATCATACTCCTTGACAGCGGATATTTGCCAAGCTTGTATAAAAATTGTCTGAAAAGCATTCAATATCCCCGGTATCTTATATGCTACTGCAAATAGTCCATTTACCGCTAGCCCACAAAAAAATGCAACCACGTATCTACCGGAAACTGAAACAAACCACCACCCCAACGTTGTTGTCATAAGAGGAAGAGCGTAGAGTATCATTGTTCGCAGCTCATGCTCGGGAGCATGGACGGACTTCGGCGCAAATAGGTATTTTCTCCCTCTCACCAGAAGACCCAAGGCTGGCAACAACTGGGCAAGAATATTCGCCATAAAGAACCCGTCAAGGCCCCAATGAAAAACAAGAAGGAAAACAATATTGCCTACCAACATAATCAGGGTGTTAACCAACCCAGCCACCGCCACTGAGCCAATCAACTCACATCCGCGACAAAATTGAGTCGTCAGAGTGTAGAGAGCGGTTGCGAAGAAGAATGCTGGTAAATAAACAATATACTTATCAAACCACGAGCTCAATGGGGTATCACCCAATAAGAGTACTATAGCGACTAGCGCGGTTCCTATTAAAACAAAAAAAAGACCGCATCTTATTAAACGCCCTCTATCGCTATCCTTGTCAAGAGCAAAGCGCATGATACCGTCTGATACATTTAGTGTCATAATCGGCACAAGCAAGCCAACTGTATTACTGATGATGTCATATGAACCATATTCTTCCGTAGAAAGAACAGCAGTATACAGAGGAACAAGTAGAATGATGAGAATCTTTGATCCAAAAGTACTTATACCCATCAAGATGATGTTTTTAGCAAGATAGTTGGTCTTTGAGACCTTGCTCTCTTTTGCATTTGTCTTATTTTGCTTTGTCGCTAAACTCATACAGATTTACCGAACCTATAATCCGAGCAGGCTGCTCGAAAATGGAATAATCTCACTTCCGCCATTTAAAGCATAAAACCACCAGAACTGGACCAGGCAGAGCAACAGCACGCAAATCGGATTCAAGCCTAATCGAGATTTTGCAAATTCGCTTCTTGAATTTATAGCCGGAATAGCAAGCACAAAAATAAAGAAATACCACATCATTCTTCCAATTGGCTCACTAACAGAACTAAGCAACTGTACAGGCATGCTGGTTGCAGCAACAAGAATCACAAAATATAAATCGCGTTTCCTTTCACCGCGGCAAGCAGAACTACCTATAGATAAAAGCACTATAAGGAGCGAATAAAAAAAGAGCGGGGCCACAAATACCCTGTTTCCCCAAGTATCTCTTCCATTGTAGTATGTAGCATAAACTGGAAACAGTTTACTTAAAACACTCAATACTGGATCAGCAAAGAGAGCAACCAGGATGCACAACGCACATGTTATAAAAAATATTCTCTTCAAGCTAAAAATGAAACTTTTTCTTTTTTCAACCATAAACCAAATGATGTAAATTAGCACACCAATTAAAGCTGTCCTATGAAAGCCAATTGCAGTTAAAAACAACAGCCACCAAGCAACTTGTTTTTTTTTCTTGATCAGAAGAGCAAATCCCAAAAACAAGAACGCTGCAGCAATCATTTGTCGCATTGCATTAAGTGAAAAAGGGTAAAAAACAAAATAGAAAATGAGCATAGGGTACCAAGTACTGCAGCGATTCGATAGTATCCTTATTCCAAAGTATACTGGGACAAGAATTGATGCCTGAACAAGAGCAAAGTAGAGAAAAGTACTATTTGGCATTAATACCGCAGAAAAATATGCCTCAAGTGCAAACAGGGGCTCCATTCGGCGTTTATCGAACAGGGCTGACTCCATGAACGATGCCAGATCGTTCGAATCGTGCGCAAGTTCAAAAAGCCATATGCCATATCCTTTTGTATCTGTCCCTATGCCCACATCACGCACTCCTGCAAGTAGACATGGTATGATTAAAGCCAATAGAACTAAAATGACTGAAGTTGAATTAGTTAAATCTCGTTTTGCCTTTTCTTTTAGATGTTCGTTATCGGCTAGAAACAACAAAAGCGCTGAAAAACCAAATGATAAAATGTATATAATCATTGGTCCGTATCAGCCGCCCCTCTTTAACAAAACCTTAATAAGATGAACGCATTTAATCAGAAAATGAGCTCTCTTATATTTTCTCTTAGAAATCGCTCGCACCAAGAGGGCATTATTTGGCTTCAATTTTAAAATCAGCTTCGGGGAGATAATGAGTAACTTTTCTATCTCCCGCCGAATGTTTTCTCTCTCTTTCGTTAGCTCATCACCAGACACCCCTGATAACTCGAGAAGAGAAAATAGATAACAATACTGAACAGTAGCCCCTATCGCATACGCATATGTCGAACTGGTCCACTTAAGGCTGCTCTTTTTTAGTTCAGCAAGAACCTTACTTATATCATGTCGCTGTGAGCATTTATAATAGCTTGTCGAACTGTCTTGATTTCTTCGGTAGTAATAAAGATCTTCACGAAGAAAAGCAAAGCTTTTTGCTTTATCAAATACCTCAAGAGATTGTAAAAGATCCTCACCGTGCATTAGATTCTCAAATCGATAGTAATCTAACTCCTCGTTAAAACACTCTCTTTTAATTGCTTTTCCGCAAAGATTATTTGACCCACCTTCAAGAATCCATTTTCTAGCTTCCTCAATCGGGAAATTATCCACCTGAGGAACATTATTAATCGATTTTTTTAAATTTCCTTGTCTATAAGAAGAATTTGTCATTCTCATTCCAAAGCTAATTATGTCAGCGTTGCTTTTTCTCGATGCTTGGTCTATATAATCAATTGCGTTTTCGCTTAGATAATCATCAGCGTCTAAAAAAACAACATACCCTTCTGGTATTAAAGCTATAGCCCGTCTTCTTGATTGAAGCAGGCCAGCGTTTTCAAAATGTACCACACGGTAATTATCCGATTTTTCGGCGTAAGCCTCACACAACTCAGCCGACCCATCTGTTGAGCCATCATCGATCATCAAGACTTGAAAAGTGGATTTAGTTTGATTTTCAAGCGAGGCAAAACACTCTGCCAGATATTCTTTTTTGTTGTAAACGGGTATTGCAACAGTAATTACGCTCAAACTAACAAGTCCTTAAGCTTTAACAATATTTAACTATCAAAATGAAGCCTCTCCTCGCATTGCGTCAAACAATGAAAAGGCTCTATTATAAAAAAAGGGGAAGAAGGCTAAAATCAGGAATCGTATCTTATTCCCTCTCCCAATCCGTTGATCTCTCAATAAATCAAAAAAAGCCGCTTTTACATATTTCTCTATCGCCTTTTTTTTCGCTCCTTTCGACTTTATGGACGCTGAATCGAGAAATCGATATATTCTCGAAAGGTGGAGACAAGTAAAAAAAAGAGCTTCTTTTGTTCCCTCATAGCCCTGAGTATTCATATATGTTAAAAAATTCGCAATTGCTTTCTCATAATCAAGTATCTGTTTTTCAGAAACTCTTTTTTCATGAACAATCGATCCCTCGCGGACGACGTAACCATATATTGGCTCCTCAACAATAACGCAACCTTGAGCTTCCCCTATAAATTGCGTAATGGTCGAGATTTCTTCGTAATAACAGCCTTCAGGAAATCTAATCTTCTCATAAACCTCCTTGGGAGCCAGATGCGCCCATGCAGAAGGATAAAGCTCTTCGTACATCAGCTCAACACAAAGGTCCCCATGTGCAGCTTTTCTAAATGAACTTGGCTCTTGGAAACTCGCTTTTTTCGCTTGGCCCTGCATGACTCTCATAGATTTTCCAATAACAAGATCGGTGTTTTGATCATATCGAAGTCCCTGAACAAGCGATGAGATATAATAGGGCGAAACGACATCGTCGCCATCAACGAAAGAAACATAATCCCCTCTTGCCTGCCCAACACCAAAGTTTCTTGCATTTGAAAGACCACCATTTTCTTTATGGAATACACGAAACCTATTATCGCTTTTTGCATAATCGTCTAGAAGTTTCGCCGTTCCATCAGTCGATCCGTCATCTACAAGAATTACCTCATAATTCTTGTATGACTGCTCTTTCAATGAATCAATGCAATACCCTACGCATTTTTCGATATTGAAAAATGGAACAATAATGGAAACAAATGGCTTATCCTCCATCAAAAACTCTCCGAATACTTCTTTCCTAGCATCTTTGACTCAATAAAGCCTTTTCCTTTTTTTATCCAGTTAGTCTTTTCAATCGGTCGTACGGGGCATTCAATATACTCGATACCGTAAAAATCAAGCCAAGGATCTATCAATCGTTCAGAAAGGCGCCCCATAACCCTTGCCTCAAAAGGTGTCATATCTTTAAAATCAATAAGCTGCTCAACATAATTTAATATCGTGAACAGCCAGTCGCACCACTCATCAAGGATATTGCGCTGCATTATGGCCATATTCCAAATATGACCAGTCTTCTCATTCAAGTGTTTTTCAAACGCATCAATCATTTGCGGAGAATATCTTTTTAAAGCTTTTTTCACTACTTCAAGATGCGTCTGATCAAATGTATGCGCATAATGAGCCCCAACAGTTTCGATATAATAATTTCTCTTCTTTGGTAGCACCACGTCTGATCTAGCTAACAATTCTTCTGCCTCACTCAAAACAAGCGTCCCTTTGTCGCCTTTTCCAGCAAAATGTCGTCTATAGTGTACGAGCCCGATGTAATCCGCATTGGAATTCTTCCACGCCCAATATAGTGCAGTTAGCTCACAGTATCTTGGATTTTTCTCGCTAATATTTTCACCTACATTATCTGGCTGAAACCCTTGTATAGGTTCACTATTGAACGCCCCTACCTGCACAGGAGTATACATGGCATCCGTCGGCATCCAGTAAGGCTTGTGAGCAGCAACAACAATATTAATCCTAGAGTGTTGCAGCATCTTTAGTCTCCTTCTGCTTATTAGCTGCTGATTTACTACAAAGCTTAACAGAATACAATAAAACGGAAGAACAAGGAATAGGCGCGCGCTATCTTGCTCTGCATTCCTTTCTCTTCGCTAAATACCCGTTCTTTTAAACATTGCCCCGAACGTCCCTTTAAAGACACGCCAATCGGTCTTGAACGATGCGGTTTCAACATATTCGAGCTCGATCGCTTGACGCTCACCCGACTCGAATGTCGCCTTATTTCTTGATGTCGCTTGCCAAAGTCCTGTAATGCCGCCTGGAATAGACAGGAGTTTTGCCCGCTCTTCAGGAGTAAACCAGCGCATTTCCTCATAAGAAATAGGTCGTGGGCCAATAACGGACATTTCACCTGCAAGAACATTGATTACATTTGCAAACTCATCGATCGAAGTCTTACGAATGAATCTGCCGACAGGCACCACACGAGAGTCGTCAGTGACCTTGCGTTCTTTGCGCCATTGGACAAGTTGATCATCGTTAAGGTACTTCTCAACATCGTCAGAATCGCCAACCATAGATCTCAACTTGAAAATCTTCATAGGCTGACCATATCGCCCAACACGCTCTTGCACATAAATTGGAGAAGCTTTCGTTTGCACTGCAATCACGATCAGTAAAATAAGTGTAAGAGGCAATAGGGCGATACAGGCTGCTATAACTAAGACGCTAAACACAATGTCAAAAGCTCTTTTAACCACTTTGTATCCTAGCGGACGCTTATCAAGAGAGCTTGACAAAAGAGCAAACTCATCAGTGTTAAGGCCAGGAAACCCATCCATACTAGTGTCTTTGTGATAAACAAAAGACTCGTTAGGAGCAGAAGAAGATTCTGCTTTCTTTACCATTTGACTCGCTAATTCTGTAGTGGGTTCCATCATGGTGAATTAGAAAATGCTCTTTTCGGAATACCCAGACAAGATAAAAACGACGCCGCCTATATTCGTCTTAGCAAACTGGAGCTCTTCAACAACGTTGGCAAGCGCCTTACGTGAGTCTCTCCACTCGCTCGCGCACAAGATGGTCACATCCGCATCTCTTGCGATATAAACAGCGCCCATGCCTTCAGAAAGTGGCGCGCATTCCACAATAGTAACGATTTCTGGAACCGTAATTGCGCTAAGACTTTGCGCATGGGGATTCCCTTTAACGCGCGTAACCGCTGTACCAGCATTTTCGAAAGCACTCGCCAACTCTGCGCAGGTAAGCGTGCCGCCAGTAAGACCTACCGGGACAACGGCGATAGTGGCTGGTTGGCCATCGTCTAAGAAGCGGATGTTAGCAAGCAGTCGTTCACCGCGATCGCGGGTTGGGATGGTGCCTATTACAGGAAGATTTGAAGCAGTTTCGATGTCGCTTCTTGACTTAATAGGCATTTTTACAATATCGATAACAACAACGACACACACAGCAACGAATAAACCTGCAAACAGTGCAATCAGAGCTGCTTTTGGAATACTCGGTGAAGTGCTTTCTGCGTATGTAGCTTCATTGGTTGTTATAGAAACTTGATTGTTGGCACTACGATAATCATTTGCTGCCGCAAGCACCGTTGCATTAGCTGCTGCAATGCAGCCGCCGTAATCTTTGCCTTCTGCCTCAATAACGACCGTTCTATAGGAAGTGTCGTTTTTTGAAGAAACCTCTATCCCATTTTTTGAGAATGCCGTAGCTTCAGTTTGCGCGAAACCTCCTGCAAGCGCAATGTCCCCATTGGTAAGAAGCGTCGCTTTTGCTACATACGTCGGTGGCATTACAAGAAGACCCACAGTCACAAGCACAGCGCATACCACAGGTAATATGACCACCATCTTGATGTAATGTCGAATAAGTTTAAATAAATCGAAAAGCGTCATATTCTCTACCTAATACTTCTTTTATGCTGCGTTTTCGTAGAAATGTTTCCTTGTACCTTAGTAAACAAAAATGCTTCTACTTTTCCTCTCAAACACTTTTGTGAACCACTTCAAGTCCGATCATTGCTGTTGTAGTTCGCCCAAACATAGTCACTTCAATGACAGCGCGTCGTTTGTGACGATCAATTTTTTTGATAATAGCTTCTTGCCCGAGCAAAGGGCCTTTCGTAACCGTAATGGCTTCGCCCTCTATGTAGCCTTCGCTCATGCATACGCAATGCGTATCATCGGTAAAAGCTACGATCCAATCTTTTTCTTCCGATGACAGCGGAAGAATATCTTCGTTTCCATCTCGCTGCCCCAGTAATCGAACATTCGCAGGAATTTTCTTCAACTCGGGAAGCAAACGAGAGATCGAGTCTGTAACTACAAACAGATAGCCAGGAAAAAGGCGTTGCCGTACCGTGCGCCACTCTCCTTTGATCTTCCTCATTGTTTCATATTCTGGAACGAAACAATCTTGCAAGATCTCAGGATCGATCATCTGTTTACATATATCTCGGACCATAGATTCTTGACCATTGTTCACTTGAGCCACATACCACATCATCTAATCCCGCTTACTCCACTGTTGCTGGCCAAACAGACGTGATATCTACTGAAGAGTTGAATCATATATAGCTTCGCCCCTGCCAGAAGACCTGGGCTTTTTTTCGTATACGTCATTCAAACTCTTGCAATCAACAAAACGCGCTTGGCGACGATCTTGTTTTCCAAGATATATGCTTGTTAATTCCAGCTCTTGCAGCTCGACAGATTTTGTACAGAGCAAGGGCAGAATATAACAAATATATAGTAACAGGTAACGCATTTCTCACAAAACGAATTTGCCTATTGACCAGCCAAGCGGCGGGTTTATTCAAGCTGTTTCCACAAAAGCAAATGCGCCATGCAACAAGCAGCTTGAGGTGATTGAGCTCTGATGCAAAACGGCGACCCGAAGGTCGCCGTTTGAGGTTTGAGGTTTGCGCAAATCAACAAAGCATTTGTCGCGAGCCGATCGCAAAGCTCGTCTTATGAACGAGCACCATTGCTATATTACGCAAGCCAAAAGGCTTCTTTCGCTCGGTTGAATGGTTATAAAGCCAAGGAATTGGGTGAGGAACAAGATGAACACGATCGCGATCAGGATGGGTGCAATGTACTTGATTAGACGGCACTAATTTGTTGGTAGATCCTCATAGCTGTCTTTCTGCTGAACTTCGAAGCGTCTCCCTTCAGAAATGCATAGAAATTGCCTTTATTAGCATCTACGAGTTTGCAAGCATGCGCACGACTCATACCTTTTTCCTTTAAGAGTTCGCCTAAAGCTTTTGACACATTTGCAAGCACTATACGGTCGGCTGCGAGCTGATTATTCTCATTTTCCCATGCGGTTAAAGGACGTCTAAAGCGATTTCTTTCCTCTAGAGTTAAAAGATACTCCTCAAGGGACATCTCGCTCTTTTTCCAATTCTCAAGAAACGTTGAATAGACTGGGAACACTGAACTGCTTTGTGCTTGTTTTAATAAGTACTCTTCTCGCCCACTGCAAACCGCCAACAAAAGAAGTGGTTCATAAACTCTTGGAAACTCTGAATCGGCCAGGTTGAAAAGCTGCTTTAAACTTGTGGTATTTGAGGAGGTGAGTTCCTTACAATACTTTGTAAGAAAGCCCTGAAATGATGTAGTCATTGTCTCCACCCCTCTTCGTATTCCTTGTAGTTAAAGCGCAAATTGCGTAACTCTCGATCGTTTTCAGGAACAGTACTTCGACTAGCTGCAGCTTCGTCTGGCGAATAGACTAGGTGTTCAAGTAACGACCAATTGAGTTTGTTGAGGAACTCTGAAGCCGTTAGATCGCTTTTATCGGGCTGCTCCCAGCGATAAAGCTTCATTACTGCAAGATCCTCTATAGAAGGCACATAGACATCGATCACATATGTCTCAATCTCGATCTTTACGAGACGATCTTCAAAGTTGTATGGCAAACATTGCGCATAAGCAGAGCAATAACTATTGAAGTCTCGATCCTCCGAGATAAATCGCTTGATAACCTGCTCTGCCCTAAGAACATCAACGTCTTTGGTGGCACCCTTTTGTGAAAGCTCGCACAGCAACAGCGCACTTGCGCCGATGATAACCATCTCCGCACGAACGCCTTGCCCAACCGCCCCAGAGAAAAAAGCGTTCTCGTCTATTCGCCGTATTTTATCTAAGAGTTCCGCCCTATCCATATCCACTCCTAGAAATATTAGTTAGTATTATTTATTTTCAATAATACTTTTTTGAGAATAAAAAAGTCAATA
>ERZ1034920.1768-NODE-1768-length-13228-cov-14.796705_pt1 | contig 13228 bp, 9 predicted proteins | sample MGYA00520688_ERZ1034920 | MGnify/ENA primary metagenome ERZ1034920 (study PRJEB33766, sample SAMN09781785) | gut metagenome | biome: gut microbiome | host: Homo sapiens | place: Madagascar | study: EMG produced TPA metagenomics assembly of the PRJNA485056 data...
CCATGCCGAAATAGAACAGCAGGCTGAGGAAGTTGTCTGGGTCGTTGATTCGCTCGGCAGGGAAGTTCTCGTTGAGCGTACCTGTCACGAATCCCTGGGTCACCAACTGCTGGATGATACTGGCGTCATGGGCGAACTCCTTGTCGTGGCGGATGAGCATTCGCATCTTGTCATAGTCGATGCGGATGTTGGTCTCCACCATCTTCTTAGGGATTTGGTATTCGCTTCGGATGTAATTATCTACGAAGTTGAGCACCATTACCGAGTTGTACATGGTGGTCTCACCATATCTCTCCTCGGCAAAGCAATAGTTGTCGTACCAAGGCTTCATCACCTTGATCAGCTCATCGGTGGTGTGATTGAACGGCAGGACGCTGCCGTAATAATCCAGCATCTCTCTCACTTCTTCCTCGGTAAATCCCGTCAGTTCATTGAAGTCAGGTGAGAGCGAGTAGTTGGTTCCGATGTTGAATCCGCTGGTCAGGTCATCCATGGTCACAGGGCTTACTCCCGTGACGAACACTCTGCCCAGGGTATTGCCAGCCGCACCCTTGATGGTGTTGAAGAACTGGCGCAAGTATCCCTCACCGTGGGTCTGGTTGCGATACCTCACAAGATGCTCCTCATGGGCGAGAATCATATTGGTGAAGTTGTCGTACTCATCGATGAAGAGATAAATCTTTTTGCCCACCTCCTGGCACTTCTGGCACAAGAATCTCAGTTGAGACACTGCATCTGTTAACTTTTCTAATCCTTCCTTGGTATTGGCAGGAAGAATATGTGCATAGATGTCACAAAAGAAATTGAACACAAGGCGACAATGGTTGTCCAGTCCATCCTTATAATCATCCAATCCTGCTGCTACCTCGGCAAAATTGAGGTGGATGATGAGATATGTATTATGCTCTGGTGTAGGATTCTGACCGATGTAAAGCTTGCCGAAGATTTCCTCAAACTTGTCTTTCTTGTTGATGTCATAGTAATTCTCAAGCATGGAGAGGGTAAGTGTCTTGCCGAAACGGCGAGGGCGAATGAAGAAGAAATACTTGTTGGATTCTTCTATTTGCTCTATGAAAGGAGTCTTGTCCACATAGTAACAATCCTCTTTTATGACATCCTCAAAATTCTGCATGCCGTATGGTATGCGCTTGCGATAAATGCGCTTTGGTCTTACTATCATAACTCAGTTTGATTATTCGTTTTTGAATCTGATGGCAAAGATAACACTTTATCTCCTAATCTCCAAAACTTTTCACGAAAAACTTCTACCATACAGCTAGAATATTTCTCTTTTATGTAAGTTTTTGGGCTTTTTCTTTTGTGCTTTCATGAGAAAAGATTAATTTTGTATCGAATGGTGTATACTAATAAATACAAAAATCCCCTGATGAACTCCGATGGGGGAGTTGTCATCAGGGGATTCTTTGTTTCTTTATTTCTTTTTATTCCAAATATCCTTTTCAGATCTTTCTTTTATCTGATGCTTTCGCCAGCTTCGCTATAGCCTTCCAGCATCCTGGTGCTGGTGATGGACTTGCGGGAGCAGTAGTCGAAATCTACCTTCTTGTAGCCTTGGCTTGAACGCCAGCGGATGGTGAGCTTCACCGTCTTGCCCTTGGTATCTGGCAGGGCTTCGTTGAGATTGAAGGCTACCAGTGCATCACGCCAGTAGTTCTGAGGGTCGCCATTTACGTTGTGACGAAGCTCTACCTCGTATGGATTCTCTGGATTTACTCCTGTTACGAGATTGATGTAATGAGGCTTCTGACCTCCCCAGAGAGCACGGAAGCGGAGGGTGAGATAGCCATCCTCGGCTACGGTTACCCAGTCGCGGACGATATCTACCTGGTTGTTGCCATATTTCTGGCTGTTTGCTTCGTCGGAACCCAAAGATGGCACTGGCTTCTTGGTCAGAATGCTGTCTATCCAGTTTACATGAACCACCTGGTTGTAAAGGTCGCTCTTCTCATTGGTGACGGAGTAGTTGACGAGTGCACGCACCTCTTTGTCGCCGAATGGCTTGTTGAGGTTCTTGGCGAGCAGCGTAGTGTTGTCGTCGAGCTGCAAATAGCAGGCATCGCCATTCTGTTTTACAGTTACCAATGCGTTTGGTAAAATACGATCCCAATCAGTGTCATCATCGTTGTTGCACGATTGGAAGGTGAGGGCTGACAGGAGCAGTGCCACTGCCAGCCACGCCTTCTTGAACTCTATTTTTCTCATACTTATTCTTTTCCTTTCTTTTCTTTATTAATTCTTACTTGTTTTTAAAGCTTTTGCCCTTTCAGGGCGCTAGGGGCTATTTGTCTTTACCCAGCTTAGAAAAAATATCAGCATGCTTGATATTGTTTTCTGTCTTTAAAATAACGAAAGAAGGAAAAACTTGCGTGAGATTTAGCAAAAGAAAGTTAAAACGGAAGAAGGGGGATTATTGACTTGCTGAATAAATGGAATAATCTGGCTTGACGGATAAAAAAATGGGGATTTATTTTGTAGTGTCTCCGTTTTGCAGTACCTTTGCAGCAAGATGTTGCAATCTGTAATAAACCAGATGCTGCTATCTATAATAATAGGTATATGAATAAGATTATAAAAAAGATATTTCGATCGATATTGTATGTCGTGGGCGTCGTGGCGTTTTCGATGGTTCCCGATATGTGGCTCTGGCATATCGGAGTGAGCGAATGGCCCCTGCCGCTTGCCATCCTCTGGTGGGTTCCTACGCTGCTCATCCTCCTTGCCGAGGTGGGGTTGCAGCTGGGCAAGTTTCATCGAGAGTCGGTGAGGGTGCTCTTCACGCTGATTCTCTTCTCCGTGATGCCGAAGGTGGTGTTCATCCTCTTCGATTTCATCATGCCTTGGTTCTTCGCCATCTTGCCGGCACTGGCTTTGATGGGGTGGTTCCTCTTTGGCTTCGTGGCGGGATGGAAACGGCTGGAGGTGAAATACATCACTTATTCATCGCCCGATCTTCCTCCTTATTTCGATGGATACAAGATTCTGCATTTCAGCGATTTCCATCTGGGTACCTTCCCGAAAGGTTCTGATTTCGTGAAGCAGGTGGTGGAACGTGCCAATGCCGAGGGGGTGGAGATGATGCTCTTTACCGGCGACCTGGTGAACAATGATGCCAGCGAGGTGGAGGCTTATGTGGATGATTTGAAGAAACTGCATGCGCCCGATGGCATCTTCTCGGTGTGGGGAAACCACGACTATTGCGAATACAATACGCATCATGGCATCAGGGATTTGAGAAAGAATAGACGACTGCTGTTCAGCCTGCAGGAGCAGATGGGATGGCACCAGCTGATGAACGAGCATTTCACCATATCGCATGGCATGGCTTCAATAGAAATCATTGGTGTGGAGAATGCGGGACAACCGCCGTTTACCAACCGCAGTAATCTGAAGAAGGCGATGAAGGGGGTAGAAAAGGATGCCTTTAAGATTGTGCTGACCCACGACCCGCATCATTGGCGCAGAGAGGTGCAGAAGACGGGTGCCCACCTGACACTGGCTGGTCATACCCATGCCGGACAGTTGAAGATTGGCAATCTGACTCCTGCCAAGATGGCTTTCAAGGAGTGGGGCGGAGAATACTGGCTGGGCAGGCAGCTGCTTTATGTATCGGCTGGCTTGGGCGGCACCTTCCCGTTCCGTTTGGGAGCATGGCCTGAAATGACCGTGATTACCCTGAAGCGAGAGCTACGATAGTTAAAAACTGGCGCAAAGTGTTAAGCCTTGGTAAAAAAGGCGAGAAAAACAGATTAATTTGAAAAATCATCGCTTAAAAGTTTGGTGATTCAGAAAATAATCGTAACTTTGCAATAGTTTTCGCATATATTTGGGCAAATGGGGGGTGTCGAGAGATTGTACTCCATTTGTTTTTTAGTTCAAAGTTTAAAGTTCAAAGTTCAAAATAAAAATGAAGATTCCAGTAGAAGAACAATATAAATTCGTGAAACTTTCTCTCCCTGATGGAAGCAAGGCCGATGGTCATGCCGTATTGCTGCATGCCTGCTGCGCCCCTTGTTCGTCTGCCATCGTGGAGTGTATGCTTCGTAATGGTATGAAGCCTACGGTGTATTTCAGCAACAGTAATATCTATCCGCAGCAGGAGTTTGAGATTCGCAAGCACGAGCTGATGCGATTCCTGGAGGCGCAGGGCGTGCCATACGTGGAGGATGAGTACGACCATGAGGAATGGCTTGCCAACATCAAAGGTTTGGAGAATGAACCGGAAAGGGGAAGCCGCTGCTCGGCTTGTTTCCTCTATCGCCTGAAGCATGCGGCTAAGTATGCGCAGGAGCATGGCTTCCATCTGCTTACCACTACGCTGGCTTCGTCGAGATGGAAGAACATCAAGCAGATTGATGCTGCCGGACATATCGCCGTAGATGGATGCCCGGATGTAGAGTGGTGGGATATGAACTGGAGGAAAGGCGGTTTGCAGAATCGCCGAGGAGAATTATTGAAACAGAATGATTTTTACAACCAGCTATATTGTGGTTGTGAATTCAGCATGAGATAAAAAATCGCCCTGAAAAGACAAAAGCATGGTTTATGTAAAGCTTTTGTCCTTTCAGGGCGAACTTTTTTAATTTAAAAATCTGTGTAAATCAATGAAAAACAATGTTAATCTGTGGAAATCTGTGAAATCTGTGGGACTTAAGAAAGACCTGTAATCTCACCATTTACCACATCGATGCGCTCTGCCTGTGGGCTCTTTGGCAAACCTGGCATTCGCATGATAGGACCAGCGATGACTACAATCATCTCGGCACCCATGTTGACAGTGATGTCGCGAACGTGGAGCTCGAAACCTTCTGTAGGACCATATGCCTTGGCATCGGTAGAGAAGCTGTACTGGGTCTTGGCGATACAGATAGGGAACTTCTCGGCACCCAACTTCTTGATTTCTTCAATCATTGCCTTGGCAGAATCGCTCAGGGTTACGCTGCCGGCGCCATAGAGGTTGAAGGCTACATCCTCAATCTTCTTCTCCACTGGCTCATCGTCATCGTAGGTGAAGTAGAGAGGAGCAGATGGATGCTCATCGATAGTCTTCACTACCAGCTCTGCCAATTCCATCGCACCCTTGCCACCCTCGGCGAAGGCACTGTTCACGGCGAAACCGCAACCCATCTCCTCGCAATGCTTGCGCAATACATCAATCTCCTCGTCGGTATCGGTGGCAAACTTGTTGAAGGCGATAACCACGGTCTGACCAAAGCTCTGCAGGTTCTTCACGTGCTTATCGAGGTTCCAGTAACCAGCCTCCATGCCAGCTACGTTTGGCTTCTTGATATCTTCCTGAGCTACGCCACCATGCATCTTCAATGCCTGGAGAGTTACCACGAGCACAGTGAGGTCTGGCTGCAGACCGGTCTTGCGGCACTTGATGTTGTAGAACTTCTCTGCACCGAGGTCGGCACCGAATCCAGCCTCTGTAATGGCATAGTCGCCATACTCCAGAGCGGCAGCAGTAGCCATCACGGAGTTACAGCCATGGGCGATGTTGGCAAACGGACCGCAGTGAACGAAGGCAGGAGTGCCCTCTGTGGTCTGAACCAGGTTTGGCTTCAGGGCATCGAGGAGCAGGGCCACGATACTTCCGCCTACACCCATATCCTTGACGGTGAATGGTTTGTCATCCTCAGTGATACCGAGGAGAATATTGTCGATGCGGCGACGCAGGTCGTCAACGCTAGTTGCGAAACACATGATAGCCATGATTTCAGAAGCAGGAGTGATATCGAAGCCAGCCTCTGTCTCGATGCCGTTCTTATCGCCGATACCGGTGATGATGCGGCGGAGACCACGGTCGTTTACGTCCATCACACGGCGCCAGAGAATTTTCTTCAACTTGAATCCCTCTGCCTCGTGCTGGAAACGATAGTTGTCCAGGAGGGCAGCAATCATGTTGTTGGCCTCGGTAATGGCATGGAAATCGCCAGTGAAATGGAGATTGATCTTATCCATAGGCAAAACCTGGGCGTAACCGCCACCGGCAGCACCACCCTTCATGCCGAAGCAAGGACCCAGAGATGGTTCGCGAAGAGCCACTACAGCCTTCTTGCCAATCTTCTGCATACCCAGGGCGAGACCCACAGATACAGTGGTCTTGCCATTACCAGCCTTGGTAGGACTGATAGCGGTAACGAGGATAAGGTGATGATTCTTGAACTTGTTAGGATCGATGTCGCCAGTAGTAATCTTGGCAATGTAGCGACCATAGTTTTCAACCTGGTCTTCATGAATTCCTAGTTCTGCTGCTACCTCATTGATAGGGCGCAGTTTAACTGATTTAGCTATTTCAATATCTGTCAACATAAATAATGAATTTGTATTTGTGGTGCAAAGATACGCAAAAGTATTCAGATTGCGGCATAAGAAAGTATAAAAAAAACAAAAGGGGCAGAATATCAGGCTTTATCATGATTTATAGGGAAACTAATGATAAAGACTGATGAATTTGAATCATCATTTATGGTGATAAACCGAGCGAAATCAAATCATTATTTCTAGGTATTGCGAAAAAGTCTAAATAGTTGTATCTTTGCAACCCAATTTGAAATAATAATGAACAGTATAATAAGTAGTAATAAATAGAAATAAAACATGATGAAGACAAAAAACTTGGGAATGACCATTGGGTCTATATTGATTATCTTGTTGTTGATGCCTTTGGGCCATGCGCTGATGATTATCATGGAGCATACCATGCAGCCTGCCACCTTGCATTATTCTGCCTTTGCCATGGGTTTCGTGGGACTGGTGATTACCATCTGGGGTGTGTTTGTAAAGGGTGATACCAAACAGACCGTGTTCGGTATGGCGGGTGCCCTGCTGTTCTGGACTGGCTGGGTGGAGTTCCTGCTGGCTTATTATGCCCAGCGCTATGGTGTGCATTGCGACCTGGTGGGCAATGGCGTGGTTCAGACTGCCACGGAATATGTGAATGGCATCGGCGTGCATCATACCTATACCATCAACGGCACTCCGCTGGAGGAATTCTCCCGTGCGGAACTGAAGGAAATTCGTGGTTCACGCCCTGAATATCTCATTATGCCAGCCACTTTCGGCATGTGGATGATGTTCCTGGTGATGTATATATTCTGCACCAAGACGGGCTGTGATTTCATCCGTTGGATTCAGAATCATTGCGGGGTGAAGAACCATGTAGAGCTTCGTCCGATGGCACATCATGCCAGCATCGTTACCTTTATGGAGTGGAACATCATGATGTGGGGCTTATACCTATTATTAATGTTCTGCTACGACCCGGTGTTCCTCGGCACCACTCATCCTGTGACTTATGCCATCGGCATCCTCTGTCTCATCGGTTCGGGCATGATTTTCAAGAAGCAGCTGTACATCGGTCATTGGGGTAGAAACCTGCGCATGTCGCTTGCCAACGTCATCGTATTGTGGTCGGCTGTGGAGATTGCAGCCCGCAACGGATTCTTCAAGGAAATCTGGGTGGATCCGGGCAACCATGTTGCAGAGATGGTAGGCATCCTGCTGGTCTTTGTAGGATTGATTCTCGGTTTCTGGTTTTACAACGCCAAGGATAACGGGGGAGAGATTGAAATAAAGGAGTAAGAAGCTTCTTTCGAGTTGCTTCTTTCATTGGATACCTAAAAGTAGGTATTGATGAGAATCCTTATTTATGGGTATTGCAGGTATGGAGGAAACTCCGTACCTTTGCACCCCCAAAACGATAAGTGAAACAAAATAGATATAATAATTTTAATAAACAAATAATAGAAAATAGAATAGATATGAAGAAATTCTTTACTCTCGTCTTCGCCACAATGTTGGCAGGTAATATGATGGCACAGATGCATGGTGCCTTGACTTTTGCAGGTGCTTCATCTGTTAATGTTTCCACTATGAATATTGAGAATGCCAGTGATACAGTGAAGTTTGAAATGGCTAGCATGAGTGCTGGCAACATCACGTTTCCTGCCATGAAGGGCATGGGTACCATTCCTTCCTTCACCATCAAGAACGTGGCTTTCACCATGGGCGAGAATCATGTAATCACTATGGCTGACCAGGCTTTTACTTCTAAGGTTACCGTGGATGGCGTTGAGAAGGATATTAAGGGCTCATCTGTATCTGGTACCTATAACATGGCAGACAACTCGCTTACCTTGAAGGCTGTCTTCCAGTATGGCGCTATGCCTTTTGCCATGACTTACAACATCAAGTCTTATTATGTTAAGGCTGTTACCAGCGCTATCAACGTGAATGTAGGCGGCATGTTCCCTTATGCCAACGAGGGCGTAACCTACAATGTACGCAAGTATATGGATGGCGATGTGCAGAAGGTGGATGTTGAGGTTCCTACCTATACACTTGATAACACCCTGATGGGTAACCTGACTCTGGGTACTTACACCGTAAAGGGTTTGACCTACGATGAGGAGAAGGGTGGTTTCTACCGTGATTACAAGAACGATGGCTTGAACTTCCACTTCACCGCAGAACAGAATGGCAACAAGATCATGGATGGCGACTTTGAGTTCAATTCTGCGAAGGATAACAACATCCTCGTGAAGTATGACGGCAGCAAGATTACCGACATCGTGAATACCTTCCAGATGGGTGCCATGCCTTTCGGCATCGTTTCAAGCTTCAACAGCGCGGCTACCGGCATCTCTTCTGTCAAGAACGATGTGCAGAAGTATAACGATGGCAAGATGTACAACCTCAACGGTCAGGTTGTCAGCGAGAGCTACAAGGGTGTAGTCATCGTAAACGGCAAGAAATATTTCAAGAAATAAAACTGAAAGATCTCAAGAAAGCGATATTTCGCAGGAAATAGAGTATCAATTATCATACAAACAAGAATAGATGACGAATTGGATAAAAATGAATCATCTGAAAATGACCGTTGCAGGCTTGGGCATGCTGATGCTTACTGCCTGCAACGGTATTTTTGATGATATATATGATGAGCCGGAAGAGATTGTGCCGGCTAAGGGACAGATTGTGATGAATGCCACCAGTTGGACGGATTGGTATTACGTGGATTTACCAAAGTTGCAGAAACTGACGGAGGCTGGTGAAGAGGCTGCCCTGCTGAAGGCGCAGACCGAGTTTGAGGCGTATCCTATCCCGATGACTGCCACGGGCGAGAAGGATGAATCGGATGCCGGGCATGCTGCTGCCACAGCGGGCAGAAAGGCAGGACAATATATGTATTGGTTTGATGTCTTCGGCGAAGGCATCAGGAAGAATACCTTTACTTATTTCGAGCCTACCGCCGAGCAGGGGGCACCAAGCGAATGGACCCTTGCCATTCATCGCAACAATGTGCGTACCAATGGCGGAGCCGTTCTGGAAACCAGCTATACTTCCATGGATCAGTTGCCTGAAACCAGCGAAGCCTTCCATAACAAGCAGTTTACCGAAGATGAATGGTCGGAGAATGAGGTTTGGGACAGTCAGGAGCAGATGCTTCTGGGTTCCGTGCCATCGCAGGGCATCGCCATAAACAAGGTGTTGTCTTCCTGGCTCTCGATGGAGATTCCACCGATGCCGCCATCGTTCTCGCTCAACAACCACGTGTTCATCCTCCGACTGAAGGATGGTACCTACGCCGCTATCCAGCTTGAGAACTATCTCTCGCCAAAGGGCGTAAAGTGCTGGATGACTATCAATTATAAATATCCATATTAATTGTATCCTTACGAAAACAATGAAGAAGAAATATCTGTTATACTCGATATTATTAGCCAATATGGCGGCTCTTCCGGCTGGCGCAGCGCTTTCTGCCAGCGCCGACAATGTGCCTACCCATGACAATGTGCCGGGCGTAGACCAGAAGAGTATCCGTGACTCCCTGGCTTACGAGGCCTATCTCGATTCCATCAGTCGCCAGTTTGACCTCACCGAGGTGGTGGTTACGGGCACCCGTACCCCTAAGTTCCTGAAGGATACACCTATCCAAACCCGAGTGATCGGCTCCAAGGATATCGCCAAGCTCGATGCCACCAATGTGCAGGATTTGCTTCAGCAGGAATTGCCGGGCGTGGAGTTCTCTTATGCCATGAATCAGCAGACCCATCTCAACTTTTCCGGATTCGGCGGACAGGGAGTTCTCTTCCTGGTAGATGGCGAGCGACTGGCTGGAGAGACAATGGATGATGTGGATTTCACCCGATTGAACATGGACAATGTGGAGCGCATCGAGATTGTGAAGGGTGCGGCTTCTGCCCTTTATGGCAGCAATGCCACGGGCGGCGTCATCAATATCATCACCAAGAAGGGCAAGAAACCCTGGACGCTGAATGTGAACGGCAGACTTGCCAAGCATAACGAGCAGCGATATGGCGCTTCCTTCGGACTGAACAGCAAACATTGGAACAATATGTTTACGGCAAATTTCAACCGTCTGGATAATTACGATGTGCATAGTGCCGAGAATCCTGTGACCCGCGTCATCGCCACCGTTTATGGCGACAAGACCGCCAACTTCAAGAACCAGCTGGTATGGAGTCCAACCCAGAATTTCAGTCTCACCGGTCGTGCCGGCTATTTCTTCCGCGAAACCGTGAGAACTGCAGATTTACCTGAGCGTTATCGTGATTTCTCGGGTGGCTTGAAGATGAATTGGGATATCACTACGGATGATGCCTTGCAGTTGAGTTATGCCTTCGACCAATATGATAAGTCTGATTATCAGAAGATTCGCCATCTGGACATCCGTGACTACAGCAATGTGCAGAACACGTTCCGCCTGCTCTATAACCACGCATTCGAGGGCGGCGACGTGCTGACCATCGGTTCCGACTATATGCACGATTATCTGATGAATACCAATCTGAGCAATGGCACCCGCAAGCAGGATACCTTCGATGTGTTTGCGCAGTATGACTGGCGCATCTCTGATCAGTGGGAGATGGTGGGAGCCTTGCGCTACGACTATTTCTCGGATGGCAAGGATTCGCATGTTACCCCGAAGCTGAATCTCCGTTATACCCCGATTCGCAATCTCTCGCTGAGAGCAGGTTACGGTATGGGCTTCCGTGCACCGTCACTCAAGGAGAAATACTACAACTTCGATATGAGTGGCATCTGGATTGTGGAAGGCAACGAGCATCTGAAGGCGGAAGTGAGCCACAACTTCAATCTCTCTGCCGAATACACCAAGGGACATTACAACTATACGGCATCCCTCTATTATAATAAGGTGAAGAACAAGCTGTCTACATCGGCTCCTTATTTCAAGAGTGTAGAGGATAAGTTGCCTTATCTGCCTTACACCAATCTGGATTCCTACAGCGTGTGTGGAGGAGAGGTAGGCGTGCAGGCACGATGGAACAACGGATTTTCTGCCCGCTTCACCTATGCCTATACCAAGGAGCAGCTGGCGAAGGATAAGGATGGCAACACCATCAACAACCAGTATATTCCGGCTCGTGAGCATGCCTTCAATGCCCGCATGGATTACGACCATCAGTTTACCAAGAACTATGGACTGAACATCGGCTTGAGCGGCCGCTATCTTTCGGGTGTAGAAAACGTGGAGTACAAGAATTATTATAATGTAAGCGAGGGAACCCTTACGGTGAGCTATCCTGCCTACACCATCTGGAAGCTTTCGCTGGTGCAGCGCATCGGCAAGGCGGTGAAGGTGACTGCGGCGCTGGATAATCTCTTCGGATACAAGCCGAAGTATTATTATCTGAACAGTCCTATCACCGATGGCGTGAATTTTCAGGTAGGATTATCTGTAGATATAGACAAGTTGTTTTAAAAGAGACAAGTTGTTTTAAATAAGGAAGTTTTCTTCATGATTTATGTGTTGTATAAATAAAAGAGGCGGGTCTCACGACTCGCCTCTTTATCATTCTAACTAACTTTCGCAATATATTCTCTACTAACTTATGATAAAACTATTATTTCTTTACATAGAGCTTGAATGCCTTCACGCTGCCTGGAGCGCCCTGCTCGGCACGTGGCAAATACTCGAAGGCTGAGATGGTAACCTCCTTGCCCATATCCACGATGCCGAGGTGTGGGAAGTTGGCTCCCTTTTCGGTCTGCCAGTAGGTACTCTCCTGAAGGTCAAACATCTTGTCGAGTGTTGAGTTGCCCTTCTCGCTATCGGCATAGAAGGCTACCCAGTTGTTGCGGTCGATGCGGTTGCCGCTGGCATCCTGAAGATAAACCTCGGCGATGGCAATCTGGCTGTCGCCGTTCTGGCTGCTTTCTGCCTGGATGGCGAAGTAGCGACCGGTTACAGGCTTGTCGAGCTTGATGGTCTGCCAGCCGTTGCCAGCCTTGAACTCACCCTTCAATACTGGAGTCGCTGAATTGAGATCCATGCGATGGCCAGGGTCGTTGTGCTTGTTGCTCTTTTCGAGGTTCAGCTTGTCGAGCTCTGGATGATCCTGGCAGAAAGCGGTAGGAGCCACGTTAGAACCTGGCTTGCCTGCTTCGCCCTTAGGACCTACTACATCGAGAACAATCACCTCGTTCTTGCCCTTCTTCAACCAGCAACCTGGGAGATAGAGGGTCTGCTGAGGACCAATCTGCCAGAAGCGGCCGAGGGCATGACCGTTCACATAAACCTGACCCTTGCCGAAGGCTTCCATATTAATAAAGGTGTCGCCCACCTTCTTGATGTTGAAGTAGCCGCGATAGTAACCAGCCTTGGTCTGCAGACCGCGCATCTTGTTAGATGGCATGGCGAGTGCCTTCACTGCCGTCTGGTAGTCATCAGCGATGGTACTGTTGTTCCATCGGGTAGGGGTGAGGGCAAGTTCGCAATCCTCCTTCTGAGTGGTGAGGGTTACGTTGCCGATGATACCCTTGTAGTCCTTGATGGCACGGCCGAAGTTGATTCGTCCCATACCTTCTACCACAATGGTGAGCTGAGCACCCTGTGGCATGGCTGGCAATTCGAGTGATTTCTCGTTCTTCACACGGTCTATCTTGCCAACATACTTTCCGTTTACATATACCTGGGCAAAATCGTGGAACTCACCGGTGAGGGTAGATGTTCCCTGGATGGCAGGAACCTGGGTCTCGTAAACCATCGTTCCCCATCCCATGTCCATATCCTCGAAACTCTGAGGAGCATTGCTTTCCTTCTCCTTTCCTATGCCATAGCTCAGAGGCTTGTACTCGGTGAACTTGAACTCAGGCACCTTGATAATCTGCATCGGAGCCTTAGGCACGGCTGGCAACTTCTTGCCGTCGTTGTATTTCG
>ERZ1034920.1769-NODE-1769-length-13223-cov-3.473496_pt1 | contig 13223 bp, 12 predicted proteins | sample MGYA00520688_ERZ1034920 | MGnify/ENA primary metagenome ERZ1034920 (study PRJEB33766, sample SAMN09781785) | gut metagenome | biome: gut microbiome | host: Homo sapiens | place: Madagascar | study: EMG produced TPA metagenomics assembly of the PRJNA485056 data...
TACGGGAAAAATAAGATATCATACTTATCAGAAATATCAGTATCATTATTTAGTGATTCAATTATTCCTTTATAAGTATCATCATATCCATAATTATTAACAGGATATAATTCAATATTACTATTACCGTAGTAATCGCATTTGAGCGACTGGAACGCATTGTGAATTTTTTTAACATCATCAAAGTTACTTGGCTGTTCAATCCAAGATCCCCATACACTTTCATCATTTGATGTTTTTGCAAGATCTATTCCCATTATTCCCGGTACTACTACAACGGCTCTTTTCAATTTAGGAATTGTTATGTTTTTGGTTATTCGCTTTACTTCTGTATCACCGGTCTTGGCAACTTTGTATGATAATTCAAAATCCAATTTTGCATTTATATCAGAATTATGTTTTGAATCTGTTGGAACTATAAATTTCAAAGGAATTGAATAGCTTTTACTTGGCTTTATTACCGAATAATTGTGTGTAAGTGAGGTTCCATACTTTGGTTCAAGGTTATCAGCAGTGATTTTTATCGATACATCTGTCGCATCGCCATCTCCAATATTATCCAAATATACATTTGCATTTATATCATCATAATTAAAATTGGAAATACTAACCTTATTATCAGCGTATACACTTAATGCTAACGGAGGAATTAAATTCTGTTCTAACTCACTCAATCCATAATAGGTAACAAATTCTCGTGTTTCACCACTGGTGAAAGTATCTTTGTTCCATGTGATGGATACTGCACTATCTCCATTAGATCGTCCTGGCTGAGTCACATAATCCCATAGCGTACTTGTTACATTTCCCCAATTAGTAAATTGTACTTTATCAGGTTTTCTGTCTCCCGATTTGTAGAATGTACCTTGTGCTACTACACCGGGATTAGTTGCGGAATCAAAGGCTTGCCATATTTGCGGAATATTAGAACCTGAATATACGGTTTCAGTTGTTACATCAGATCCGTTTACTCTGAATGGCGCAGCATCATTACCACCGAGCATAGTGTCCATCATAATTCTTATGCCCACTTGTTTGGCGTATTCTGTATCATTTTTGACGATATACTTAATCTTAACAACATCATCTCGTCCAGTCGCCGAATTCTCAATAATAGATAGTTCTTGTGTGACATCAACACCATCATAAGAAGCTTTGGAAACACTTTTAGAACCATCAGCATCATAAGTTACATTTGATGATGTAAACTCATTTATGCTTTCACCAACAACAATTGTTGTTTTTGATGTTCCTCCACCCGGATGACCGAAAAGCATCTTTTTATTATCATCAGTTGAACTGTTAGGGTTTCCTCCTATTGTACCAATAGTATAGTGACCATTACTTGCAGTGTTGAACTCAATGTAGTCATTTGCTATTAAAGTATTATTTTTGAGAATACTTTTAAGCATTCTATTTTGGGGAACACTTACAGCAGAACTTGCCAGATTTGATTTCCATTCTTGGTACTCTTCACCATTAGGATCTAACGTTGAGTAATATTGATATTCGTCAACATAATCATCGGCAAAAGCAGGTAAACTCGTAAGCATAGTTGTAGATAACGCAATACAGCTAAGACCTGCCACGATACGTTTCAAAATCTTATTCTTAACCATTTCATACCACCTTTCTGCAATACACAGTTGCCAATTATTTCTTGTTTACATAGTTTCTCAGCTCTTCTGGCTCTACAGGTTGTGCGAACCAATGGAAGCAAGCACTCGGAACTGATGTGGTAGCTACCACCAGCGCAAGAGCCGCCAGTGCCGTAGAAGCCTTCTTTGCTATGCTCATCAGCTTTTTCATTACAAATCCCTCCTTTCAAACAGTTCAGATAAGTCAGGCTCTTTCGGTTGATAAAACGTAATACCGCAAACGCTGCCATTTGAGATATACAGCACCAGCCTTACAAGAGCAAGAATTACAATCGCCAAAATACTCCGTTTTTCTCTTTCCTTATCATCGTTTACTGTTATCACCCCGATTCAAAAAGTGACCGAGCAGTGCCATGATTGCTGACAGCAGCATTCCGCTTGATACATAAAGGCTTAGTTTTTGATATTGGAATACAAGCAGTGCAATCGTGACAACGGATAGGGTAACAGCTAAGATGCAGCTTCTTTTCCTTAGCTTGACACTCTTTTCCTCTGACATCGGTTTATTCGGATGCGGAACGGGAGCAATACATAGAATGATTGGTAATGCTATCATTATGAAACTGATGCTGAATATTGGCGTAATATGTCCGCTTACATTGCAAATGCCGTAAGAGAAAACCATCATCACCATGACAAGCGTGAACATACAACTAAGATGACTGTTAGCGTGAAACCCACCTACAAACTGTCTCAACCCCATAAATACGGCTATGAATACAACAACCGCAGGCAGCGTATGGGAAAACAGAGCAATCAGCAGGACGATAATGGTATTCAGCACATCAGAGATCAGCAGCTCCATTCCATATGCGTAGATCACCTCTTTGGATTCTTCCGTTATGTTCTGAACCACAAAAAAGTGTGCTATGCTTTTTGCAAGTTTTGAAATCATTTCTGAATCACTTCCTGCAAAAATCATAACACAAGTTGCAAATTTTTTCAATAGGTTTTGAGAAAAAAGGTCTCAAAGTGTCCCCAAATGTCGTCTTCTTGTCCCGAAATGCAAATAGTTAAATTTGTAAACAATTACGAACCATAATGTTCAGCTTAAAAATTCCGTCATCATAATCGAAACTTACTAACCCACCCAATCTATCAACGGAGGATTTGATACTGTTTATCCCTATGCCGTGAAGCCCTTGTTCTTTCTTTGTTGATGTTAAAACAGATGTATCTACCTTATCTGATGTATTTGTAATGACAATAAATAGCTTCTCTCGTTCTTCCATTAGGCTTATCCAAATATGCTTATGTGATACACCAGCTCTCTGGCAACCTTCTATTGCATTGTCAAGAGCGTTTCCGATGATACGGCACAACTCCAATTCGTCTGCCTTGATATTTGTTATGATATTGACCTTGCAAATAAACTCTATACCGTATGTCTGAGCAAGAGAACCCTTGATGTTCACAATAGAATCGACGGCATTATTACCAGTATAGCAGAGTCTGTTAGCAAGCCTTACAAATGAGCTTAGCTTGACAAGATATTCCTTAGCAGAATCAGTATCATTGTTTTCCAACATATCATTCAGAACTAAAAATTGATTTTCAATATCGTGTTTAAACTCTCGTACTTGCTTGTATGACAGGGTAAGCAGCTTATAGTTTTCCTGTTCCTGTTGCTTTATTGTTTCAAGGTATTTTAACTTTATCTTATCTTCAAAACTTTCAAAGAAATTAAACATAGCAAGGTTTATAAAGATAATTCCTGCAAGAGAAACGCCCAAAGAAACATAACTATAAGTGTTGCTGCCAACAAATCCATCAAGCATTGTTTGTAAAAGAAAAATACTTATGATTGGAATAACTATTATCAATATCCAATATTTTATCGGCAGTTCACGAATTTTTTTGTTTATTATGCGGTGCATCAATCCTATAAGCCATAAATAAATTATATTTGTGCCTACCATTCCGAGATAACGTCCTAAACCAGACTCTAAGAATTCATCTGGTGTTCCCATATTAGCAATGCAAAGTAATCCAATCACAATAGGTTCAGATATAGATATAATCAGTAAAAACAATATGTTCCAAAATATTTTATGACGGATTGAATCATCATAACAAATAAAGGACATGGAGCTAATAAGAATAATGGTTGTAATCAGATACACTAAAATATTATCTGTCAACAAAACTGTCGCTGACAGTATTACAGTAGAAAGAAGATACGACAGATAAAGAACTGCTTTATTAACTTTTGCCTTACTCAACAAGGAAAAGTATAAGAATACCAACATCATTTCAATTGCTACATTGACAATCTCAATGATATTTTCAATCAATACGGGCAACTCGATCATCTCCCTGTTGCATAGTTAAGATAGCGAGCAACTATCTCATCTTTATATGTTTTGCCTATGGGGATTTTTCTGCCGTTGCTTAGAATAATATCGTACTTGGTAATATTCTGTATATGGTCAAGATTTACAAGTATTCCACGGTTTATAATAGCGAAATTGTACTTTAACAACTCGCCACACACAGTTGAAAAATCGCCGCCGTACTCCAATTCACCATTAACTGTGAATAGTGATACCTTTCTTCTATGTCCCTCAAAGTAAAGAATATCTGTCAGCCTGAACTTGAATGACAGATTTTTATTATTGAAAGTGAAAGTTCTAAATCGCTGCTGGCACTCAGCAATGATAGAATTTAGCTGTTTGGTATATACATAGTCTGGCTGATTTTTCAATATATAGCGAAACGCTCCCACATCGTAGCCCTTAACGGCAAATTCGGCATAATTCGTCAGGAAAGAAATAATAACTGAACCATCTATCTGTCTGATTCTTTCAGCGGTCTGCAATCCGGTCAGATCGGGCATTTCAACATCGAGTATGATGACTTCATACATTCCCTTGACATAGAAACTCAATAAGTCTCTCCCGCTTGTAAATTCGTGTATTTCGCAGTCGGGGAGTTTCATTTCTCTTAATCTGTTATGAAGTTGTTTTAAGAATACAGGTTCATCATCAACGATAGCAATATTCATAGCAATCACCTCACAATTGGTCATGCTTTATGTATCAGTTATCATTATACCACATCGGAGAGATTATTTCAAGAGAAAAAATAGCTATGCCTCCATTAATAGTTTCGGAGACATAGCCTCATGTTGCGTTATTTTATATTCATCGAATATGGTCTATTGCCTGATTTAAGAGTGGGTGTACTTATAAGTGCTTCACAGAATCGAAAAGCGTGACTCTTTTTATTTTGGTGTGAAACGCAGGCTTGAACCCACTGTTCAACGTCCCGTCATCCGCACCATAACTGCACACCGATTTTGATACAATGCGTTATCAGAACGGTGTGCAGTTTTTTTATGCGAAAACCCTTGATTTTAAAGGTTTTCTAAAATTTTTAACGATTAAAGGCTCTGAGTCGACCTAAAATTGGTCTTATCAGAGCCTTTTACATTTTTTGCACTATACTTTTTAACGAAAAGTCATTCAGGGAGGTGCATTTTCAGCAGGGGGTGTGCATTTTGTCAGAAACTAGAAAACCACAAGACCAACCATTCCGTGATCTTGTGGTTTTCCCTTTATTCTTCAACCGTGACCTCACTCCCGTTATGGAAAATAAACGTAATGCTCTTATCCCTGTGGACAATGGCTTTACCTACCATAACAGTCCATATTTTCGCTTGTATATTATGATTCAATGAAACGTTGCCTTATAGTCATTTCCCCACTTTTCCATAGCGTCTAAGATCGGACGCATGGTGTCACCCAGTTCGCTGAGGGAATATTCCACTCTCGGCGGAACTTCTGCAAAAACTGTGCGGACGATGATCCCATCAGCCTCCAAGGAACGCAGGCTTTCTGTCAACACTTTCTGGCTGATACCTTCCAGAGATTTTTGCAGCTCGTTGAAACGCCACGGACGCATTCGCAGGTTACGCAGGATCAGCAGCTTCCACTTGTTTCCGATAAGCTGTACCGTAGTTGCCACAGGGCATTCCGGCAATTCTTCTTTTTTTAGCATGATAACACCTCATTAGTTTCATTTAGAATGTTACATTCATTATAGCATATTACAGGTGAAATTGCAATACATTTTGCTGTTCATGAAATGTTTACAATAAAATTTGGCGTCAAAAACCCAGCAAATGCACAATGGTTACCTTTTGGTAACTACCTTACAAAAAAGTGCGTACTTTTCAAGTGCCGGGATTTATGGTATCATAGAATTACAGAAAGAGATCAGGCGCTTGTTCTTCTGAAAAACAATCCAATAAACTTTCAGGAGGAATTTATCATGAATAAGAATACATTTACTGCAGTCCAGCTTGCCAAGGGTGAAGTGAACGTCTATGATTTTGGGAACGTCAAGCTGCACGCTTACAAAACCAATGATCTTATCAACGATGAGGTCTTCATTGTAGAGAAAGCCGGCAAGGCAGTCATTCTGGAATCGCCCTGCTTTTTCGATAATATCGAGGAACTGACAGCTTATCTGAACGGTGTAGAGGTTGCAGGAATGCTGGTTGCCTATCACGGTGCCGGTGCAACATTTTTGCTGGATGTCCCGAAGTATGCGACACAGAACGCTGTGGAATACTCTGAAAACGGCGGCGGCAAGGCACTTATCACCAATTTCACAAATGCATTCGGAGCAATTTTTGATGACTCCGTACACCAGATCACCAATGTGATCGGCGAAGGAAAGATCAATATCGGCGGCATTGATTTTGTCATTCATCAGACCGCAGCGGCGTTTGATGTGGAGATTCCGGAGATCAATGCAGTTTACACCCATATGCTCGGTCACGACTGCCACTCTATTGTTGCTGGAGCAAGTCACGCTGACGCTATCATTGCACAGCTGCGTGATTATATCGCAAAGGGCTATGATCTGATCCTAACTTCCCACTACACGCCGGAAGATCTGAAGGATGCACAGACTAAGATCGACTATCTAGAAACGCTGAAGGGCATTGCAAAGAAGTGCAACGATGCGGCAGACTTCAAGGTAGAAGTAGAGAAACAATATCCGAACTACAGCGGCGGAAACTATCTGGATATGACCGCAGGATTTTTCTTTGCTTGATTGATTATTCAAAATTTTTACGCAGGGACTGTCCGGAAAATGGACAGCCCCTGTTCGTGTGGAGAAATTTCGATGAAATATACAGATTACTTTGCATTTTTGGTGGACGAGATTCATTCTGTAATTGCAGCTACTACAGATAAAAATGGTTTGCCGGTTACCTGTGCCATTGATATCATGGATTGGGACGAAAACGGGCTGTATTTTCTCACGGCAAAGGGCAAGAATTTTTATTACCGTCTAAAGCGGCAGAAATATATTGCTTTGACAGGCATGAAAGGCGAGGATACCATGTCCAGCACTGCACTTTCCATTGGCGGAAAGGTTGCTGAGATTGGTGCAGAACGGCTGCCGCAGCTGTTCCGGAAAAATCCGTATATGCACGAAATTTACCCCACTGTGGAAAGTGCTGCGGCTCTGACTGTTTTTCAGATCTATGCTGGAAAAGGGGAATGGTTTGATTTGTCAAAAAAGCCGATCGAGCGTGACAGCTTTAATTTTGGAGAAACAAAAGCAGTACAAAACGGCTATTTTGTCGGAGCAGAATGCTGCGGATGCGGAGCGTGTCTGACAGTCTGTCCGCAAAACTGCATTGACCTTGCAAATGGCAAGGCTACTATCCGTCAGAAAAATTGCCTGCACTGCGGTGCTTGCTTTGAAAAGTGTCCTGTAAATGCTATTGAACGGTCATAAAGGGTGAAAAACGATGCCAAATGAGAAATTAAACTACCTTATCTCATACCTGCTTTCTGAACGTAATGATATGGATATTTCCATTCCCACCGATAGCAAAGAGAAATTTGACCTTTACCGCAGTTTGGTGAATATCCGCCCTGCAAAGAAAATTTCTGCGGAATATCTCAAAGCTGAGGACGAATTTCTGCAAAAGATGACGACACGGAAAGGAATTTCCGACATTGCCGACTTACAGCCTGTGGAGAAGAATATTTATCTTTGGAAAGGCGACATCACAACGCTGAAATGCGGTGCGATAGTGAATGCCGCAAATTCGGGAATGACAGGGTGTTATCGCCATTGCCACAACTGTATAGACAACTGTATCCACACTTTTTCAGGGGTTCGCCTGCGGCTGAAATGTGCAGAGATAATGAAAGCACAGGGGCATGAAGAACCGACAGGTACAGCTAAAATAACGCCTGCCTATGATCTACCATGCGACTATGTGATACACACAGTTGGACCGATAGTGCAGGGCAGGCTGACAGAAAAGCACTGCGAACTTCTGAAAAGCTGTTATCAGAGCTGTCTTGAACTTGCGGTACTGAATGGGATAAAGAGCATTGCCTTTTGCTGTATTTCTACAGGTGTGTTCGGCTTTCCGCAGGATAAGGCGGCAGAAATAGCCGTACAGACAGTGAGAGAATTTTTGTTGACCCATGATATAGAGGTGATATTCAATGTTTTTACAGAGAAAGACTACAAGATCTACAGCGGGCTTCTCGACTGAGATAGAACGTTTGAAAAATGAGATAGAAACCGCTGACGCCATTGTCATTGGTGCAGGAGCAGGGCTTTCCACTGCGGCAGGTTTTACATACAGCGGCGAACGGTTTGAAAAATATTTCTCGGACTTCATCGAAAAATACAACTTTCGGGATATGTATTCGGGCGGATTTTACCCTTTTGAATCTCTGGAAGAACACTGGGCGTACTGGTCGAGATACATTTATATCAACCGCTATATGGACGTTGACAACGGCACCTACAAAGGACTTTTTGAACTTGTGAAAGACAAAGATTATTTTGTGCTGACCACCAATGTAGACCACCAGTTTCAGAAAGCCGGTTTTGACAAGCACAGACTTTTCTACACACAAGGCGATTATGGACTTTTTCAATGTTCAGAACCATGCTGTCAGAAGACATATGACAATGAGGATATTATCCGCAAAATGTACGCTGAACAGGAAAATATGCGAATTCTCACAGAGCTTATCCCACGCTGTCCGAAATGCGGAAAGCCTATGACCATGAATCTTCGTGCAGACGATAAATTTGTTCAGGATGAAGGCTGGTATCGTGCTGCAGAACGGTATGAGGAATTTCTCCGCAGACACGAAAATCTGCATATATTATTTCTGGAACTCGGTGTGGGATATAACACGCCTGCAATTATTAAGTATCCGTTTTGGAATATGACGGCGAAGAATCCTAAAGCAGTGTACGCCTGCTTGAATTTTGGCGAAGCTTTCTGTCCAGATCAGATCAGATCACAGGCGATCTGCATCAATACTGATATAAAGGCATTGGTAGATTAAGAGGTTCATTAGCAAATAAGAAACCCACAAGACCAACCATTTCGTGATCTTGTGGGTTTCACCTTTATTCTTCGACTGTGACCTCACTCCCGTTATAAAAAACAAACGTAATGCTCTTATCCCTGTGAACAATAACTTTCTCCACCATAACAGTCCATATGGTGTCCTTCCACTCCGTCAATACAGTCGGTTGTTTTCTCATAGTGAGTATGTGAAGTGCCATAGCCTTGTCCTGCTAACTTCGGCGTGTACGTTCATCTTGCAAACGTTCTAATTCCGATCTGGCTTTCTCATAGCGTTTGGTCAACTCTTCATATCTTTTCAAGTATGTTTCCTGCGACCGGACTGTTGAAGCATTATCCTTGACAAGAGCCTTTACAAGCTCAGCATGTATTGTCAACCCCAAATAGTACAGAAATTATTTAGCCGAATGGGAAGCTTTGAATTGAACAGGAGAGAGATAACCAAGAGAGCCGTGAATGCGAGAATTGTTAAACCAATGAACATAATCAGAGAGCTCAGATCTTAACTGATCAAGAGAATCGAAATATCTATTCATAACAAATTCTGTTTTAAAGATTTTGTATGTTGCTTCAGCAACAGCGTTATCGTAAGGACAACCTTTATGACTCAACGATCTTGTAATTTCAAAAGCATCGATAAGTTCGTCGATCAGCTGATTTTTAAATTCATTGCCTCTGTCGGTATGAAATATCTTCACCTTTGAAAGATTTACGCTGCTGCTTAAAAAAGCATCATACACAAGGCTGGCGTCTTTGCGGCCTCCTGCTGAATATCCAATGATCTCACGATTGAACAGATCGATCAGAATACAGATATAACACCATTTTTCCCGAACTCTCACATATGTAAGATCGCTTATTACCACCTCAAGCTGATCTCTGTCATTGAATTTTCTGTCGACCTTATTCTCGATCTTTTCTTCATTGCACGATGTTTTATGAACCTTGAACTGCTTGATCGTATAACTTGATACCAGACCGTATTTGTCCATAATATGCCGTATCCTCCGCTTTGAAGCTATGATATTTCTCTTGGCAAGTTCAATTTTTATCTTCCTTGAGCCGTAATTATTACGGCTTTTTCTGAATATTTCTATAACTGCATTTTCGAGTTCGCTGTCAATTTTTCTTGCCTTTTTCTTGTAATAAACAAGGCTCCTCGGAACTCCGAGTTTTCTGCACATTGCGCTGATACTGTACTTATGTCGATTTGCAAGGATTATTTTGACTTTCGTCCCATTATCAGTGCTGCCTGTTTTAAAATATCAGCCTCCATTTCCAGTTCTTTTACTCGCTTTCTCAGTTCTATCAGTTCATTTTCTTCCGGAGTTCTGTTATCCTTTGCTTTAAACGAACCGGAATTATTGAAATCTCTCACCCATTTCGTCACACTGGATTTTGATACACCATAATCTTTTGCGATCGAATTCGCTGATCTTCCGCTTTTTGCAAGCTGTACTATCTGCTTCTTAAATTCGTCTGTGTAATTCTTTGTTTTTCCTGCCATTTTATTTTTCTCCTTTTTTTCTATTATACCATGGCTAAATATTTTCTGTCTAATTTATTATAGACGATATAAGGACTATGCTTTGAGAAATCGAAAAGCGCAGCCCTTTTATATTTTGGCCGAAACGCAGGCTTGAACCACTGTTCAACGTCCCGTCACCTCGACCAGCCCAAAACCGCTTGTTTACGTCAAATGGCGTAGATAGGCGGTTTTGTTTATGTGCTAAAATATGCGTCAATCAAAAAATACACGCCAAAATCATAAATATATGACACGAAATATGACACGAGATTTGTTCTCATCTTTTAATGTAGGGGTTTGTCACTGCTTGTGCATATCTTATAAGAAATCGGCAACTTGATTGTATGTAACGGCGAAAATATGGTGATATTCTTGACAAGTCGGCAAGACTCTGTTAAACTTATCCTAAGCAAAGACTGGGGATGGCACCCATAGAAAATAACGGCGTCGGAGCTAAACCTAAGCCTGTGTTATGCAGGTGCAAATTTAATATGACTGTGCAAGGGGGAGATACCCATAGAAAAAAACGTTATTGTTACAGACGTAAACGGAAAACGAATCGGGGCTACCTATCCCAAGAGGGCTAAGGGGCTTGTTAAGAACGGTCGGGCAGAGTATGTCAGCGACTGTGAAAACGGTACGAATTGTACCATAAGAATATTGGATACTCATAAGCCCACCGTGGATATTACGGAGGTAAATAATATGAGTAAAGTAATTGATTTTGACCCTAGAGATTTTAAGGCAGATAAGTCCTGCGAAAACAATGTTATCGCTAAATATTTTGTGACCGATAATGACGGCAAAAACACTATCGCTTATTCTATCGGAAACTGGAACTGGGATTGGACGCAGATATGCTGTGACAAAAAGCTTGAGAAAAATACCGACTATGTGTTCAGATTTGTGATTGTCGGCGGTTATTGCAATACGTGCAATGAAACTTCTCAGTTCAAGATATTGCCCGTACCAAATGGCGGTTCTCTCGAGGAAGCCAACGAGAACGCATACACCTATGATCTGGCTCAGAATAGATACAAGCCTGTTCTATGCAAAAAGACCGACGAGGGTATGCTTAGGCTGTTTGAGATACCTTTCAGCACTTTCGATTGCGAGGATTTCAGATTTGTGTTCATTGCTATGCACGCTGTTGCGACGCTTTATGCACCAAAAGAGCTTTCGGCTTATGCAGAATTTGAGGATACAAATTTCGACCAGCTGCGTGAGGAGATCAATGGCAAAAAAGACGAGGACAGTTCCGCAAACGTGATGATGGACTTCACAGGGGCTCACGTCACACGCTCGACTATAACTGACCTGCTTACAATGGCTCGTTTAAGCAAAAGTGAGAATGTTTGTATTGATTTTACAGGTGCTATCATAGAGGACAATAAAGCAGACGATACGCAGGTCGTTTCAGGTGATACCGAGTCCAACGATATTGACGTCGAGCTTTCAGACGACTGAACGTCGCAGGTAAAGATACTTTACTAAAATATTATGATTTTATAAGTGACAGGGAGAACACCGGGGGGTGGTCTCCCTGTTTTGGCTTTTGATATGGGGTGTTGTTGACAAAAACGAAAAATATGGTATAATGCGAGTAGGATAAGAATGGGCGTTTTGAAGTAGAGAATGTGCTGCTACGCACCCTTTGGGTCAAAAGAAATGTGGGAAGGGGCACACCCACCAAAATGCCATTGCTTTGAAAGCCGTTTTGAGAGATCAAGACGGCTTTTTTCTATATGATGATTAACCTACACGCTATGGCAAGGCGGTATTTTTATACCCAAATATCAGAACCAATTAAACACCCCATAGAAAAACTCAACCCCACGTTGAATGATATTCAAACACCGGTTTATTGCTTTTTTGGCGATTCTCCTTTATAATAATAGCATAACAGTACTGTTGATCTTATTTGAATACTGGAGGCTTTTATGAAATTATATATTAGTGAGAATTTGAAACGGCTGCGTAAAGAAAAGGGGCTTACGCAGGAGCAGTTGGCGGAGCGTTTGAGTGTGTCTTTTCAGGCGGTGTCTAAATGGGAGTGCGGAGAGAGTTATCCTGATATTGTGATGCTGCCCTCGATCGCTCAGGTATTTGGAGTGTCTGTGGACGAACTGTTGGGTATGGAGAAAATATGCAGCAACGAAGATGCTGAGAAAATACTGGCACAGGTGGATATGAACGAGAGCAAGGGTCTGAGAGCGGAAAATGTGGAATTGCTGCGTGAGGCGGTGAAGAGATTTCCGAATAACTACATGATGTTAGCTAAGCTTGCGTCGAATTTGTTTTGTACTGAGAGTAAGAGCGAGGAGGCAGGTCATAAAAAATCGGCGGAGGCTGCTGAAATTGCGGAATATATTCTGGCAAATTGTAATGACAGGAAAATAATTGATTGGATGAGAGTGGATATATGCTATTACTATTCTTACGCTGGTAACAAAGAAAAGGCTCTGGAGCGTGCGGAGGGGCTGCCTGCTGCTGAAAAAAATACGGTCAAGGAGTTCCTTTTAGAGGGCAATGAAAAGATGATACGTTGTCAGGAAAATATTATTCTTCACTTGCAGGAACTTTGTTATTCGCTGGTTGCGAGGGCTGATGTGAACTTTAATGATGACCCGCAGCTTAAAGACGAGGACAGGATAAAAATTCTTGACAAGAT